>Ga0307507_10008206_pt1 | contig 14607 bp, 2 predicted proteins | sample 7_EM_MG_FD_207223 | JGI IMG/M metagenome (GOLD analysis project Ga0307507, IMG submission 207223) | Populus trichocarpa ectomycorrhiza microbial communities from riparian zone in the Pacific Northwest, United States - 7_EM | ecosystem: Host-associated > Plants > Roots > Unclassified | place... | reverse complement strand
TAGTTTACTAGATCTTTAGGAATTAAAAATCCAATTACTTTTAAATTTAAAGAGAAGTTTTAGAATATATAGAAAAGTCTAATTATGCACTTTTAGAATTTATTATTTAAGCATTGTTGCGTTATAGAGTTGCGATTTTCTTGATTTTTGATGGGATTTTCAAGTGGCCAACTTGGTGATTCGGTTAACTAGGTGATTGACTACGTTAGGTAGTGTATATAGGACTATTCTTAATAGAAAGAGCACTCAAGTGGTTTAAATCTTACTTTATGGAGATATAAGCTAATAGGGTGACAACTAATAACCTAGAAGTTAAGTACATATTCTTAAGTTGGGATAGATTTATAAACCAACTTACGCAGATATTTAGAGACCTAGAAGCAATAATTATAGTAAAGAGAAAGCTCCAGAATCTGTTATAATGCACTTTAGCAATTAAGTACACAACACAATTCTAAACACTCGCGATATAGGTTAAATAGAATGACAAGGCGCTTATAGCATAGTATAAACAAGGACTTAGAGTGAAAGTCTACGACGCGATTATCCTAATAGAAGATATGGATACTCTAAGAGAGTTAAAAAATTAAGCGATTAAGATTAATAATTAGATCTACTAAAGGGAACAGGCTAAAAAGGGTTAAGATAGAGTTCTATAGTCGTATAAGGCGCAAAGCACGTAATAATAAAGTTAAAGTAAAAATCTATAGTATTGTAAACTAGAGCTAATAGACCTAAGTAGTTTTAAAGAATTTAAGAAGTGGAATAAGAAACTATAGAAACCCAGAGGATAAGGATTAAGTAATTAAAAGTTTAAGGAGTAAAGGCTAAACTAAGGATCCTAATAGCGGAAGACGTTTGAGCAGACTCTATAATAAAAAAATAGCTTAAAGACGGAGCTTATATAAACTGCGAAAAACAAAGTCATTTCGCTAGAAACTATAAAAATAGTTAAGGGCACTATATAGTAAAGGACACTAGGTTATTAGAGTACAATAATATAGATATAAATATATTACGCGGGACTAAGGAGTGTTTAATTAAGCACTTTGCGTTTTACTATAATAACGCATACTGAGTTTATAAGGACGCTAAGTATAGCGTAAGCTATTGGCTATAGGAGCTAGAGTTATAAGGACTTAAAGGAACTAAAGAGTTAGATAAAGAATTAGATCGACTTTATAAGCTAAATTAGGATATTATAGTAACGTGCGGATAAGGATTAGCAAAAATAATAATAGAGTTAGAGTACTTATTAATTAATAGCGACAAGGAAGAAAAGGCGGCTAACTAGGGGTATATAAACCTCGATAACGCAATAGGAGTAGAGACTAAGACCGCTATAGAGCAAGGTTTAGTAACAAGTGTTATAACACCATTAGATACCGCATTTATTGCTTTATAAGACAGAAGGAGAAGTATCCAGATAGGATTAAGCAAGTAGATAACTGCTAGTGCTAGCTTACTACTTAATAAAGGTAAAAGGCTAAAGGCTTAAGATTTTTAAAAGGAGATAAAAGAAACCTAAGAACCGATAAAAGACGAGAATTAATAAGAATGGGCAGTAGCTTGATTTAAAGACAAACAAATAAGTACGGGATAACGATTTCTAGGGAACTAAGATTTTGACGAACAAATGGAGTCTATAATAGTAGGTAAATAAAAGGTTTAGCCTAAGGGTTAAAGGGTTAATACTACGATTAAGAAACTTAAGGATATTAAAAATCCGTTTATAAGACATAATAGAACAGAAACTATAGAGGAGTTTAGGTGAAGAATTCTCACATAGCAGGAACAGAAGTTGGATTAGAAATTAACTTTAGGTCATTTAAGGGACAGAGTACCTATATAAAAGGTTACTAATAGGCCGAAGGCAGGTATACTAAGGGCTAAGTAGCTATAGGATTTGGAAGAAGAAGAGGACCTAGGGGTTTTAACTAGATTTGCCAAACAACATACTAAAGGCTATAATGAGGCAGTGATAAAAAGACACTTCCTTACTAATAGATTGTATATACTTACGGAGCTGTACCAGAAGTGGTATAGGCAGCGAATGAATAATAAGTGGGAAGACATTTATATATAGCTAGATAAAAAGGCTGTACCAGACTAAGCGTTGTCTAAGAGATAAATAAGCTATATAAAAAGAGCGTTAGTTATAACGTTAAAGAATCTAGAACAACAGGCTATAGACTAGAGAGAGATAACGTAGATATTAGTACTAGTAGATAAGACAGTAACGTTTAGATTATCGCAGTAAAGGTTTAAACTTAAAGATAAAGATAAACTATAAGTTAACCTAAGACACATAGCGCATTATATATTGGCGTGGATCGTATATATAGATAATATATATAACATATACAGAACGCTAAAGGATAGAGTCTATAAGTACCCAACTAGGATATATTAGGCACTAGATAAAAAGAAGTATTAAAATACTAAGTTTATATATAGATAGCATCTAACAGAAATCTAGGAGCTAGGAGACTTAATACTTTAACTAAAAAGATTCCTTATAGAAGAATATATAGATAGATAACAATAGTAGGATTATCTAGAGAATACTTATCTATGGCATATTAAGGATAAAAAGCGAACTAAGTATTGGCTAAAGATGGACTAAGTATAAACAGGATCTAGTAGCTAATAGTTAGAAAAAGGAGAGGCCTATAGGACTAAAGGGAGCTAGTAGTAGAGCCTTAAACCCTTAAAGGAATTTAAGAATAATACCTAAATTTATAAATTAAGTAGTAAGATTAAAGGTTTGAGGCGCTAGTAGATAGTAAAGTAATAAAAAACCATATATCATCAGTAGCAGTAAAAAGGATGGGATTACCTTATCAATAGAAGGAATATCTATCCGCCCCATGGACTATTCGCTTACGCTTATAGTCCTACACAGCTTAACGGAACACCGAGCTTAACGGAACAAGAACCCCACCATGTGATTTTAAAGCCGTAGATTTCTACGTAGGCTACGTATATACAGAAATCCTTGGTGGAGCACCTTGAGCAATAGCCTAGCTACAATCCTGCCAAATATCACGAGTCCGAGGCCTCCGCGCGTTGTGTAGCGTCCTCCTTTGCCCGCTTCTTTACCGCACGTGCAGCCGCCCTACCTGCCTTCTCTGCTTCCTTTTAAACTCGTTGTGATACTTTAAGCCGTCCATCTGCTGCAGATATTAAGCCTCCCTTTTGGACAACCCGTTGGTTAGTCCTTTGACGCTTTGCGCGGGCGCGTACCACTGCCTGCATTAAATGTAGGTCCTCCTCTGCCAATAAGTGAAGTATAGCATTTTTCCTAGCATTCTTGCAAAGTATTAATAAATAATTCCTTTCTCTATTAGGCTGCTTAATAATAAAGCTGCGAACCTGGTTTATTGTTATCTGCAAGCTGCGCGGCGTATTAGGTGTTTGTAGTGCTGTAAGTCATGGCCGCGGTGGTTATAGTGTCGCAGGTGGTGGCGTAGATGGACGCAATACAGCAGTTTAACGTCGCAATCTGGTTAATATAACCTCAGGATTGTATGGAATAAGGCTAGTCTTTGCCCATCCTAATAGGATAGATAAGGACTTAAATATAGCCGTATAAATTTGGTGTAGAGCATGGAGGAATTTAATAGTGTTAAAGTTTGTGCAGCTCGTTTGCACAGCCATCTCAATAGCCAGTTTATGGTAGTGCTTAAACGGCTAAAAGAGAACAACATTAAGCAGTGGTAGAAAGTGGCTTGTATGGGGCGGAATAGCTAATAGATGGATATTCTTCTCCTTACAATATTCTGCAAATTCCTTTATAAGGTGTAAACCGTGGCCATCTAGTAATAGTAGCTGATGCGCACCCATCTGTTAAGCAGCGCTTTGCCTATTAAAGTGCTGAATTCAATTAAACGCGAGGTCGTTATTTAAATAGCCTTTGGTTTAAGCGCCTAGCATATAGTTGCCAGGTATACTCGTATTGTTAAGGTGTTAATGCATAATGTGTTAGCCCTTGATAATAACTGCTGGAGCAAGTACAACTCCATCACTAGATATAGCCTCTAATACCAACACGAAATCGCGATTTGTCTCAACTGCTAAGTGCATCCTTTTAGTGTCTGATATACGTGTAATTATCTACTGGCTGCCACTAATTCTAATGCGAAATCCAGACTTGTTAAAGTTGTATTTATCGCATGGTAGAATACCCCATTGCTCCTTTATATTCTTATATAAAGTATACCATTCCTATATTGCGGCAGGATTGTTTATAGCGGCTTAATCAATCTCTATAGGCTTCTGCTTAACCTTATGCGTTATTGGGTTTTGTTTAAGGAATCTCGTAGTCTAGTTGCGTCTAAGAGTAGGTGGTTCGGTGCCGTTAGGCGCGTGGAGCTTAGGGATACGCTCCGCGTAATTATGGACTTAGTGGAATAGTACGCTGACTATAAGACGGTTCATTTAATTGATATAGTATAGGAGCATAGCCTCCTGGTGTTAATTAAGCCTCTTATTACTGCCAGGCCTCTGCATCTTGCTCTTGATGCTGTTGAAGCGGTTATAGACGCATTTGAACGGCGCGTTGTATAGACGGGCTGCCAGTCGAATATTGGGTGTTTCTATGCGTGATAACTTACGAAGTGCATCTTGCACGCGTATCTTAATAATTTCAGATTCTGTAGGCATGGTTGTGGTGATTAATTGTATAAGGAAATAGGTGAGGCTCGATCTGGGGTTCTTGTTCCGTTGAGCTCGGTGTTCCGTTAAGCTGCGTAGGACTATAAGCGTAAGCGAATAGTCCGTGGGGCGGATATATCTATTAATAACAAATTTAGGAAATCCGATAGCCTACGGAGGAAGCATTATAAATCTTAAAATAGGACCTATTTAGATAACTATTAAAGGGAGACAGATTAAGATATCTTAACATCCTACTATTAGGTAAAGATAAGGTAATACTAGGAATACCTTAATTATAGAAATATAGCCTTAAAATTGATTTGGTTATAGGCCAGGTTAATATTAAGAATACTTAACACCATAAAATCTAATAAGTAACTAATATAGTATAGTACTATGTTAAAGCGATATATAAAGAGATAGAATAAGGTCAAAGTAATATACTAAAGAGATACTATAAGTATAGGAAAAAATTATAGAGCCTAGAAAGTAAAAAGCTATTAGAGTATATAGAATAGGATTATAAAATAGAATTGGAACTAGGAACTAGTTTAAAGTTCTTTCTAATTTATAAGCTAACTAAAGAAGAGTTAAGGGCACTTAAGGAGTTTATCTAGGAAAACCTACAGAAGGGATATATTAAATAGTTATAGTTATCGGTGGGATATCTAGTACTATTTATACTAAAGAAGAACGGAAAACTCAGACTATGCATTAACTATAGGTAGTTAAACAGTATTACTAAAAATGATAGGTATTTTTTACCCTTAATTAGCGAAATCTAGGACAAGATCGGTAATGTGTAAATCTTTATAAAGATAGACCTAAGGTAGGCGTACCATTAGATTAGAATTAAGGAAGGTAACAAATAGAAAGCAGCCTTTAGATTAAAGGATAGGCTATATAAACCATTAGTTATGTAGTTTAGGCTTATAAACGTACTAGTAATATTCTAAAAGAGATTTAATAGTGTATTAGGAGAACACCTAGACTAATTTATTATAGCATACCTTAACAATATCATAATAAGCGAAGAAGAACACGAAGAATATATTAAGTGGGTCTTAAAGAGACTATAAAAGGAAAGGATAATAGTAGCAATTAAGAAATGCGAATTCTTTATTAGGAAGACCAATTTTATTAGATTTATTATTAAACTAGGCAAGATCCATATAGCTCTAAAAAAAGGTCGAAGCTATAGTAAGTTAGCAAGAGCTAAAAAAAATATAACGTAGTTAAGATCGTTTTTAGGGTTCTGCAACTACTAGAAGGTTTATTATATAATAGTTAAAGAATATTAAACTATTTACAAAACTAACCAAGAAGGAAGAACTATAAATATAGGGTAATAAATAAAGGAAGTTGTTTAAAGAACTTAAGAAATTATTTACCTAGAATCCAATCTTTAAGATCTACCAATTATAGCTAGAGATAGTAGTAGAAATAGATATATTAGACTTTATATTAGGAGTATACCTACTATAGAAGTATTAGGACGTATAGCACCTAGTGTTACGGCACTAGCAAACTGCCGTTAGATTGCCGCAACTTGCCCCAGATTGCTACAAGATGCCGTTACATAATTAGAGAATTGTATATAGCTTTAAGCGGTGCTTCCGTTCTTCCCCTTTCCTTTCTCTAGCTTTAGATCCTCGTTTATAAACAATCCAATTATATAGGCTTGCACGATCCTCTTGCTATACTTGTGCCTTAATTAACTAAGTCGCCAACATTATCTAAAGCTCTTCTTTACTCTTTCTTCCTAAGAAGGAACTTAAACATATTTATAGACTATAAAAAGGACAAAGAATGGAACCCTAAGGACATTACTAGGACTATGAGGAACATAAATAAAACGCAAAACCGAAGAATTGGACACGCATGGACTAGAACCCCTAGGAAATAAACAAATACCGGAAATTACCTAATACTCCTACTACTATGCCGGGAAATACAGTAGCTGGCAAAGCCGCTATAGGACCCGGAAATACCTTTAATAGTAAAACAGTCGCCGTCTTAACCCTCTAGGAAAAGCTTATAGCAGCTAATACCGAAATTAAATGGCTTTAAGAGCTGCTTAAAACTAGAGACACCCCTATACCTAGCGAGGAGTTATTAGACACCTAGAGACTTGCTATAGTCCTTAAGGCCCTAGCCTAACATATAGTATTAGCATTGTTATAGTCCGCAAAGGTTGCGGACCCCCTACTACTTATAGACGGAACTAACCCTATATTTAATAATTAGAAGCTTTAACTATAAGATAAGCTTAAAGTTAATATGGACTACTTTCCTACTACCTAAGCTAAAATGGCCTATGTCTTTAGCCGTACTGGTAAGGATATCTAGATGTATCTACGTCCGTAATATACCTAGGACTTAGCAGACCCCTTCCTCTTTAGAAAAGAGATAATTAACTACCTGTCTTCTATTTATAAGGACCCCTTTAAGATATAGAACCCTCACCTTAATTATAAAGCCCTTAATATAAAAACGATAGAGACCTTCTTGGTCTTTTAGACCCGCTTTCTATACCTAGCCGGATAGGCTTAAATCCCCTAGAAAGATTTAATGCTAGACCTCTTTAATAAGCTTACCCTAGACCTATAACACGCTATACTGCTAGTTTATACTACTATATAAACGCTAAAGAAACTTATAGACTAGTGCCTAGCTATTAACTAGGGCCTCTACTAAATTAAGGTACGTGCTAAGTGGTATAAGACTAGAAGCTCTGCTAACTAAAATATAAGTACTATAAGAACGGGCTATAGCGCCCTAGTAAGATCTGGAACCCCTATAGTACTAACTGTACCACCTACCGTTAACCTAGCGGCTAGCTATATAGCTAGCCCCACTATAGGTCCGGTGAATACTTAACTTATATATAGTAACCCCTATAGATAGGCCCTTAGCAATTAAGGAGCCTGCTTTTTATGCAGCTAAAAAGACCACTTTATAAAAGACTGCCTAATAGCGGTAAAGATAAATAAGGTCCTATTAATTTAGGAGGATAGTATAGAGTTAGAAAAAGAGGAACCCTAGAGTAAGACTCCTCTCTAGGGTTAAAAGGAATTAATATATTATATATTAATCTAGGTTGGCTAGTTAGTAGAAGAAGCTACACTATCCCTTATACTTTATTCTGTAATAAATATTAAGTTTTAACCTTTGCTTTAGCTAACTCTAAAGTAAATACCTTTACCTTAATAGATACCTAGTATACTATAAAGCTAGCTGACTTTTTAAATGCACTTTTTAGAGAACTGCCTAAGCCAATTCCTATTTATAGGTATAATGAATAGGTAAGACCACCTATTATAACTATCTTGCGGATCTATCTCCATGTTAATGGATAAAGGTTGTAATGGAACCTTATAGTAGGAACTACGGTGGGTCTTATTATTGGGCTGGGTATGTAGGTAAGAATAGTGTTAATAATGTAATAATAACTGGTGGAGTGGTTGCCTAATAGATTAACTCCAATTGTATTCTAAGATTTACTATAAAGAGAGAACTATCTGGGTAGGGACTGTGGTCCTTTAAATACATAACTATACGCCTAAGAAATCCCTTCGCTCTGTAAGGTATATGTGCTCTGTCTACTCTATTACAGATTATATAGATTATATAGATTATATAGATTATATTATATAACCTTAGCTACTATTCCTCGTTATATGGTTCCACCAGGTCTATTCTGGACTGTGCCTGTATTAACTAACTAGCTTCCTCCAACTCTTCTCTAAGTAGTTGTAATATTGTACTTAAGCTGTCCGTAATACTATCTCCCTCCTCTTTATCTTCGTCCTTAAAGATTCCTAACATCTCTAAGTTGTTTACTAGAGGTGTAATGTCTGTTTAATTAGTCTGGTTAATATCCTTACTTATTATACTTAAAGCTTCTTCTTCTTCTTCTATAGCTTGCTAGTTTTATACTGTTGCTGCAATCTTATCTCTAGGTGAGATAATGCCGTCTCTGTGTTCTCGCTGTGTAAAAGAGGGGTTAGTCTGTATTGCGCTAGTAAGCCCTTTGTCTTAATAACCGTCCTCTTATTTGGAGTGTACTAAAGTAAACATTTAATCGTCCTATAATGTTTACTCTATCTTTAATGCTAAGTGTGCGCATCCTATAACTCTTAACAGTCTTTAGGTTTTCTAAGTAACTTATTATAGGGTCTTATGTTTAATCTACCACTAAGAAACTTAACGGTAAACTGGCCTCTATGCTGCTTGAGGTTTAACGTGTCTCTAAAGAGTCTGCATATATCCTTAAAGCTTAACGTTTAGCTTATGCTCGTCTTTAATGTCTTAAATGTGTATATAAGAAGGTTTGTTCCAAGGAGTAGAAGCTAGTTTAATAGGGTCTGTCTAAGCTAGGTAATAAAAGGACTGGCTTTCTTCCTATAAGGGAAATAACTCTAAGTAGCTTAGTAATTGCTCCTCTTAGGTCCCCCTTAGGTGACTTGTTTTTTAGTAATCCTTTCTTGTTAATACTGCCTAACCTACTTTCTTTTAATACTCCTATACCTTTCCTATAGCGTTCTTTAGGTTGCTTAGTGGTTTCTATATAGTCTTACTATAGCCTATCTACTTTACTTTATACTATGTTTTGTCATCTACGTCCTCATAACTAATAATCTTTAAAACTTGCTATTTATCTTCTTCTTATCCTCTATATATGTCTGCCTTGTAAACTAGTGGCTTAATATCTCTGTGTGCTGGTTCTAGCATCGCGATATATTATATAGGGTAGATCTTCATTTTGGCTGGTAGGTTTAACTTGTATATAACTAATAAAATTCTTTACTTAACTTTAAAAGGTCCTAGTCTGACGTAGTCTAACTTCTTGCTTAGTCATTAACTTTTAAAATTTTTGTGTAGTAGCTATACTCTATCTCCCTCTTTTAGATCTGGTCCCTTAGATCTCTTAGCGTTATAGTACCTTTTTATCCTTTGCTGTACTAGCTTGGCTGTTTCCGTGAGGTTTGTATAAAGGTTTATTAACGTCTCTATTCTTTGTTTAGCTGTGCTACTCGTTTTCTTTACTTAACGTGGCGATAATGATGTTCTTGGTTTATACCCGTAGTTCGCCTTAAATAGTAATGTCCCCATTTCTTCTTATATGTTGTATTGTATGCAAACTGTGTAACTGGTAATAATAATACCCAATTATTCTATGCGTAATTAATATAATGTCTTAGATACTATTCTAGTATCTAGTTTAGTCTTTCTGTTTATCCGTCTGTCTGCGGATAATACGCTATAGAGGTTACTGCGCAAACTCCCTATTCTGCTAGAAATACCTCCTAAAACGCTGCTATAAATCTTGGATCTCTATCTAATATAATTTTATTTGGTGCTCCGTATCTTATAAATACTTCCTTTATATAGATTCTAGCGACGTCTTCTACTGATATCTCTTTAGTGCATACTATAAAGTATCCCTACTTTATTAGCTTGTCTACTATTACTAAGATCGCGTTATAATCTTGTCCTGTGATAGGATCTCTTAACTTTAGTAACTTAATAATAAAGTCCTATAATATAACCTCCTATAGTCTTCCTGGTGTCTTAATAGGTTGTAGCCCTCTATACGGCCTATGCCTTATTAGTTTGTTTCTTTAGCAATCTAGATATTTTTTTATAACTTGTCTTGCTAATCTCCAGATTTCTTAAATAATATACTTCTCTTAAAGTCTTAATACTAGTCCTATAGACCTATTGTGTTTTTATATTATTCCCTTATAGAATTCCTTAACAAACTCTTCTATAATAGACTTAGGCATATACGTTGCTTCTCTGTTTTTGTATTGCTCTAAGTCTGGATTCTTTACCTATACTTCTTAGATCTTCTGTATCTAATTACTCTTTAGTAATTCATAGATCTAACTTTCTTTGGTTGCTATAATTTTTGGGTAATTATACCTAATTAATCCGTCTTAATCTCTTTGTAATAAAGCTCCTAATAGCTTTTTATTATTTTATAGTTTAGCCTTTCTGCTTAGAGCGTCTGCTTATGCATTATCTGTACCCTTAGTATACTAAATCTTAAAATGGTATTCTATAAGCATTTCCGCCCATCTAACCTATCTTTAGTTAAGTTTCTTTGTTATTAGGAATCCAGTAAGGTTCTTATAGTCCGTTTTAACTATAAATAGTTTCTCTATGCCTTATAAGAATGCTCTCTATTTCTTAAATACTGCCACTATACCTAACAACTCCTTGTTATAGATGTCGTAGTTCAACTCTAGTGGTGTTATTTTCCAACTATAGTATGCTACTGGATGCTATGCGTCCTGGTACTTCTATAGTAAGCATACTTTTAGTGCAAAGTTTAATGCGTTTGTCTTAACAACCGTTTCTAACTTTGGTTAATAGATCTTAAGGACTAGCTCTTAGGTAAATAACTCTTTAAGTTCCTAGAATAGCTTTTTTTGCTTATTACCCTAAACCCACGGTTCCTCTTTCTTTATTAGCCTTATAAACGGCTTAATGCTTTTTAACCATTGTGCTATAAACCTTCTATAGTAGTTATAAAACCCTAGGAACGACCTTAATTGCGTAATATTCTCTGGTTCTTGCCAACTTACTATAGCTTTGACTTTCTTTGGGTCCATGCTGATTTTCCCTAGTTCAATAATGAATCCTATAAAATTGGTTTTCTTTATAAAGAACTTGTATTTCTTAATTGCTATTAGCATCTGTTCTTCCTATAGTCTCTTTAAGACCTATTTAACGTGTTCTCCCTCGTTCTCTAAGTAAATGATAATGTTGTTAAGATATACTATAATAAACTCATCTAGGTGTTCTCCTAATACACTATTAATTCGCTTTTAGAACGTTACTAGTGCGTTTATAAGCCTAAATTATATAACTAATAGTTTATATAGTCCTTTCTTTAATCTAAAGGCTGCCTTTTATTTATTGCCTTCCTTGATCCTGATCTGGTGGTACGCCCATTTTAGATCTATCTTTGTAAAGATTTTTGCGTTGCCTATCCTATCTTAGATTTTGCTAATTAAGGGTAAAGGATACCTATCCTTCCTAATGATGCTGTTTAACTGTCTGTAGTCTATACACATTCTAAGTTTTCTGTTTTTCTTTAGGATGAATAACACTGGATATTCTACTAATAACTATAACGGTCTAATGTATCCCTTATATAAGTTCTTCTGGATAAACTCCTTAAGCGCTACTAACTCTGTTTTAGTAAGCTTGTAGATTGGAAAGAACTTTAGACTTGTTCCTTCTTCTAATTCTATCTTGTGGTCCCATGCTGTATGTTCTAACAGCTTTTTACTTTCTGGTGACTATAACTTCTTACCATACTTGTGGTATCTCTTTGGTATATAACTTAAGCCTCGCTTAGTCTCTTCGTACGTTGCTCTAACTTGGTACTATACTAACTTAGTTTACTGTCGCTCTTTATGCTATTAAGTATCCCTAATATCAACCTAACCTGTAACCCAATCGATCTTTGGATTGTACTTCTGTAATTAAGGTATTCCTAATATCGCCTTATCCTGTCCCAATGGTAGGATATTAAAAGACATCTTAACTTGTCTCCCTTTAATAGTTAACTAAATAGGTCCTATTTTAAGATTGATAACGCCTTCTTTGTAGGCTATCTAATCTCCTAAAATTGTTATAAGTGGATATAGGTGTTTTTTCTATCTATATAGTAACCCCATCCTTTTTACTACTTTTAGTAATATGTGGTTCCTAGTTACTCTACTATCTACTAATGCTTTAAATTGCTGATCTTGCTATTTAACTCTTAAATTTAGGTATTATCCTTAAATTCCTTTAAGGGTCTAAGGCTTTAATACTAGTTCCCTCTGGTTCTGTGCGCCTCCCCTTTTCCTAACTGTTAGCTGCTAGATCCTGTTTGTACTTAGTCTAACTTAGGCCAATACTTAGTTTGTTTCTTTTCCTCTATATGCTATAGATAAGTGTTCTCTGGGCACTCCTATTACTGTTATCCCTCTAGGCATTTTTCCGTAAGGAATCTTCCTGGTTAAAGTGTTAAGTCCCCTTAACTTTGTACTTCTACTAGGTGCTATCTATGTATATACTTAGCGTTCCTAAACTGCCTTTTCTTGGGTGCCTAATATATCCTTACTAGGTACTTCCGGTTCTTGTCTTTTGGTGCTCTATGTATGTTATAGGTGTTATCCACACAAGCTATCCATAATAGTATATAATGCGCTAGGTAACTTGGGTTAACTCTTAGTTTATCTTTATCCTTAAGTTTAAATCTATACCTGGTTGACCTAACTACTGGTATCTCTATTATAGGTACTAAGATTTGTTGTTTACTTTTCTAGTCCCTAGATCCTTCTTTTAGGTTCCTTAATATTATAATTAATGCCCCTTTAATATAACTTATGCGTTTTTCCGTAATGGGTTGGTCTTAGATAACTTTTTTATCCAGCTATATATAAAAATCTTCCTATTTGTCGTTGTGTTGTTGCCTATACCACTTTCCATATAACTGGTTTAGTGTGTATGGTCTATCTATTAGAAAGTACCTTGTTATTGCTGTATTGTAATATCCTTTAGTATGTCTTTCTTTAAACCTGGTTAGGATATTTAGATCCTCTTCTTATTCTAGTTTATCTAACTATTTTACCCTAGGTGTCCTTGTACTTGGCCTATTAGTAACTCTTTATATAGGTGCTTTATCCCTTATATAACCTGGTATAGCTAACCTCTTATCTAGCTTTTGCTCTTACTATACGATAATTCTTGTCCTAAACTTATCTATAGTTTCTTGTTTTCTGCGTCTTATAGCTAGATCTTTATAGTTATCTTACTTCTTAATCCTCGTATTAACTGTTTAATCTTTAGGCTGAACACTGCGTTTATCTAGGATTGCTAATGTTCTTATTTATTCCCCGAACTTGTAGTTCTTAAACTTATATTCTATACTTATTTGTTTATCTATAAATTAAGTAGCTGCCCTTTCTTATTGTTTTTTGTCTGTTATGGGTCCTTGGGTGTGTCTTATCTTATCTTAAGAATCTTAAGCTTCTTATATCTCTTTTTGAGAATTTTAAGCCTGTGGCCTTTTGCCTTTATTGAGTAATAAGCTAGCACTAGTAGTTATCTACTTGCTTAGTTTCTTCTAAACGTTACTCCTATTATCTTATAAAGCGATGGAAATCGTATTTAATGGTGTTATAATATCCGTTACTAAACCTTGTTTGGTGATAGTCTTAGTCTTTACTTCTATTTTAACTTTTCTGAGGTCTATATGCTCTTAGTAAGCTACCTTTGTTGCCTTATTATTGGTAAATGCTTCGCCTATGTTGAATTTATTGTCTTTAATGTCCAATCTATAAGCTAGTTTGTTGGTTCCTCTAAACTTAGATAATACTGGCTCCTATAGCTAATAGCTTACGCCGTACTTAGCGTCCTTATAAATTTGGTATGCGTTGTTGTAATAATACGCAAAACTGTTAATTAAATACTCTTTTATTCCTTATAGTGCACCGTCGTCCTTCTATATATATGTGCCGTCTGCTGGCCTAGTTTCCTTTACTGCGTAATTACTCTAACCACCTCTATAGTCTCTGGCGAAATAACCTTGTTTTCCGCAATTTATATAAGCCCTATCTTTAAACCATTTTTCTTGTTGTGGAGTCCGCCTAAACGTCTTCTACTGCTAAGATCCCTAGTTTGGCCTCTACTTCTGGGTTCTTTAATTACTAGATTTTTAACCTCTAGGTTTCTATAGTTTCTTTTCCCACCTTTAGGTTTCTTTGGTACTACTTAGGTCTATTAGCTCTGCGCCATTCTATAGTTTTTAACTCTGTGTCTGTTGTTGCGTACTCTGCGCCTTATATAACTATGGAACTCTATCTTGCCCTTTCTTAGCTTGTTCCCTTTAATAGATCCTATTATTAATCTTTATTAACTGGTTTATTAACTCTCTTAGAGTAT
>Ga0307507_10008205_pt1 | contig 14608 bp, 10 predicted proteins | sample 7_EM_MG_FD_207223 | JGI IMG/M metagenome (GOLD analysis project Ga0307507, IMG submission 207223) | Populus trichocarpa ectomycorrhiza microbial communities from riparian zone in the Pacific Northwest, United States - 7_EM | ecosystem: Host-associated > Plants > Roots > Unclassified | place... | reverse complement strand
CCTTCAATAATAAAGAGCTGGCCTTTTGCCAATTCTTTGATAAAGGGGTCGTGAAAGTCGTCAAGGGAGCTTTAAGCGTCGGGTAGAAAAGAGTAATCCCAGATAAAAATGAGCAGAAAACAGATGGGCTGATAAGATAAAGTCGGCCATTATTTTAGCGCCTTCTTCATTTTCTGCGAAACAGCCAAAGAGTTAGTTGTGCTCGGACGGAAATTTCACGGGACTGAAGTCTTACCTCCTCCATCTCATCCAAATCGTTCGTCTCTATACGAATGATTTTCCTCCCAAGGGCTTTCTCTATCTGTTCCATCTGCAACCATGTCTTCTTGTCGTGGACGAAATTTATTGAAATGCCCTTGCGTCCAAAACGACCCGTCCGACCTGATAAAAGAACGTTGAACAACGAAGTAGGCAGAAATAAAACGCATACCAATTCGGTGAATATACGTCTCAATGTCAGGTACTCCGTCGCCTCCCCTTTCACGCTCGTTCATAAGAGGAAGATCATAGTTTACAACCATATTCACTTGGAGAATGTCAATACCCCTTGCGATGACGTTGGTGGTGATGAGAACCTGCAATTTTTTTTAGTTCCAGCGGCCTGAAAGGAAACGATGAAATGGCTAACTTTATCTCGTCCCTCGCGGAAATGGTCAATAATGGCATCGCGTTCGGCAGCATCTTTGGCTCCATGTAGAGATGCCACTTTGTGACCTTCCGCCGTCATGCGCTGAGAAATACGGTCGGCGGTATGTCGATGCTGTCCGACAACTCAATGAGATCGCTCCTGAGAAGACGTGGTTCAACATGCCTGACAGAAAATGATGCTTTGGCCGATGGTCAAAAGGGAGTAGAGAGAAACCAGGATATCGTATTTGTGCTCCTCGTTTCTGCAGTCCATATAAAATTGTCGGATACCTTCCACGCTTAATTCCTCTTTTTGCAGCTCGATCTTGTTTGCGTTGGGCGCGAAGTTGGCTGCGAATGAACGGACATGATCGGGGAACGTAGCGGAAAACAGGATGATCTGAACTGGGCTTCCACGAGGGAGGAGGCTTTTGGAGGGGGAATGATAAGTTCGATCTTTAGGTAAGGCATGTAAAGACCTACTTCTTCACCCTGAGCGTTTGATCGCCCAAACCATCTTGATCCAACATATTGTCAGCTTCGTCCAGCACGAATACTTTAATATGTGTGACATCAATAACCTGGACTCATCCATAAGCAAAATTTTGGGACAAGCGGAGAAGTAGGCACACCTTGCGCCTCATGAGATCCGTCATGGTTCCTGGTGTGCCAACTATGATCTGGGCAGTGACATTGGTGGCATTTCGCGGAAGGTTGTCTTTTATTGCGTATTCCGTTTGCACATTCGTGAATTTACCCATCGCAACAACAACAGACATGATTTGGCGAGCAAGTTCACGCGAAGGCGCTAGACACAGTGCCTGAGTTTTTCAAATGTCGTTAAATGGAGGTGTCCCTTGGAGAACAAAACTAGAGCGCACCTGAGGTTTGTTGAGCGAAAAATCAACGCGACTCAGCATAGTGAGAACGAAGGCTGCTGTTTTTCCTGTACCCGATTGAGATTGACCAATCATGTTCGTTGACCTGCAAAGGGTGATTAATGTGATATGAATCGTTTATGAAAGTGAGCATCCTAACGGATTGGAAAGCAGCAAGGGAAGAGCACGTTCTTGAATCTTAGAAGGTTTTGAGAAGCCCATGTCGTAGATTCCTTTCAGGAGGTCTGGTTGCCTTTGCGTGTGAATTAGCAAAGTGAAGATGGATCTAGGAATGACGTACAGTCCAAGCTCCTCAAAGGTCTTTGCGCTGTACAGGGGGGAGTTCGGGTCTAGCTGTTGATCTGCGAGAGTGACCTAAATGACGGGTCAAAGCTGGAAATGTGGTGGCGATGGAATAACGAACCGTGACTTCAAAAGTCGACTGGATGAGGTCACTGTTCACGCCTGTGTTGTCAGATTCATAAACTCCGGTTCGGTTGAACATTTTTCGGAGGCACGTACTAGGTTTTTCCTCCTGAGGATTTGACGCAGCCAATACCACAGGTGGATTGGGGGCACCGGCGACTGGACGCAATTATCTCAATTATTAGACCACACTGACATAATTTGCGCACCAACCTGGTGTGTAGAAACCATCCTCGTCTTTTTGCATGATTGTTAGAGAGATCTGGGTGGGCGATGCTGGGTGAGGAGGTTGCTAATTTCCAAGTCATGATGATTATCAGCTTCGGTATTTACCGTGCCAAATTATCTTATCTTATCCACGTTTAAATTTCTCGCCAGTGGCAAGTAGTACATCCACAGGGGCTGGGCAACGTCCCAACGGTTTTTTTTCTCTCTAGAAATTCGATTATACTTCCGTTCAAACTCACCCGAACCTTTGGAGGTGATTCAGATACGATGCCCAACCTGGACGATGGTTGTAAACCCATCATGAACGCTTTCCTGCGCGCTACTGCAGCCCACTTACTTTCTCGTTTGCAACAGGGATCGTCGCACCCGCCAATTGAACTCGTATACATACCCCACAAACGATGGCCACTCCCTCATCCCCGCGTTGATAAACCACCAAGCAAGCGCCCAGTCAGAATCTCTATCCTAGATTCGTCCTTCAACCCGCCAACGCTAGCACACCTCGCACTCGCCAACTCTCCACGTCCGAATCGAACAGCGGACGATGACAGCGATTATGATGCCAAACTTCTCCTCCTCTCAGTGAAGAACGCGGACAAGACTTTGAAGCCTGGGGATGCAACCTTTCTCCAACGGCTGGAAATGATGACTCTGTTCGCCAAGGACGTAGTTACGCACAATCCCTCCATCTCTTCACAAGCCGAGGACGACAAAATGACTCCAGAAGAGTCAGCGAACGTTGCCATCGCAATAACGGATGAACCTACCTTCGTAGGCAAGTCCAAAAACTTGCTTGACTTCCTCATGCAACGATACCCTGCACTCGCACCTTCTCCATTCCCCGACACTCAATTAACCTTCCTCCTCGGTCTTGACACTCTCCAACGCCTGTTTTCACCCAAATACTACCCCTCCGAAAAAGCCATGATCGATGTCATGAACACGTTTCTTTCGCCTGAGGGAGATAACTCTCGATTAGTCTGCGCACGACGTGTCTCCCTGCAGCCTTCAACACCACCGAAAGGCGGAGAGCCGGTTGCGCCGGAAGATGCGCTTGCTCTCGCTCACAACTTCATCACCTCGGAACGAATATTCCTGATAAATATTGGTGACAATGAGAGCAAGTACAGTTCGAGCGCCGTACGGAACTCGATCTCTCGTTTGGGGATGGGGGCGAGTGGAAAGGAAGGCGATGTGTGGAAACAGTATGTCCCACAGGGAGTTGCTGATTATATCATGCAGGAGGGACTTTACGTGGACTGATGGTGCATTATCTGTTGTACTAATAGCAAGGGAGGTAGATAGGTATTCTATTTCCTACATGAATTTGTCTTGTCGCATACCATCACTCAATTGGGCGAGTTCCATGAGACAATGAGAGTAATATTTCTAGTCGACAGAATTACACAACAATGGAAAGGGTATGCGAGGGAATGCGGTTCTATGCGGGAAACGAGATAACAAGATGAGAATGTTTATGAAGATGCATGAGCGAAAGCAATGGCAACGGTCTCTGAGTGGCTGAGCGAAATCAAAACTTGAGAGATACCCTTCTTCTCTGCCTCTGCCTTGGCATCGCCGTGTAGATGAACGGTTGGGACCCCAGATTCGTCGTTGAGGATCTCAATATCCTTCATCGCAGCAGCAGCACCCTTTGACTTGACACCAAGTGATTTGAAGACGGCCTCCTTACCCGCCCATCGTGCAGCGAAGGATGAGGGGGGAGATGGTTGCTTTTGGCAGTAAGTGATCTCAGCATCCGTGAAATTTCTGGCCACGAAGGTGGGGTTGTGAGAAGGAACGGCGGAGATGAGTTCTACGATATTTGATGAGCGGTCGGACTTCGCGCAAGCAGAGGAAAGCATACCTTGGTCAACGCCAACGCCGACTGGGGATTCGAAACCTAGCCCGCCAGCGGCTGCAATGTCAGAGACTGCCTTAAGGTTCCCAAGATCCAGAGGAACTTCGTTGGCGAGGTTCTTGAACGAGTACTCCCCAGTCTTGGGATCAAAGGTAGCGCGTGCCATCGAGTTCAACAAGGTTTTACCCTCCATTTCGCCAATGTAGGGGGGGTGTTCCTTGACTTTGACGAGGGAATTCTTGATCATCATGTCGCTCATGGCTTTGTAAGACTGTAAGGCGCGGACACGGTTGCGATTCTTATACCCTTCATAATATGTGGGCTCCAAGGCACCGAAGAGATAACGGGGATGCAGAACCATGGCTGTACCACCAACTTGCCCGAATCCAAAGGAAGACTTGGTACGATGGTAAGCACCTACAATGGGGATAACTACGAATTTTGCTCACCATGACACCTGCACGAATGCCATCTGTACGAATTGACCTCGACGGGAACATCAAGAATTGCCGATCTTGGAAGTGAGAATCAATATTGCTGTGAAACGAGTTAATTCATTTGTATCAGTGACGTTTTTTTTCCGTGACACTTACTCGCTATTCCTGTTCCCAGGAATGATCCCCGTGATCACTGATTGAAGAAGGCCTGCCATCTGCCATGCAGCGGATCCTCCCTTCGAGTGGCCAAGAAGACTCTTTTGCGCAACAATGGGCACGGCGTTTCCTGGAGTCCGTGAGATGGTGGTGAAAATGTCATTCCAAATGCGAGTTTCATTCTCCTCCTAAATACAACTGTTAGCAGATGTAGAGAGCGATCATTGCGAACTTACGTTTGCATTTGTGCTGGTGCCATGGATGGATAGCACACCGATATCGTCTGCCGTAAGACCCCAGACAGCAAGCGCACGACGAAGGGGGGCGATGTGTGGATCAGAACCTTCTAGCATACCATACATGGCGAGAGCGTCCTTTTCCTGACGTGCGGCCTCTGCCTCGAGATTTGCAACGCGAGTTGAGAAGAAGTTGATTTCAATAACTTCCCCCTGGACCTTGCGGTATGCAATTTCTTCCTGCAGTTGAGCGTGTTCATGCGATAACCATTGAGAGATTTGTGAGCGACGGAACGAAAGTTGACGAGAGCGATATGCAACATCCAAGATAGGCGAGGGGTATTTTGAAGGGACTTGTCGAGCAACAGTGAGAGCACCACGGCCAGGCGCAGGTACAGAGCGACCTGCTTTGTCACTAAGAGGTTGTTAAGCGATGATTGATAAATGAGGAAAGAGGGGGGACGAACGTGGACGTAGATGTGAAGGCAAGGACACCACGAATTGGAGCACCAAGTTCCAGTGCAGTCTTCGCGTTCATAACAATATGAACACCAGTGCCCTTCATCCAGAGTTAGCATCACATGTTTGTCAGATATCGATGTTCTAAATACCTGAGATTCCATGAAACCTGCACGAGAAGTAGTTGCAGGGCGAGACATTTCTGTAGGTTCGCGGCCCATAGCAAATTCGGTTTCGGCGTTACTGGTGGCTTTCATGTTCGCAAACTCATATGAACCTTCCTCACTGATGTCGTCAAAGCCGCCAGCGATCATGACTTTGGCTTTGCCAGACAGAATACAGTCGCTAGCGATTTCGAGGGATTGCAGAGCCGTTGCGCTAAGAGCAATGTTGGCGATTCTGCAGTAGGTAAATAAATAAAAAAACATACCAGGCTCCGACAGGGATCTTCACTGGACCACTGGATGAGAGGAGTAACAAGTTGATCCATCCAGCGGTAGTGTTGATGAATCTGAGTATACTACGGTTTAATCGAAGGCAAAGGAGAAAGAGATAAAGACGTACGTCTCTTGCAAAATGTCGTTCTGGACCTCACGTTCGTCACGACGATCCTTAAACATCTTTGCCATACTGCTAACCCCTCCCATTCCACTACCCAACGACGTTCCCACATCAGAAGGATGCATGTGCTTGTACAATTCGTATGGGTCGGTGATTCCGGACGAGGCGAGAGCTTCAGCAGTGCAAACGAGGGCCCACAGGGTAGCACGATCAGTTTGTGCAATAATGTCCTCGGGAATGCCATATCGACCAGCATCCCATCCCGTCGGAATCTGACCTGCGACTGTGCGACTGAATTTGAACGCCTTGGGAACAAAGACACAGGCACCCTTTTTGAACTTGGCAAACCACTGTCCACTCTCACCAGCCCAAACATCACATTTATCGCCGTGCTGGAGTTTGAATTTCTGCGCTTCAGAATCGGAAACTTCGATCGCTTCCAAGTCATGAGTAAGCTCGACTTCTTGGTTGAATACCTTCTTCGTTGGATCATATCCACGGAAGAGCTCGGGTTCTGTGTGCGAGAATAAGCAGACGGCACAGGAAAGTGGAGAAATACACACCAATTAGTCGAACACCGGCATGAGCAAGAATATCCTTCTCATAACGACCCTTTACATCCTTGTCGTCGACAGGTTCATTCGTCTTGGTATCAACCCATCCAACATAGAGGGACCCATCCTTCAAACGTCCATCAAAGTGCTTGATGTACCCAGTCATCCAAGCCATCTCAATGCAACCTTCAATCGTGAATTCCCCTCGTGCCTCCATCTCCCATCGTGTTCGAGCGCTACCCCAGGGTCCAACCTCAGCGAAGCCCGTGATCACAATTACTTTCTCAAGATCGATCAAGCCGCGCAGATGGGACAATTCATTCAGATTCGAAGCCGATTCAAGCGAGGGGAATTCAAAGCGGAAGTTGGCGCGAGGGAGGACATCAATGGTATGGATGAGTCGTTCGGCCTCTGTGCCATTGATGACTTTGAAATCCGCTGCATTGTCGCGGGCAACCGCACGCCGGAGATCAGCCTTCTTGTTGAGCTTGGTGCGAATGCGGGAGGTGATGTCGGCGAGGTCGGGAAGACGATCCATACCGCCGTTCAAATCAGCCCAGATCGGCTCAACTTGAGTGATGCTGAAGAGGAGGGGATGCATTAAACCAAGGATATTGAATGCCATTTCCTTCGAAGAGAATGTTCGAACGCCGTAGCTTTCCAGCTCGTGGGCGACGATGTTCGTCGGACCCATCAAGCCTGTGCCTCGAGTCCACCTGGAAAAAAGGAGTGAGGTAAGAAAGAGAAAGACTGATAATCACTTACCCAATGACCGCACCAGCAAGACAGAGGTATTCGCCCCAGCTCTCAGACGCCCAACGTTGGAAAAGGGTCTCCAAAGAGATCTTCGACTCGGAATAAAGACCATCGTTACCAAACAGACCATGATTAGGAGACAATGGGAGGATAACCTGCGTGGGACGAGTAACGAAGTGCCTGCTAGCCTTCTTGTTCTTGACTGCGCCCAAAATACGTAGGAGATTGACGAGCATCATGCGGTGGGCGAGTTCCGACTTGTCATCGAGTCCATCAATTTCGCGGCCGTTCTCGGGTATACCTGCGAAGGGCAAGATGTAGTCTAAGTCCATGCCGAGGTTGGCGTAAATGTAGTCCACCAGGGCCTCAACATCCTGCTTGGAGGCTTGATTGAACGGAACGACGGTGAGAGCAGATCCTCGGCTACCAACTGACTGGAAGATGGACTGGTAATATTCGACAGTCTTGCGGTTGTAACTGGATGTGGTGATGACGACTTGTGCTCCTCCAGCGAGCAAACCCTTCACAATCTCGATACCAATTGATCCCTTGCCCACTCCTGTCAGTAAAGCATTCTTGTCCTTGAAAGTCGTTCCGGAAGTGGCAATCTCGTGCAAGATGTCAAGATATACACCGGTCAAGTTGCTGCTGTATTCCCACGTACTATTCACCCTGCGCTTCAGGTGGAGCAGAGGTATCTTGTCGGATGCGAGGGAAGTGACAGCGGGAACTCCAGTGACCTGAGGACGAAGGAATTGAGAAGATGAGCGACGGCTTCGAGTGACCGATCTTGGACGAGAGTCCGATCGTGGACGAGAGTCTGGGCCCTTGTGAAGGGAGCGGACGACACCCTCATACAATGCCTTGATGCGATTCTTCTGGTCCACACTAATTTCGGGTAGAGACTTCACTACGGTCCAAAGTTTGACGACATCATCTTGAACTTTCTGAATGTTGACGGCACCAGAAACGGTGTCGCCGCTGGCCATTTCTTCCACGTAGGCCTCAAGTTTACGCACATTCTCGCGAACAACCTCGGAATAGACAATCTCCCCCTTATCAGTAACCTCAGTATTGGGGGCGGTTGGGAATGTCACTGGGAAAGAAATTCAAGCATTTAATTTACTTCTCGCTAAAACAGTCCGATACTTACCATCTTTATAAACAGGGGGTTTGCCAATGACTTCACGAGTATTGTTGATGAGTTGCTGGCCGAATTCCTTGGCAAGCTTGTAGGTTTCCCCCTTCGATGGATCGCAGCGGTCGACATTGTACTGCATGTATTGAAGCATGGCAGGATCCGCACGATTAAGGAGAGAGATGCAGCGGGCAGTAATTTCGCGATCGACCGTGGTTAAACGACCGAAAATAATGTCAAACCACATGAGCAAAGCATCTTGACGAACCCAATTCCAAGAAGAGTCGAAATGGCGGGCCTTAAGAGGGTCAAAGCGAGGTTGGATACCATCGATATATGTGTCACCATGCTCGCGCGTGATGCTGTCGAGTCTGGCCTGGAGAGTGACGTTGTTAGCCTTTTCTTGATCGAACGCAATTTCGCCAGCGCGGGAATCGCGATTGAGGTACCGCATGTAGAGCTCGACGTGTTGGGCCGCGAATTTCTCCTGATCTGCTTGGAACTTCAGGAATTCCTCACTATTGATGGTGGCGCCACCAGCTGCACCGCCAGCAGCACCGCCAGTCCCAGGAGCAGATAGAGAAATGCCAGAGCGTTGGGCATAAACTGAGACAACGCCGTCAAGCCAGGCCTTCGCCTCAGACTCGGAAGCGAGACGTTTGGGGGGCTCTAGAGTCGTTGCGAGGAGGAGAACGCTGTCTGAACGTGACGGCCCAAGACCCCAGCTCTTTGCCAAATATGCCTTGATGGCAGAGGAATTGAATCCACCAGGCATCTTGCCACCGATGACGCGCGACACCAGGCCTGTGGTATACTTTCCAAGCAAGCCACTGAAGCCGGTGCCCAAAGCAGAACCGAGTTCCTCGAGGGGTAATTCCTCACCCTTCTCCGGAGCAGAAGAGAATTCCTGCTGGAGATCGCCGAGAATTTCGTTTTGAAGGGTAGATTTGCCACCAACGAGGTCCTTGATTGACTTGGTTAAGGGGACTTCGTCGACCTTTTTCTTCAACTTCTGGGCGACAATAACGAGAAGGATCTCGATGGCTTTGACGGGAACGTCTTCAATGGACGCGACGGGACCGGATGATGCAACTGGTGGTGGGGCAGCGACTGGGACTGCTGCGGGAGTAAGGGATGCTTCGCTGGACGTTGCTTCGGCTGCAGGAGTTTCAACCTCAAGTTCATCCTCAAACTGATAATAAATCTCTTTCACGTTCTTCGCATGGCAGAGAATGGCACGAGACCGACTGACAGAACCGTCAGCGGTTTCGTACTTAGCCTTCAGAGTCCTCGAAGCCATGCCAGTGAGAGTAGGCGATGGGCCGAGCTCCACCAACCGTTCAAAGGCGAAGTCGGTGAAGAGAAGATCTTGAGTCTCAATCCAACGCACAGGCGACGCGAACTGGTAAGCAAGCAACTCGACGAGAATGATATAAGCGAGTTTTTGACGATTGTCAGGGCTGGCCCAATTGTCTTGTTCCCATTTTCTGAGGACCTTGTCCAAACGTGGCGAAGAAGTTTGGTCGTAGATGATCTGAGCGTATTCACGCGAAACCTCGAAAGGTTTTGCGATGAGATTTGGGATGTATTTGCCAACCAACATATCAGGGTTGAGCTGACTGGCATTGATCTTCTTTGATAAATCTAAAATTGATGTGAATCAGCAATGAATTTAAGAATAGTCTGAAAAGAAAAACGTACATGCGCGGAAAGGTAGGACACCAGCCCAAAGATAACGCGAATGGAAAGGCACGTCGATACCAGGCAAGGGAATGGTAGCAAAGCCTCGCTCAAGCTTGATGTAGCCTTCAGCCTTCTGCAGCTCCTGAGCCTTTTCAAAGCAAGATTTGACTATGTCGCCGAGCATCTCCTTCACTTTCTCAACCGAGTATGTCTCCGTCAACTAGGAAAAAATAAATCATGAAATCAATGTGAATTACATAATTATACTAACCTTCGCAATATCAATTTTCTGAACCTTGATGAAGTTCAGGACGTTGGTCATGGTTTGGAGGGCAATAAGCTCTCCAGCGCAGACGTATTGTTGGCCCTGGAAGGAAGTGTCAGCATGTAGGACACAATACAGTATATGATATGTTTACCTCAACATTGTAGTTGACAATTTCGAGAAGAGAAGTGGTCAAAGTTGCAATGGTCTCGACGACTTCACGCAAAGCCGCGTCGCTGAAAGATGGTGAGATGCGGCTTGGGTTCACCGCACACATGGCATAGTTGGAGCGGTTTTCAGAGTCGCGTTCCACAGCGCGTTGCATGGTGATTCCACGGTAGAAGACAACGTCGACGAGAGCAGAGATGTGGAGGACATCAGCTATTGAAGCAAGGGCGGAGTATTCGCCAAGGGAATGGCCAGCGAATGCACAGTCCTTTTGAACAAAGCCCTTCATCCGCATATCCTCGAAAGCAGCCTTCTCAGTGACAACAAGGGCAATTTGAGCGAACTGGGTGGCAAAGAGAAGACCGTTGGGGTGGCTGAACGTGTACTTCGGAGTGCGGACGTCGATATCAGCGAAGAGAGGAAGCGTCCTGACATGCCCGTCCTTGTCGGTGGTGTCGTACGTCATGTCCATGTAACGTTGGCGAATGGCTTGACCTTTAATTCCTCCGAAATGAATCGTCTTCTCCTTTGGGTTGTCCTTGACGATCTCGACGATAGAGAAGCCATAAACTGCAAGTAGATGGGCATCCGCGCCTTCCCATACAGCGCGCGCAGCAGGAGAGCTGTTGTATAAATCCATACCCATGCCAGGTTCTTGCGAGCCCTGGCCCGTAAAAACGTAGACGGTGGTAGGCTGGGCAACCTCTGCGGTTCCCTGGAGCACCTTCTCGCCACGGCTGTTGCTTGTTTCAACGCTCACAACGATGTTGCCGGCGAGCATGCCGGTGTGGCGGAGCTTCACGGTGAGCTCATCTCCGGGCAAGACCATGCCCACGAAATTAACAGTATAACTGGAGGACGATGTCATTAGAAGATCGTTGTAATACAGTGAGCTAAACTTACGCAATGACACGGTCTGGATGGCCCTTTGCGACGACGTTCTCCACATATCGACGGGTGGCAGCACTGGACCAGAGACCATGAGTGATAGTGGCAGGGAGAGAGGCGAAATCGGAGAAGTATGGATTTATGTGAATGGGATTGAAATCCCCAGATATCTTCGAGTAGGCCTCGTTGGTGAGAGGAGCGTTGAAGGTTGTGGCGCTGTCAGCGTTCGTGAGGGTGTAACCATCGTTAGCGAAAGGCACCGTGAGACCTTGAGGGGACCCATGGCGTTGAAGATAGGCGAGGACAGGATTGCCCTGCGAATCATCCTGTTGGAAGTCAACCGACCCCACCTTGACGAGAACTTTGAGCTGATTGCGAACGAAGATGTCGCCTGAAACTGAGACGTTGCGGTATGCAGTTCTATCCTTGAAGAAGACCCTGGACTGGATGCGGAAGACGAGAGAAGTACCTGCAAGAAGGGGAGAAGATTCATTCTCCCATTCGAACCACTCCTTCGATTGGAGCACTCCAACTTGGGCATCTGTTTCGAGAGGTACCATGTAGTCCGGTTCCTCAGTAGTGTCAAAGGTGTTCTCGTAGTCGACGAAGCGACCACGGTAAAGGAAGGAAGAAATGACTTCGATGACCTTCTTGCCCTCGCGGTAGACGTGGCCTTTGACCTTGACAATCTTGCCTTCGTTGGCGTTGATGACGGAAACGATGCGAGCTTCTGCCTTGCAGACATCTCCAACCTGAAGGGGTTTGGCTCCATCGACCATACGGAAGCCATTGGAGAGATGGACGAGTTTAAGGAGATCCCCGTCAATTGCAGCAGGGAAGATTGACTTCATGATAGCCTGGAAAAGCAAAAAAAAAATGAGAAGATTTGTAAAGAAATGCGATTTGCAACATACCTTCCAGCCAGTGACGATAGCGAAATCCATTGGGGCCTGAACATTCTCGTTTCTGACGGTCTTGAAAGATTCGCCCTGATTGCCAACAACAGCACAAAATTGTTCAACGTCTTTTGCCTCAATTGTGATTTCCGGGCCGACGAAAGTTTCATGGATGTCTATCTTGGGGAGGGTAGCATCGTCTCCATACCACAACTTCCAGTAGAACTCCTTGATGCGCTTGTTACGGCCATCAGAGAGCTCGTGGATGGGGGCGAAACCTTGCGAAGGTTTGTACTCGAAGTGAAGGGATAGAGGCACAGACACGCCTTTGCGTTCCTCGTAAAGAGTGACGTCGATCAGATTCGACTCGTCATCGTATTCTACCTCCAGAGCCTTGAAGTCGACAACGTGCTGTCCATACGACCGCGCAGCACCGTAAACAGTGACGGAGTACGGGATGGTCCCATCATAATTCACGACAACCTTTTGACCTGGGCGAGGAGCAAGGATGCGACGGAGTGGATTGTCGATGTAAGAGGCTCCTTGAACGACTGTGGTAGATGTGGCGAGAGCCCTCAACCAGTTCAGTTCAGGACCGCCGAGAACCTCGAGCCATGCAGAAGCCTCAGGAAGTGTGGAACCAAATTGGAAGGTAATTTCTTCATCTATTTGCGTGCGTTTGACGTCAGCAAGATCATAAGGAACGGTGGTAGGATTAACAGCAAGATACTCTATAGTTGGAACCTTGGACGCGTCTCCACCATACTTGCGTTCGAGAAGCCGTTGAATCAGAGAAGAGTTGATATTGCCAAGCAGCTCCTTGACTGGTTCGTCCTTGACAATGGCCCACTTCGCAGCCACGGGGCCTTGAAGAATGCATACCCGCTGGGGATCTTGATCAAAGACCGCCTCGATGTCCTCAGCTGCCCAAAGCGAGTCCTATGATTGTTGTCTTTAGTTTTTGAAAACGTAATCACATGACAAAAGTCTTACCTTCTTGAACCAAACTTCAAAGGAGGCGTCAAGTACGGGGATAAATGGAACAGGTTTCTGTCCAGGTCTCTGCGAAATTGCCAGGAAGAATGCTGTATCCTCAGCGGAGAGAAGTTGCTCTGCAGCAAGAGGGTACTTCTTGAAGAACGAGTCGGCAAATGGGAGGGGGTCGTCGAGCAAGCTGTACGACTGGAGGAAGGAGGCCTTGGTGCCACTGCCGTTAACACCTGCAAAGCGCTCTTCAACACGTCTCAACCAATCTCCTGTCAAATTCCTCAAAGAGACATCCACCCAACGCTTTTGGTGAGCAACAAACATCAACCTAACCATCCTCAAAACTGTCTCTTCGTATGTCATGTCACCGAGGTCGGTCGCAATGCTGCCATCCTTCTTCCACCCGAACCAAGGCTTACTGAAGTCCTTGTTCAACTTGCCGATGACCTCATCCCTCCGCTCCTTCAACCAGGCCACACGCTTTTCCTTTGGCAGCTTGAATACCGTATCATCGAATTCCTTCCACAATTTTACGCCACGAGTAGCAACCTTGTGAATCGGCTCGCCCAACTCCGAACGGACAGTCAAGATACCTCCGGTGGGCTTAGTGTATGTGCCTTCCCAAGCACCATCGTCGACACCTGACGCTGCAACAATAAGATCCTTAACAGAAGAGCTTGTATGGGCCTCCTTGGCCACCATGACGCGACTGGCGAAGAGGAAGCCGTCAAACGGCATTGGCTGCAGGCCAAAACGCTCAACAGACCAGTCACCAGTTAGATATTCCCAAACATCATCAGCAGAACCGAATCCCGAACCACCAACGAGACAAATGTTGGAGTGGGCACGAATAGAGCGGTACGTAGACAACACCGGCTGATGGAAGTCTTCAAAGGAGTGGTGACCACCAGCTCGGCCTCCGGTCCATTGTAGAATGATCGGGAAGTCAGGGTTGGCAGCGGCGATGTTGACGACTTGCCTGATACCATCAATGGAGCCAGGCTTGAAGGCGACATGCTTGATACCAGCGCTTCGCAAACCTTCAATTATCTCGACGGCCTTCTCGGTGGTTGGAATACCAGCAGCCACACAGAAACCTTCGATAGGGAGACCCTCCTTGCGCATCTCTTGCCACAAGGGGAACTGGAACGTGAATTGGCGTGGATTAATGTATAAGGAGTTAAGAGTAATCCCAACACCCGCGGGGACCTGCTTCTGAATCTCGGCAACTTTGGATCGAAGGGCAGCAGCATTGTAGTGGCCACCGCCAGCCAATTCGATGTGGTATCCAGCGTCGAGGACAGCACTGACGAAGCCGGCTTTGACTGTGGACGGCGTCATTCCAGCAACCATAATCGGAGGTTTCCCAAGGAGACGTGAGAATGGAGTGTCGAGGTGAAGGTT
>Ga0307507_10008204_pt1 | contig 14613 bp, 8 predicted proteins | sample 7_EM_MG_FD_207223 | JGI IMG/M metagenome (GOLD analysis project Ga0307507, IMG submission 207223) | Populus trichocarpa ectomycorrhiza microbial communities from riparian zone in the Pacific Northwest, United States - 7_EM | ecosystem: Host-associated > Plants > Roots > Unclassified | place... | reverse complement strand
CCGCTTTTTTGAACGTGCAAAGTTCTCGCAATGCCAATTTTTCGGTGCACATGTGAACTTGAAGCAGGCTAAGTGAAACTGTTTGAGAGAATGTAAATGTCGGTGCATCAACAATAGGCACGAAAGTCAATACTTACCCAAGACGTCTCACAACCTTCATATCCACAACGTAAGGCAGTTTTGGAGCCCAGAACTCGAAGTTCCCTTGCCCTCCCCCACACTGACATTTCGAAACACACAAAATTTGAAGTCCGGGATCAATCTTTGATATTAAACATATGTAAATACGATAAGATAAATAATTCTACGATAAGATTTGCACAGTTTCTAAAGAAAGAACAATGACAACGTCAAGTCGACATCAACCGCGGACATGCGTGTTGGAATCAGAACGTGCCGGCCTGGAACGGTAGAACATCGCACTGCTTGTTGATTGCTCCCACGTCGATGGTATCTCCCCTCTTGTTGACTGCATCCTCCTCTCCTTGCTGAGACATGCCTTTGCCATTCGAAAGAGGCCAGCGCCATCTCGTTCGAGCGCCTGCAACATCCGGCCATCCCGAAACTGTACCTGGTATTCAAGGCCACCCAAAAATTCACGTAAGATATCAATTTTTTCTTTCATTGATTCTTCAAATGTTTGGACAATTTTGCTTCCCATGTCCAGCAGGTCGTCGTCATCGTCGTCGTCTGATGGAATATCCTCGCCAGGAGATGCTGCAGCTGCAGCTTCCTCGTCCCTCATCTCAGTCTGGAGTCCACCTTCTGCCTCGACAATGTTGCCGTCATCAATCGGTTTTAGTCCCAGGTGTCGCCAAAATGGAGCATTTCGGTGTCGTTTAGCTTCAAGAAAGAAAACAGGGGGTACTGGATGGACGGATTGGACAAGGTGTTTACAAATCAAAAAGCGGCTCGTTGCAAGGTATGGGCAGGTGCAGACCATCTTTTTTGCATCGGGTCTATACGCATCATTGATGGGCATCGTTATAGGCGTTTTCTCCAATTTCCGCCACTCTCGTTTAAACCCCTTTCGCCACGACGGTAACTCGCGATACCGCCCTGTTTCTGTAAGTAAACGGTTCAATTTCCGATAGTAGGTTGGTGCAAGTTTGATGACAAGGATCCAGACAAGGAGGTCACAACGTGGCATGTGAAAGTGGTGCAAAAAATCATGCTTGATACGTCTCCAGCTAAAGGTAAGAGTTAGTGACTTGCAAACTCAGTTATACACCATTAACGTACTGGCTTTCTAGTATCATTGTCGTCTTGAGAATAGGGATCATTGGATGTGTTGACCTTGCCCAGAGCTCCCATCTTCCCTTTCGATACCAATTCTCCCATAGGTAAGCCCAAACTTCTGGCAGCTCATTCTTGAAACAATAATTGTACATTTGCCTTACAGCCCAGTGTCAGATGCCCTCTGGGCTCGGTGGAGCATACCCAGGTATCAGCGGGTGGGCGCAGTAGTGTTTTTCCATCATGTTAATGATGGTATCCCGATGTATCATTGGGCAAAAGGTGCGTCGTTTGGCCGGTTCCTCCTCCTCGCTCTCCTCGTCTGACTGAACCCTCTTATCAGCCGCCTCGGCTGCGTTACTGGTGATGCTTTCGATAGGTGATTGTTTCTGCGGGGGTAATAGCCAGATCGTAAGTTTCTTTTTTGTTCCGCTGTTGGTTTTCACAAGTGCTGATAAGTCTATTCGATTTTCTTTCCCAGGTGCCGTCGACATTGCTGGCTGAACTCGCGAAATCTTCTGTGCTGGAACACGGATGCGAAGGGTGTTCATCGCATTGGTCAGGGTTGGCTTTGCCGCTGCTGTGGGAGTGGGGTTGCTGGATCGGGGCACAATGAATGTGACATGGGGGATCGGAGCCAAGGATCCAGTGGGCTTGGCAGCAGACTCAGAGACGATACGGGGCAGCGTTGTGGTTGAGGATGAGGCGGCTGTTGTAGTTGTTGCACCTGCTTGCTCACTGCTATCGGCATCGGCATGTGCTCCGCCCTCGAACTCTTTTGGGTCCGCTTTACCCTTTGGTTTAAAGTCGAGATCGATAAACGGGAACTCTGCTTGTGCACGTGCAACATTGTATGGGGTTGTAGAAAGCTTTCTGTTTGCGAGCCGTGTGCGGACAGCCCGTCGTAAATGCCACCAGCAAAGCGAAATCTTGGCGTTCCACACAACTCTGGCCGTGCCGATTTCTGCCATGTCCTTGTCTACATGGACAAACTTCGGATTCACGCCATATTTATCTTTCAGACATTTGGTCCATGCCATCAGCGCTTTCATTCGCTTGCCTAGATCAATTGCGGTAGCAGTGGACAGAAGGCAATACGACAAAGGAAACCCTGCATTGTCATGCTCAGCCATGATGCTGTAGAGCTCGAGGTGTCTCGAATTTGTGTTATCTGGCATTGTTTTGGGTGAGTCTCGATGCTCCTCTTCTTTTCTCTCACTTACATGTTGCATCCAAGCCGACTTCGACACAGCGGCCCTTCAAGGGCTCTGCTATCTTTTTCATACCCCAACATAGGATCTCCACACCGTCGGGTACCTCTTGTGGGTTGAAGACATCAACATCGTCTCCGAAGTCCGCAAGCAATTTTTCTGCGGAAGGTAATTGAAGGTCATCTCGTCTCCAGTACTGCTGACTCATCTGCATCCAGGCTGTATGGATCTGCCCAGCTGTAACATCTGGAAACGCTGCCTGAACCTTCGCCACCATCGCGACAGGCGTCAGCCATTCGACATTTTCTCGCACGATATCTAGAGCCCCCGGCGGCATGCTGACATCGACGTAATGCACGTGTTTTGCATGGTGGTCAAGGTGTACGGCAACCTTTGTTAATCCATCCTTCGTTTCACGGCAAGATATAATAAGACGACTACGGCATGGATAGCGCTTCATGCCCAAGGTATCGCGATTCTTGACCCCAACATTCTGCGACTTCTTTGATTTCTTCTTTCTTCCTTCATCCTGGCTACACCATAACCTCGTCTTATGCCCGCTTTTGAGCCTCTTATGGTCTTTGACCCTATTTGCATGTTGGTAAGTTTTGTTTTATCACGCAAGGATAAAGACTCACGTGAATCTATATCCCGTCATCTTCCAGATCTCATCGGCTGTCATCTGTACCCGTTTTCGAAATGATACAAGAGGGTCATGCGCAATAGTGAAAGACCCCTTGATGCTTATGTCTTCGTGTGACTGAAATTCTTCTCTAATGCTGTCAAAGAGTTCTTCTGCCCCGTCGAAAGCCTGAGCGGCGCGTGAGTTTGTGTTATTTTCCTTTTTAATGAAACTGACGTACCTCCTCTTCGTCTGACGGCAGATCATTGTCTTCGTCATCCAAAAAATCCATGTCCATGCCACTTGCTGCATTTTCCTTTCTATGGCGAGTTGGTTGTTCATCCTCGGACGTGTCAGATGCGTCGGATGAGTCTGGAACCCTTTTCCTTTTATCACCAGCCTGTTTCAAGGTCACAGCTTCTTTTTTGGCTTTTACAGAAGCTCGTTGGGCACGTTTCGTTTTCCTATCACATTCGCGACAGTGATCACAAGTCTTCCATCGATAATTGGTGGGCAACTCTCTATGACACCATGTCTTGGAGCACGTCTGAGGATTTTGTTCAGCATCAGTGCCTTCCATAAGTGTCAAAGTAGTGTCGGCGAGGGTAGAATGTAGTGGAATATGTTGGGAATATGGTTCTGTAAGCTACGTAGAAGTTTCCCCAAGCTTTACACGTGATTGTATCCCTTTTTGGAAATGTCAGTGTGGGGGAGAGCTGGGTCAGCTCAGAACTCGCTCCTGTTCTTCAACTGGAGACCCACAGATGCAGACAAACAATTCTGCCATGTCGCGAGTTCGACGAAGGCGTCCTCGACGAGACGGAATCGCTTCCATGGTGAAATGTGTTTGATTTATCGCCACCGATTCGTTATCTTCTGAAGCTAAAATGCAGAAGATAAGCAACGTCCTCGCCGAGTAAATAGAACACATACCACTAGCATTGTGAGTACTTCAATAAACATTCATACCTTCGTCTTTGCCATTGTGGTGTTGAGCTTTACTGTTGTCTGATGCTGCAAAACGAACGATGGATTCCATTTTTCTGACTACTACAGTGTACTGAGGACTTCTAATGAAGCTCGACGTCTATCTTGATGAGCTCGACAGATCCGCCCGTTGCCAAAGCGTGCTAAAAATAGAATTTTTACCCACCTTGGTAAATTTTTTTAAGCCATCGAAGACCCACCCCCCCCCTAGACCCCCGGCTCGGCATTCAAATCCCGAGGGCCCCTTGATGATATGGCAACGAAAATTTTGTGTATTTAATGTATCTAATAACTCTTAATAAATCATATATATGTGGAACTGAATGTTTCCGAGCAGCGTGATAATTGCAGGAGGGAAACGGAGACGCGACGTCAACGCGACGGACGCGACGGACCCATCACCCCGTCACGTTCAGTTGTGGCCACACGTGAGGGCCTCAGCGGCGTTTTCCGAGGGAGCCTCAGGGCTAAGAGCCCTGAGGCTCGTAGCCAGGTCAGCGGGCGGTTCGACATTCCGTACCTGTTCCACACTTCAGTCGGAACCCGTCGACTTTGTGACACCCAATGGCAGCAAGCTCCAACCCCACTTACTGGACTCTAACCTCCCGAAATCGTCCCACTCTTATGGACCCTAACTTACTAAGCGAGCGGTTGACGTTTCACAAAGAGGCGCACATGTGGGCCGCTTCGGTTCTTTCCTTGAAAAACCTACCTTTTTCTTCTACTACTAAGAGAACGCGCCGTCTCTAGCCGTGCTGCGCAGCATCGCCGTGGCTCATTAAACACCAACAGCGGGTAAAATTTCCCGCACTGTCTCCAGTTCAACTCACTCATTGATTTATCAATATACGCATGATGATCAGCTTCCGGACCCGACGCACAGGGAACACGCAAAAATCTGTCATGACTTCTTTTTAACGAGCCGGTCGCATCACACCGCCAAACGATTAAGAGCCTCCGAATTGGAAGGATTCAACAAACATTTCGGGATTTTATAACGAGTTTATGAACGCGGCATGGGCAACTTAAGAGCATTCTCAAGGCAAACGATCGTTTGCGGTAAGCGATTTTGTACTTTATTCGATGAACCATAAAATTCATTGTTGGATGCTGCAGTTCAGATCCGTCATTGAACACGGCCAACGGAGTCTCCTTCAAGGGTTACGACCGTGAATCGCACATTCTCTGCTGCGTGCAACCGCTCAGGCTCGCACCCACTGAACACCGGGACCCAAAAAAAACATGCGGTGCGTGGAGTAGCTGCGCAGCTCACTCTTCTTCAGATTCGCCAGATCACCAATTGGAAAATTGCAGAAAGGAGACGCGACCCGAGGCATGAGCGATCATTCAGTATTATGAATTCTGAAATTTATTGACGGTACGACTTACAGATCTCAGCGTTCTCAAATTTGTTTTATGAAATGATCCCATACTTCAATTTCACCAGGTAATTGAGGTGAGCCGCCAACCGTCTTTTCTATTTGAAGAAAATTTGAGACTTGCGACATATCGCCGTTTACGTTGGCAACGATCAAAATTCTTGACGCGCAGCACTTCGTGTCGCAACCTGGACGAATTTTGCGTTACAATAGATGGCTGCGGCTTTTGTCCCTGTACGATGGCCATTCCGAAAAACCTTTTGGCATCAACAGTGGCTCCTGAAAATGCCGACTCAAGTTTGCGATGCATGTATAAAAGGGCTTCATCTCTCCAGTTCAAAATCATCAAACAAACCCTTCATTCCTTCCTCAAAACAAACCCACTACTTCCATAAGTTACCTCGAAAATGCGCCCCTTCACCGCAATCGTCACCGTCCTCATGAGCGCCCTGCTCGTATCCGCCCAACCGGCGCCTCAAACTTGCTGGAAATGCCCGTCCGATCAAGGACTGTTCAAGTTCCAACAGCAGACTGGAGGTGACCCACTCCACTGCCAATTCTTGAAGGACGGAATGGCTTATTATTGCGATTACAAAAAGGTACGCGACGATTCACCGCACTCATGCCGTCGCATTGTTTACTGATGGCCTTGACTAGGCTGACGGCACCTTGATCTACAACGTCGACGACGCTTTCTGCCCCGCCAGTGCGGTTCCTTGTTAAATAATTCAAGCGACGCGCGTATGCGCTCCTGGTCCGAAGTTGGTGAGTACTTAGCGTGTCGCTTGCCTAGATTTTTCTAACTGGGTTTACATGACAAATTTGTGGCTACTTTAGATTTGTTATACTTTGGATCATTGAACTTTCATATCAATATTAATACAACTACATACGGACCTCAAATACCCTCGCGTTGTTCTCTTGTTAGTCATAAAGCTACAGACGGACTACAAATTATGTATTTAACAAGCAGGATACTTGGGCAATATGTATACGATCTTTTCTAGATTCCGAGGATGTGGATGTGGCGATCTACCGCTGCGCTGCTAGATTTATTGTGATTCAAGAGTGTGAGATAGTAGAAGCATGATTTACTAAAGGCTAGTCTATATTTTCTCGGTTTCTCTCATAGATATTCCGTAAGTGTTGCAGGCATCGGTCATGTATACTACTAATACAATTTACCAGCACATGTCTTCGAGCAGTAGGGATGGTTCTGAAATTTTGGATGAACAGCACATACTCAGGCTCACTCGAGCGACCAATCATGGATAATAGACCTCGTTAGATGCGGTGCAACACTACAATTCATACACAGATGGCCCGACTCTGGAACAGAGGAGGGACCTGTCAGAACGATAAATCGCATTCCTTGTTCGTATGATGGCATTCCCGCGAAGTTCGGGTACTTCCGACGGGTTTGCAGACGACTAATACAGAAGACTATTAGGCTGTATAATTAATTACATTATGTACGATCAATCATGTTGTCGTTTTCAAACGGAGTCGGGGACTGGCGCTTGCGCCGCTACTGGATAGCAATTTAGCGGATCTTGCGGAGTTTATCCCGCAGCGTCTCGAGCGCCCTTCCGAGGTGATTGTGTCCTCGCCCATCAGCCCCTACACCCCAATAGGAATCCGCAGGAGAATTCTGCAGTGCATGGATTTAGTGTTTGTGTGAGTGCGACAAATTAGACTACTCACATGAATTAGTTCGGCCTTGCCAGTCCCAATGAGCTCATCAATCAGTTCTGGATGCTGTGTAAATTTGAGCAACAATGTTTCGTCCATCTAAAAAATGTTGAGAAGCTGGAGCGAGCTACGACTTGCAGAAAATGCACCATTTTATCTTGGACCTGTTTCCAATCGGTTCGAACTGAGGACGCGAGACGATGGGCCTCAGAGTGTGCAACACTTGGCCCCGAGCAAAGAAGAATGTGGGCAGCAAGATCTGGGTGATCCGGCAGAAACTATAAAATAGTCAGTGAGAATCAATAAATGATGGCGTACGACATTCACCTTCAAGGCCTGAAAAAGGTGTTCGCTAGTGGGATACATCATCCCCTTGTATCCGACAGCATAATGAGAAGAATTTGTGAAGCCAAAATGTGCTTCGCTTGCGTGGCAGAACAAGATGCGAGGTCGTTTTGTCTTTGTGAGATATGGCATGGAGGGACTCCACCCGGATGGGAACAGGGAATGGCTCTTTGTCTTTGGGGTAGGAGGCGGCATAGATGATATCCTTGTATCGTGTATGTGGTGTTGAACAACGCTGTTGAACAGGCCGCTTAAGTAGTGATACGCCAGCTCTGAGCTCCGGCCTGACGCCAGAAACCAGGCCAAGGCAAGCCAAAAAAAAGCCGGGCCAAGCCCAGGCCTAACCCCAGTGAAAACCTACTCCGGGGTCTGGACATATCCGTGAGAAACCGCTGCGGTCTGGATCTCCAGAATTTAGCCGGCACATGGCAGATTTTTGGCGCCCTCTCGATTTCTTATCTGACTAGCCTCATTTCGAGAAATTTCTAGCTAGGTCAAAATTCTGCGTACAGCTGGCTATTCGGCTCCAACTGGGACGGGCTGGGATAGGCAGGGTAACAAACAAATTTGGAATTTAGTAATAACAAAGTAATAATCCATAATCTACACGATTCTTCTAGATCTATCTGGCTGCTACTGGGACTATCTGGCTGTGTCTGGGCCTGCTGGATCTATCTGGGCTTGTTCAGAATCCAGATCGCAATGGGCTCACTTCTTCGCCAACGCTTCTGAAATTTCGCAACTGTTCAAATTATTTTGTCTGCTTTGAGTCTTCAGGACGAAAAGGAAAAGTTCTACGAACGCTTAGGTATGAAAGACGCGGTGGAGCTGCTGCGTAAGCAGAATGCATCGAGTCAACGACTTGCTTGGACTTGAGGCACTGTTTGGTTCCAAAGCCAAAGCCAGTGCCCAAACAGCAAAGAAGAACCATGTCACAAGGTAGTGACATCATCAACGTGTTCAACATTGGTAATCACCACCAACGGCGCTGGGTCGTCGTCGCAGTCCTTTTTCTCGGCGCGCGGTCGAGAAAATTTACTTATCGATTTATCCCGCGCCACCTTTCTTCTCAGCCAATTGCACTCGCTTTCCATCAGCACCAAGCAATGTGTCTTCACTTTGACTGTTGGACGCAACAAAATGCTACCGCATGTCGACTACTCCTCCTCCCGAATCTCAATCCCAAGTTACTGTCACTACCGTATGTGACGACATCCTCGTATTTCTGAGCTCTCCCCTACGATACCCGATTGCTGACCTCAAATTTTCGAAAAGGATGCATCATCCACACGATGACCGAGGTCGATGATCGATGATCGATGATCCCTCGTACAACCGACTTTACGCCACTGTCATACACGACAAATACGATGGGCAACATGTGCATCCGCGTATGCCCACTACGAGGGCGCTCCACTAAGTCTGTCGAGTTTCAGCAACTCTCAAACGCAAAGCCTCAACCGCTCCGGCCAACACTCATCACACCAAAGTGCATCGCTGCCACAACTGACCTGCGTTAGTCGCGCCAGCGCAATCGGGCGCGGATATTTGTGGTTTGATGGTGGAAAACGGAAAGGTTTTTGCCAGGGAAAGGTGTCGGTAAGCCTGGGCGCTGATCAGGAGCGACGGAATGGCGATATAAGGTTACGGGGGAGTGATGGAACGAAGGAAGCGGATGGGTGGGATTGCGTGATGTACGAGCTAGTGATGAATGGGTATACGGAGAATGGAGTCGTGCGTCCTTGAGGCTGAAGGTTCGTACTCACAAATTGAAACCCAAAATTCGATAACCGCCATTCCCCCTTCCCTCACTCCCTCCCAACATCACGATCGTGTTTTACTCTCACCCAAGACGCTATGCGCTAGCAAACCTGAACATCCATTCCACCCCGCCTCCCCCTCTCCACCCAGCCATCCCTGTTAAAAGACCTAATGAATCGCTTACCAAAACAATTGATGGATCTTCTTTGCATAGAAGTTTGGGAGGTCGCTTCTCCCTTCTAAGTCACGCAGACGCAGCCTGTCGCGTCAATCGGAGTGGGCTCAAGACATCGCAAACACAGAAATACGTGGCCTACGATGCCGGGTCCGGAAATCTGCGAGAGGTACACACAAAATGCTCATGTTAGCGCAGTTGCCTATCCGAAGCTCGCTCAGCAAGCTATCCAAATGTTGAACGTTTGGGATCATTGACATGGGCGGAGTCTTAGTGGTGCGATGGTGTCGTTAACATCTCCATGGGTCTTGCCGTTTGTCATTTGGTGGGCTGCAGATTGAGCGGTCAAGTAGATGCATTGGGATTTGGAATTTGGAAAATCAGAAAATGTGAAGGAGGAATTGATGCCTGCTTTCTTCTCGATACATTGTGCAGAATGACTTTGGGGGATCCTTTTGGGCATCTGTCAACGGTATGTGGTTTGCGTGTGAGTCCGTGAGGCATTTGAGGGCATTAGAACTTATAGAAGGTTCTGTGGGATGGGAAATTACATCCGATGACTCACTGATGTTTCTTGATATTTCCGAACAGAAACCATGGGGAATTGATCGAATTATATGTTCATTTTCCCAAAAATACTCAACATGATAAACGGTAAACGGTATGCATTATAAAATTTATACACTATGATCATATCCATTATGAATAAGGGTACTGTAATTATGTTTGAATACTGAACAGACAGGTGCACTTTACCTAGACACATTCTATAATGACTCGAGCCTGCAATGGGTCGAACAGTCGAAATTACAAGAGCCCTTGGTATTCTTTGCCAAGTGGCTTAGGCTGAATGATATCGACATTTGGAATTTATCCACGGATTGATTTTCCTGGAACGTGGGTCGCATCAGACGATTTTGGCAGGGCAATGTGCAGTCGGTTCCCTCTTATCCCATACCCTTCGGTGGACTGCCCAGGGTGGGCGTATCAGGGACCCGGTGTACCACGCAAGAAGAGGCCAAACAAAGGCCAAATAAATAGAATGGTATTTAAAAATCAGAAAACGGTTACGTTATCGTAGTCTATATTGTCGCTATTGAAACTACCTTAGTGCACCGCGATGAGGCAGGAGAGCCTCAATAAGAGGTTGAATGTCATCTTCTGGTTATTGCTACCGTTAATCAATGATGGTAGACAAAATTCTCACGAGGTTTGGTTGGATTCCTGCACCACGATTTCGTCACCTTTTGTCAAAGCAACATCTTACCGTTTCTCAAGGAGCTTTGGACAGTTTTGGTGTCAATTTTATGCCAAACAGTCAAAAATCAAGCCCAAAAATCTATAGGTTTTGCCCCCTTGCGGTTATTGCGGTTGTATGGGTTATGAACTCCTTTTCCCTGCGAACCAACTTGGTGGACTGAAAAACGTATGGGATTTAAGGGAGTATGGGTTATGTGAGCCAGGGGTTAAGTAAGAGTGTATGTCACTGACAAGACCATCAAATTCTTGATAGATTTTCGGAGTGTGGACGGAAGGTGGGTTGATCTATGTTGCTCGATGTCGGTCTCACTTGACCGTTAGCGTAAGTATATAACAGGTCCTCAAGCAGCGGTTCAGTATTCAGTATCCAAACTCCCGCGTATCACTGAAGATGCCGACTTGGTTCATGAACTCTGTCGTTGCCTCGATGCTCATTGCCATCTGGGTAAGCTGAACTTAAGCGGGTATTATGTTTTCTTCCACTAAGTTAACGGCTTTTTAGGAACCAGAACCTACTATAGCTACAGCTATGGAGGTTCGGCAGACGTCCTCTAACCCGAATGCAATACTGCCTGGTTGGACGCGACTAGGATGCTTTGTGTTAGTTAGACTCCTACGCTATATTTGACGACATCTGAATATTTGCAGAGACCAGGTATTCCCTGGGACACGCGTCTTGGGCAAAGCTTCTTTCACAAGTCCAATCATGACGCCCGCAGCTTGTATGAACTTTTGTGCCCCTGGAAATTATGGCTTCGCTGGAGTCGAGTTCCATAATGTATGTATGTATTTCTAATCACACACAAGCATGGAGCTGATAAGTGAAACTCAATCTCATTAAAGGAATGCTGTACGATCTCCGTTTATCTTTCTGACGAGCGCCAAATGACTTTATTCTTCTTCAGGGTGCGATTTTGTCTTGCAAACTAACGTCAGCGCACCAGACAGCGCTTGCAGTGACACTTGCACCGGGGATAACACATTAACATGCGGGGGAATGAACGCTATCACCATATTCGCGAACTCTGCGCCAAATGTGATCCACCCAGCGAACAAACCATTTGTCAACACTTGGCAATATAAAGGCTGTTTCTCGTAAGTTACTACCATGACTCTTCTTTTTTGTGCTTCTTCAGACTAAGGAAAACGTGAAACAGGGAACTTGATCCTGTCCAACAAGCGCCGCCGGCTCGCGACCTTGAGCGGAGGATTGGGATGTCAGGACCTGTCACAGTGGAGACCTGCACTGCAGCATGTAAGGCGAGAAATTTTGCCATTGCTGGGTTAGAATACGGACAAGAATGCTGTACGTATAATCAACTTGCGAGGGTCACGCAAGTATAAATTTAAATTGCTATTTTACAGGGTGTGGTCATGCAATGCTCGGCGGCGTAAGAGTCGCCGACAGTAATTGCCTCGTCGCGTGTAATGACGATCCTACTGAATTCTGCGGCACCAAAGGCTACAATAACTTCGAGGGCCATACTGAAATTTCGATCTATCAAGATACCTCAGCCCCACCAGTCAATTTCCAGAGCTGCTTGGAATCCAAAATCGTCGGGGATGTCATCCTAAGGCCAGTTTTTCAAAATGGCTCGTCAGTTCCGAATGTCCCGATGCTGAGTGGGTTGTCGGATGCAACGTTCCCTCCCGGTTTCAATATCTTATCAGTAAGCATCTGTTCTAATTTAGGCCTCCACGAATTTGATCCTTCACTGTTTCAAACTATAGGCGTGTGCTAATGGCGCTTGCCTCGACCACACGAACTTGGGTCTTTTCGGCCCTGGTATATTGAACGGACAGCAAGCAGTTTCCTACACAGTCAACCCGGGGGACTCTCCAGTGTCGGTTTTTGGAATTTCTGGAGTGACATTTTTTAATGGATATTGTTGGATGGTATGTTCATCACGCCTTATCGAAATTTCCTAACGCATGCCTGCTTTCCCTAGCCTAACCCTGTGAACCCCGTTGGCCCACTATTCCAGCCCCTATTGTTAGGTGTCAATTCTCGTGCAGATCTTTGGGCGCTCTGTCCGAACATTACCGCCGGAGGACGTTTGGATCTCGTGTTTTCTCCCAGGGATGGTCACCCAAATTACCAGAAGAGTGCTTGTGAATCTATTTTCATACAGACGGATATAGAAACGCAAGTAGCGATCAAGTCCGTCTGAGTCTACAGTATCTCTGGGTTGGCCAGCCCCCAGTCATCTTGTCAGGACGCTGGGATATGTAGAGGCTCACCGAGATATGTTGTACACAAATAGGCTAATTTATGTTTATGGTATTTCAACTGGATCGTGGAGACGGGAGGTCACAGTCGCCTGATATGTGTACGTCAAGAACTTTGAACAGCGAATGCAAGGATAACTTCCTCCAAACATGCTCAACATCATCCGGAGGAACTGGGAAGAAAACGGGGATACTGAGGGGAAGAATTCGGAATGGGTTGAGGTACAGCCAGTAAATTGTCACAAGTCTCGAATCTCACTCGCGACCTTGTGTATTGAATGAACATCCAACGAAGGCACATTACATTCTCCTCGAGACATGACAGAAAAAAACATCGCTACCTTGGCAGTGGTGGAGAAGAGGGTTTTACTAACGAGCAGGCGAATAGGGGGACACATCGACGAGCACTTGGTATCGGTGCACCTACAAACTACTGCGGCCAAAGTTCAGTGTTTCGAAAAGCCCATAGACTCGTACGAGACGACGGCTCTCCCACATGACAAGTGTTTGCGTGCCTTTGTAACCAATAATCCAATAATCGTCTACAAGTCCTCCACACGAGGCTTAGGGAGAGCCTTCGGCTTTTCGATGGCATTGTCGGCCTCCTCCCTGCGCTCCTTATTGAGTTGCTTGTGTTCTTGATTGCGAGGTCCTGCATCCGGAGCCTGCGAGTGAGCCCTGCGTGACGCGGATATTTTGGACTTCTGTGTCGGATATGCTGTGAGGTGGGTCAGAGCGACATGGAATGCGAGGAGAAAATATCAGTACACGTACGAATGTCGGCAGTAGCGTGATTTGAGCAGTTGAGGGTCCTTGTCTCCCAGTTTATTCCGAAGACATGCTTCGAGGCGATGACGCCCGTTGTTCACCTGGATCTCGACTGACTGAAAAAGTCAAATACAACGTAGATAGACAAAACATTACCGGAATCATGTCATGCCTGAGTAAAGTTACTTTGTGTTGAACGAAGGATGAGTGGTGGACGTACCCATACCATACCTATCAAGCTTGGCCTACCGCAGAATTTCATAAAAGAAAAAGAAAAGATTGTACCATGCTGAACGCCTCGGAGTCGAAGGCCCGCCCCTGGTTACTCGCGCTATCGCCATAGATTGAAAACAGGGAACGCCTCACTAGCGGTCCATCGGTCGGTGAAGGGGACCTTGATGGTCCCGTCACACCTCACATTGAAAGGGTGCGGCAGCGGAGCGGTGACGGCGCGGTCGTTGCAAGGTGATTGGCGCTGTTCCTAGAAACAAAATCACGATTGGGAAACGGGAAAAAAGAACAAGCGAAAATCCCAACGAAAGAAAGAAGGGCTCTGGGTTCTCACAAATGTGGGGCCAGAATAAGTCCTCACAGAGCTTGATGGTTGTGGGCTGGTGATGTAAGTGGGCTTGTCGTGGAGTTATCCCGTTGGGGATATCCTTTGAGGTGGCGATGAGAATTCTGGGGACTATATTGGAGGTGGATTGGCTTGAGCCTTGTGGGTTTCGATGCTAGTAGAATTATGGTAGGTGAAATTTTGAGCTGGCCCAGCTCTCCCCCACTCTCACATTTCCTTAAATAGAAATTATTACAAATCCATCAGCATGTGACTGTGACGTTCGTTGGTTGAAATCACTCTTTCATCCCTACTGCCACCTCACCACCATCCCTATATCGACGAGCGGGTGCTCATTGCGACTATCGACGCCCAACAATCATTGCGAGTGC
>Ga0307507_10008203_pt1 | contig 14616 bp, 4 predicted proteins | sample 7_EM_MG_FD_207223 | JGI IMG/M metagenome (GOLD analysis project Ga0307507, IMG submission 207223) | Populus trichocarpa ectomycorrhiza microbial communities from riparian zone in the Pacific Northwest, United States - 7_EM | ecosystem: Host-associated > Plants > Roots > Unclassified | place... | reverse complement strand
TTCCCCCCCCCCCCCCCCCCCCCCCAGGAGCAATTATATGGCAATAAGGCACTGCTAGAAGTACAATTAACCTTATATTTATAGACAAAGGCCTATACCAGAGACTTAAAAGGTGTAACCCTAAAGAAGAATAGGCACTTACTTTAGACCATATCCCCATCTAGATATTAAGGCGCAACTAAATAGCAAAAGATACGCAATAAGAAAGCTTAAGATAAACAGCTTCCTTAACACAGTTAAACAACAACTTTAAGACCTAAAAGAAATCCGCCCGATATTAAATAAGCAAGGCTTATTAGCTACCCTTAAGGAAATTAGCCAAAGGCTAGAAAGGATCTAGGCAGTAATTAAAAATAGGCTAAAAGAGCACTGCCTAGTCTTAAAACCGGGCCCCTACGCATAATATACATAGTCCGCACAATACACAGTTCTTATCGCCAGCTAATAATAAGTAAGAAGAAAATACACAAGCAGCTATAATCCTAAAGATAAGAGATAATATAAAGACACAAGAAACCAGCTAAAGAATACCCTAAAAAAAGAAGTAAGGAATAGCTGGAGACAGTTTATAAATAAGTATACTACTAACCTAAGCCTCCCCTATAATAAAGGTCTTTAAAGGATAGCAAAATAGGTAAAGAGAAAGGCGGGACGTCTAGTAGAAGACCCACACCTTCCACCCCTATAAAGACTAGGTAAATCACTAGCCACAAAAGACAATAATAAGAAGGCAAAGATCCTTATAAAAAGATTTTTCCCTTAATCAGCTTTAGTAGACCTTAGCGATATTATAGGCAAAGTACCGGTAACTCACCTAAGGGTTAACAGCGATATAACAACTAAAGAAATGGCCAGAACTATTAGCCGCCTTTTAAATAATATAGCACCAGGACCAGATGGGATCCTAAATAAAGCCCTAAAGACCTACGGACCACTAATAGTACCTTGGCTTGCAAATATAGCTAGAGTATACTTTATAATAGGCTACTACCTAAGACTTAGAAGAGCTATAATAACGTTTGTCCTATATAAAGAAGGTAAAGCAAACTACTTACTTCTAGGGAGCTACCGCCCTATTACCTTAAAGAATACCCTTAGTAAGATCTTAGAAAGGGTAATAGCGGACTATATGGCAGATATAGCTAAGGAACATACCCTACTACCACAAAGCTAAATAGGGGCAAGAAAGAACCACTTAACACTATTAGCACTTACGCTACTCACTACCACCATTAAATCTGCATGGGCGATATAAAGGGACTTTATAGTATCAATGCTTAGCCTAGATATTAGTGGTACTTATAACAACATACCCTATAAGCGTCTCCTATATATTCTTAGGGCAAAAGGCTTCCCAGAATAGATTATATAATTTATTTAAGGGTTTATAGGTTAAAAAGAAATATTATTAGCCTTCAGCAGATACCAAAGCCCCCCTATTACAGTTGTAACAGAAATACTATAAGGATTACCCCTCTTACCTATACTCTTTCTTTTCTTTATAAGTAACCTACTTAACTTCTTTAAGGAAGGGGCGACCTAGGGGATAGGCTTTATCAATAATACAAACCTAATTATATACAGGCCAACAGCCGTAAAGAATTGCAGAATACTAGAGAAAGCTTATAATACCTATATAGAATAGGTAAGATAATATAGAGTCCAATTCTTACTAAAGAAATACCAGCTAATCTATTTTATAAGAAAACGCAACTAATCTGCAGATCTTTAGCACATAATTTATATCTAAGGCTTTAGGGGTCAACCAGTTCAGGGCCTAAGAGTATTAGAAGTATAGGTAGACAGTAAGCTCTAGTAGAGCGTATATACAGCGCAAGCAGCCCGTAAGGGCTAAGCACAGTACATTATATTATCTAGGATTATTAATTCTATATAGGGTCCATGCTTCCAGAGGTCACGCCTACTATATATAGCAGTTGTCCGGCCAACCATAATATATAGGTCCAGTATTTGGGCTATTAGAGAATCTAAAAAAGGCCCCCCTAAATCACTCCTTAAACCACTCTAAAAGGTCCAAATAGCCTACCTCTAAAGTATAATAGGCGGATATAAGCGAACGGCCACAGCACTGCTTAAAAAGGAAGCTAATATTCCCCCCCTATAACTATATATTAAAGCCGCTGCAATATAAAGGGCGTAAAAGGAACGTAACTCTAATGTTATAAAGTATATCAAGACACGCCTAAATAAACTATAGAGGGACCCTAGGGCGCCTTATAGGAGAATAAACCAACAACCCCAAAGTAGGGAAGATATATTAGAGAAACTGGTGAAAAAAGCAGAAGAAAAATAGTGCTACTTTAGGGCCCAGGCCTATATAGAGAAGAAAGAAAGACATGTAAGAGGCCAGCAAGGATAACAGTAAGAGAGAGAAAGAAGCTAAAGTAGAGTATAAAAGAACGCTAGGAAACCATCTACTGTAATACAATACTGGCTGGACTAACGCTAGAGAGGCGTATAGGAGTTAAAGGTATAAAGGCTAACTAAGGTAAGAGGAACCCAAGCCATAGTATGGTTAACGCTATGGGGGGTAAACACTCTAGGGCTCCAAGAAGACCTAACAAAGGCAGAAAATACAATAGCAATACTCTTAAGAACAGAAATAATAGGACTAAAAAACTAGCTCTACTAGGTAAGTGTCCCAGTAGGTAGCCTAAGATATAAATATGGCTGGCCAAAACAGACACCAAAATATGTAATACTATTATGCCCCTTACATACTAACTAAGAAGCAATACTCTTAGTAGCTAGTATAGAGAACTATAAAACACTGCTCTTAATATAAAAAGGCCTTAAGGCGGTTACCTAGTGGCTTATTAGCCAAAATGTACTAAACCAGTTCCGGGTTGCAAAGGAAATAGTAATAGAGGGTAGGGGGGTGAGCAACGGGCGCCCCCTAATAACTCTATAGTAGTAGAGTAAAGTTTATAATACTAGCGCGTCTATAGGCTTATTACAGCAGCAGTGGTTCCTAAGGAGGTTAAAAAGTAAGGTAGTAGGAGCACTATAGGTAACTCGCAGGCGCCTCGCAGGCGCCTTATAGGCAAGTCCTAAAAGGCGGGGAGATAAATCACGGGGTTTTCTTAAATAGAGTTTTCTCCCTATATGTATATAAGGAGTAGTCCATATGGGCCCAATAGGGATCCGAATCAGACGTTAAGCAATAAATTATTATTATTATTATAATAATAATTCTATTTAAATTTAAGGGTTAAAACTTAATATTTCAATAATTATAAGGGTTTATTCTATAAAAAAATTTATTTATTATTTAGTCGTTATTAAGATATATCGTTATAGATTTTATAGATTTTAATAAGGAATTGGCCTAGATAACTCGCTTATAAAATACATTATTTATTTAATACTTGACGTCCGATTTAGATCCCTATTAGGCCCACGCGGATTACACTTTATTTATATATAGGGAGAAAACTCTATAAGAAAACCCCATATTCTGTCTCTTTACTAATAGGCCCCGTCTACTTAGCGCCTATAAGTCGCCTATAGGTTACCTATAGTCCTCTATATTCTTACTTTTAACCTCCCTAATAATTACTACTGCCGTAGTAAGCCTATAGACATACTAGTATTCTAAACTTTACTCTCCTACTATAGAGCCTCTAAGAGATACCTATCTGCCCCCTTGCCTTTCTTTACTATTTTTTTTACGACCTAAAATTGGGCTAAGACGTTTTAACTAATAATCTACTATATAATTACCTTTAGGCCTCTTTATATTAAGAGAATTGTATTATAGTCCTCCGTGCTAGCTACTAGAAGTATTACCTCTTAGCTAGTATATAGGGGGGATACTAGTATTACGTACTTTAATGTTTATCTTAGCTAGCTATATTTATACCTAGCGTCGCCTATTAGGACTTCTATTCTATAGAGCCAGTCTTTTAGTCCTATTACCCCTATCCTTAGCAATATTACTATTATATTTTCTGGGAATTTGTCTTTAACGTATAAACTAAAGTAGAGAGAGTTTAAGTTTTAGGCCTTTTATAAACGGAAGTAGTACTATAATAATAATACTAGAAAAAGGAGCTCTTGCTATACCTAGCCTAAAAAGACCAAAACTAACTAAAAGAACCCTAAAAAATACCTAGAGAATCCCCCTAAGATATATATATCGCAGGGGAGGCACATATTAAATAACGGCAGTTTGTACTTATGCGCAACCGCCAGAACCATGCCTAGCAATAGCCCTCTACAACAAAAATAGGCGAATACTACACTATAAAGCGGAAATACCTCTATTAAGAAGGCATCTAATAAAATATAAAGCCTATTAAACGCGTTTAGTATCCAGAATTATAGGGGAGTAACCGTTAGCTATAATAAACTAATATAGCTAGTAGAATGGCTCCGCCAGTTTAGTAAACCTTAGGCGCCCCTCTAGTAAACCCTTAATTAAATCCTCTAATGGCTAAGCAAAATTAAAAATAAATAAAAACCCCCCTTACTAGCGAACTACACTTAGGCCGCTATAGCTATACTTCTATAGTATAAGGAACCCACCCCCTTAAAATAATAACTGGGTATATAATTATAATATAACCAAATATAGAAAAAGCAGAGGGGCTTAGGGGATAATTAGAAATAGAAGTCCTTATAGAGATCCGCAAAGAGGTCTATAACGCTGTTATAGTTTAATACCTTAAGAGTAGAGATATTAGAGTTACCTTAAAGGACTAATAGGTAAAGAAATAAGCTATAAGGGTAGGGGATAGGCTAGGAGAACGCATTAGCATAAAAGTACTCCGTAAAGATTACCTAGTTAAAGTCCTAGCAGTTTCTATAAGCCTTAGGGTAAAAAAGGGACGTTAGGTAGATAATATAGTAATTATATAAGAGATAGTAAAATAAATGGAACGCCTTATACTAGGTCTTGAGATTACCTAAATCTAATAGCTTTAATAGGAAAATACAAACTAAGCAAATAATAAGAACAATAAGAGGATATAAGGGTTGCTAAAGACTTGCTAGGGAGACGCTAGACGAACATATAGCTCCCTTATTATCAGCATACATACGCTAGAAATACAAAAACTCCTTATCCAAAAAGAAATAATTATAAATGGCCTTATATATAACATGAGGCTCTATAACTATAGACTACGCTTAAAATAATACTATTGCTGTATATAATAGGGACACACCTAATCTATATATACAGTATAGGTATGCTGCGGCTACTATATAGGCCCCTATAATATAAGACACTACTTAAATTAAAACTAAATAAAATACGCAAACTGCTATTAAAGCACACATAAGGCATGGGAGAGAGAAGACTATATTAAATATAGAAGATAAAAGGTAAGGGCTTAATAGATATAGGAATAACTGCATACTAGGTTATATAAATAGAAATAATAGGTAATAAGCTAGGGGGACGTAGGTGCCTTCCTAGCGTTTCCCGCCTTTAATACTAGGGGGCTAGGCTAGCTATCCCAAGCTTTAACAGGCTAGAAGTAATGCTGTATAATATTACTAAACTAAATAGGGATATAAGGGAGAGGACGCCCTATAGGAAGATCCCTATAGATAGCTATAGTAAGCTTAAGACTAGGATAATTAAGAATTAGACTTAACGCGGCAAATTTAATATTTATAGCCAACCTATAAAGGGTATATAGCTAACCAGTAAGATTAGGGGAAGAACTAAAGATAATAATAGATTTAGATATAGAAGCGCTAGTAAGAACATAAGATATAAGAATAGAAAGCTCTATATAAAATAAATAACAACTAAGGTATAGACATAAGAGATAAAAGTTCTAAAAATCTTAAAGAAAGTGGAAATAGAAGAAGTAAGGAATAAAAGAGAGATAAAGAACCCTTACTAGGGGTCCGCTACCTATCTATTATATAGTATAACTGCGGTAATACAAACCACTATCTTATAAGGCCCCTACTAGACAGTCTAGACCTAAAGAAATACTATATCCTTGCTATATAAGAGCCGTATTATAATACCTATATATATAATTAATATACTGCCCCTAAGGATTCGAGCTCCTATATAAACTAAAAGTAGCTATATACGTATGCTTTATAATTAGTAAGGCTATCAGCCTATCCTTATAGTTATAGTAGGTAGTTAACCTAGATATTATAGTTATAATAATCCAGACATATAGGGGACCGGTATAAATTATTAATATATATAACCCTAGAGTTAAAGGGATCCCATAAATAGAGAACATTATATTAGTAATAAGCTTACTAAAAACTAAAGGTATGGAGTCTATCTTATTAGGAGATATAAACCTCCACTACCTATAGTAGTGGGGTATCTATATTGCTGCTAAATAATAGATAGAGTGCCTACTAAGAGCTATAGATATTTAGGGCTTTAAATTAGCTACCCCTCTAGGAGCAATTATATAGTAATAAGGCACCGCCAGAAGTATAATTAACCTTATATTTATAGACGAAGGCCTATACCAGAGACTTAAAAGGTGCAACCTTAAAGAAGAATAAGTACTTGCCTTAGACTATATCCCTATCCAAATATAGCTAGATCTAGATATTAAGGCGCAACTAAATAGGAAAAGATATGTAATAAGAAAGCTTAAGATAGACAGTTTCCTTAATATAGTTAAATAATAACTTTAAGACCTAGAAGAAATTCACCTAATACTAAATAAGTAAGGCTTATTAGCCACCTTAGAGGAAATTAACTAAAGACTAGAAAGGATCTAGGCAGCAATTAAAAATAGGCTAAAAGAGCACTGCCTAGTCTTAAAACTAGGCCCCTATACGCAATACGCATAGTCTATATAATACACAGTTCTTATTACCAGCTAATAATAAGCAAGAAGGAAATATATAAGTAGCTATAACCTTAAAGATAAGAGATAATATAAAGACATAAGAAACCAGTTAAAGAATACCCTAAAAAAAGAAGCTAGGAATAACTGGAGACAGTTTATAAATAAGCATACTTTTAACCTAAGCCTCCCCTATAATAAGGGCCTTTAGACTATAGTAAAATAGGTATAAAAAAAAGGTAGGGCACCTAGTAGAAGACTTATATCTATTATCCCTATAAAGAGCAGTGGAATTATAGGCTACTAATAACAATAATAAAAAGGCAAAGATTCTTATAGAAAGGATCTTCCCCTAACTAGCTCTAGTAGATCTTAGTAATATTATAGGCAAAACACTAGAGACTTGCCTATGGGTTAATAGCGACATAACAACAGAGGAAATGGCCAAAACTATTAGCCGCCTTTTAAATAATATAGCTCTAGGACTAGATAGGATTCTAAATAAGGCCTTAAAGACCTATAGACTACTTATAGCACCTTAGCTTATAGATATAGCTAGAGTATACTTTGCTATAGGCTACTACCCGTAACTTAGAAGGTCTATAACAACGGTTATCCTATAAAAAGAAGGTAAAGCAAACTACTTAATTCTAGGAAGCTATTGCTCTATTGCCTTAAAAAACACCCTTAATAAGATCTTAGAAAGGGTAATAGCGGACCATATAGCAAATACGGCTAAGGAATACGCCCTACTACTATAAAGCTAAATAGGGGCAAGAAAGAACCGCTTAACACTATTAGTACTTATACTACTTACTACCACTATTAAATTTATATAGGTGATGCAAAAGGACTTTATAGTATTAATGCTTAGCTTAGATATTAGTGGTGCCTATAATAATATACCCTATAAGCGCCTCCTATACATTCTTAGGGCAAAGGGCTTCCTAGAATAGATTATATAATTTATTTAAGGGTTTATAGGCTAGAAAGAAACATTACTAGTCTTTAGTAAATACTAGAGCCCCCCTATTATAGTTGCAACAGAAATACTATAAGGATTACCCCTCTTGCCTATACTCTTCTTTTTCTTTATAAGCAACCTACTTAACTCCTTTAAAGAAGGGGCGACCTAGGGGATAGGCTTTATTAATAATACAAATCTAATTATATATGGACTAATAGCTGTAGAGAATTATAGAACACTAAAAAAAGCCTATAATATTTATATAAAATAGGTAAGATAATATAGAGTCTAATTCTTACTAGAGAAATACCAGCTAATCTATTTTATAAAAAAACGCAACCAATCTGCAGATCTCTAGTATATAATTTATATCTAAGGCTTTAGGGGTTAACTAGTTTAAGGCCTAAGGGTATTAGGAGTATAGGTAGATAGTAAGCTCTAGTAGAGCGCATATATATTATAAGCGGCCTATAAGGGCCAAGCACAGTATATCGCAATATTTAGGATTGTCAATTCTATATAGGGTCCATGCTTCTAGAGGTTACGCCTACTATATACAGCAGTTGTCCGGCTAACCATAATATATAGATCCAGTATTTAGGTTATAGGAGAAACTAAAAAAGGCCCCCCTAAATTACTCCTTAAACTACGCTAAAAGGTCCAAACAGCCTATCTTTAGAGTATAACTGTAACAGTGCTGGAGCGCGTTACCTGCTACATTGCCGTTTTAGGGCAATTTGCCGCATTTCTGGGCAATCTGCTAGCACTACTCATAGAGCTAACCAATTAGGATTTTCCATGCCCGGCATAGAAAATCGCCATTAGCTCGCTTGCCACTAGCGCCTTAGCGACCTCTTATATCTTATTAGTCTTTAATAATCTTCTTCTCCTTCTTCTCCTTAGCTTAGTATTCTTATATAGTAGCAATCTACAAGCTTTAGTTTAGAAGCATTTATATAAGCCCGTTATATTATACTAAGCTCTCCTTATATTGCCTGGGAAGGCCTTAATAATATCCTACCCTAAATGAAGACCTTTATCTGCAATAACGCGTTAACACGTTATACTTAGACATTAAAAAAAACCTACACTACTACGCCTAAGAAGGCTCTAATAATATCCCACTTTATAGGCCAGACTATACTTAACCTACACCTCTAAAAGAACCCTAGAACTAAAACCAAATTATATAATTCTAATAAACCTTAGGAAGCTAATAATAGCACCTAAAGCAAGCTTATCTAAAAGACCTGCCTCTATTTAAGAGGAATATAAGATCTAGTTAGGATTAGAAATTAAAGACAATAATAACGTTATAGGTATATATAAGCAGATTCGTGCCCTTGCAGCCAATTAGAAGGTTAATTGTCTTTAAGCCTAAAGTATATAAAAGACTCTAAAGGAGATCCTAGAAAGCCTTAATGCCTTATAAAACAGCCCAGCCTCCCCTTTATAAAGCCTTAGTTAACCCATTTACTTAACTAAATATAATATACTAGAGAGTATAGACACAATAACTGTAACGGGACTAGCCCAGTTACAGTAGGAATGTCTCAGTGAAACACTCAACAGATGAATTCCAACGCTTTAATCAAATTCTACCAAATTCTGCCAAGTTGATCAAGTTCTACCAAGTTCCGCCGACTCAATCAAATTCCACCAAATTCCACTGACGTAATGGAATTTGGTCAAAACCTGTCAAAACCTACATGCGCACGTGCCCACGCGTCTGCTGCCAAGACTCCCAAATATTTAGTTACAAGCTTCCTATATTCCTTTCTCTTCTTCACGCAACGTCTTATACTCTGCAAGAGCTATATACCCCTAGATTTAGATAGAATTTATATTATTCCTTTAAATCTTCCCCAAAGCCTCTTCGCGCCCTCACAATAACAAAGTAATTAAAGTCCATTAAGCTCCCTAACCCCCTACTATTATTAAATAGCATAGACCTAACCTTTAAAAACCGGAGAATCTAGGTATAAGAAAAGCTTCATGTTAACTATAACCATTTCCCCTCTAAAGAAGCTAAAATGCTCTACCTCTTTAGTTAAACTATTAGGGACGCCTAGTAATACCTTTAGGCTAAGTTTAAAGATAAGTTACCTATTTAGTTTATATCTATTAATAAGATAATACAGTATCTAGCTACTATTTATGTTAATCTAAATAAAGTGCGGGATTCCTATTATAACTATAACTGCCTAATAATAAAATTAAACTAATCCTTTACTAAGTTCTAGACCTAGTTTTTATACCTAGCAGGTAAAGGCTAGGTTCCTCCTAAGAACTACCGTTTGGACCTATATAATAAGCTAATAGTCTAACTATAAGAGAAGATTATAGTAGCCTTAGATAACTTACTAACCTACTAAAGACTTATAGCCTAATATTTGTTGCTAGATTTAGAACTAAAATAAATTAATGCTTATTTTAATTAACTAAAGTAGTCCTATAGCAACTAGAACCTATCTATTATACTAACAGGAGCTAGCGTTAGAAGATAAACTATAACCGCCCTTATACTAAAAGCGGTTACAACTATATACTAGTAAGCCTCGCCTAACTTACCACGCACTACGTCTTTAGTTAATACTTATTATAATACCCTAATTAACCCTACTATGGTTATGTACTTAAATTATAGAAAGGATAGTTACTTTACTACGTCCTACTTAGAGCTAAAGGATATAGGTAATATTAAGGAGATAGAGGAAGAAGAAACGTCTAATAAGTTAGAAAAAGAAGAACCCTAGGGAAAGACTCCCCCCTAGGATATCCTATTAATCTTAAAGATATTAATTTAAGTTAGCTAATAGGTGGAAAACACTTTATAGTTCTATATATAGTATCTTAAAATGGATATAGAGTTAATATAAATACCCTTATTAACACTAGAGCAAATAGCTTTGCCTTTATAAACACTATTTATATAAATAATATTGCTAAGTTCTTAAATATAAATGCTATCTAACTAGAGAAGCCTATTTAAGTAAAAGGCTATAACGGCTAAGCCGGTAAGCCGGTTACCCATATCTTAAAGCTATATATTGCTATTAATAGACAATGCTAGTTTAGTATCCCCTTCTATATCCTAGACCTAGGGTCCTATAATATAATCCTTAGCTAAAAATAGATGTCTTACTTTAATATTTGGTTAAATATATAATAAAAATCGTTTGTTTAGCCGGAGAATAGACTAAAACTACCCTCCTTTATTGGAGAAATTTGGACTAACTATAAGATATTAGCCGTAAAGGCTAACCCTATTTACTAATGGGATGTTAAAGACCGCGACCTAGCCTTTACCTAAGAAGATGCCCGCTATAAGGCCAGTAAGTATTCCATACTAATAATAATACTCCCCTAAAGCACTATAGTTAAGAAGGACTCTACTTATAGAAGTAGAACGGATAGTAATATAGACAACTTCTAAATTGTGGAGATCCAGCTAATATGGAAGAGGATATACTAATAGGATATAAAAGACAACCTTTAGAAGATATAGTAAGAGCTAAAAGAAGTAAGAACAATATTAATATACTAAAAGCCCCTAAGGCCATAGATACCCCTACTACTATATAACACTCCTATAGTAGATATCGCGGTAATTAGTGCTATAGGGTTTTACTTTAATATGTATTAGAAGGATAATAAAGTCTTTATAACTAGCTTATATAAAATTAACTAAATTATTAATAAGAAGGAAGAAGAGCTAATAGAGGAAACTAATAAAGAACTAGTTAAGCACCTTCTCCTTACTTTCCTCTTAAACTATAGAGACGCGTTCTTAAAAGCAGCTTTAGATATACTGCCCCCCTACCAAACCTATAATTATAAGATTTAGTTAAAGGCTAATAACTCTCTAGGCTATAGCCCCCTTTACTAGCAAACTATAGAAGAACTAAAAGCCATAAAATAGTACTTAATTAATAACCTCTATAAAGGGGTTATTAAACTAAGTTAGGCCCCCTTTACTTCCCCTATTCTATTTATAAAGAAACCTAATAAAGGCCTCCACTTTTGCATTAACTATTAGAAACTAAACGCTATTACTTAGAAAGATTATTACCCTCTTCCCCTAATTAATAAGACCCTTATATGTCTAAGCTAAACTAAAATCTTTATAAAGCTTAATGTCTGCTAAGCTTTCTACTAAATTAGGATAGACCCTATATTAAAGGACCTAATAATATTCTGCACCTACTACAGTTCTTATAAATATAAAGTCCTTCTTTTTAGACTAATAAATGGGCCAGCCACGTACCAATGATATATAAATAATGTTCTTTTTAACTACCTTAATAAATTCTACATGGTATACCTAGACAACATTCTTATATACTTAGATAATAAACTTAAGTACTAGGTTTATATTAAAAAGGTTCTAGAGAGGTTGCGGAATGCAGGCCTATAAGTTAATATTAAAAAATATAAATTTAGAGTAAAATAAACAAAGTACCTTAGGTTTATTATTAGCATAGAAGGAATTAAAGTTAACCCTAAGAAGGTTAAGGCAATACGTAACTAGAAACCCCCTTATACTATAAAAGGTATCTAGTCCTTTCTTAGCTTCTATAACTTCTAATATTAGTTTATCTATAACTACGGGATTATAGCTAAGCCTCTTATATAACCGACTAAGAACAACACGCCTTTTATTTTTAATAATAATTATATAAAAGCTTTTAAGGAGCCAAAGGACTGACTTACCTCCTCCCTAGTTCTCTATTACTATAACCTAGACCTTAAATTAATACTAGAAGTGGACACCTCTAATAAAGCAGTAGTGGGGGTTCTCTTATAGTTATATCTAGATAGCAAGTAGTACCCTATTGCGTTTTTCTTAAAGATAATGGCCTTAGCTAAGTATAACTATAAAATACATAATAAGGAAATACTAGCTATTATATAATTATTGTCCCAGTAGCGTGCAGAGCTTAAAAGCACAGACTCTTAGATTAAAGTCTATACTAATTATAAAGCCCTTAAGTATTTTATGACAATAAAGCAGCTTACTAGTTAATAGGCTAGGTAGGCTAAAATACTCTCCCAATTCTTCTTTATAATTATATACTGCCCTAGTAGGCAAAATTCTAAAGCTAATGCCCTTACCTAAAGAGAATAGGATATAGAACCATAGGATAAGCTAAAGGCTTAGCACTAGACACATGCCCTTCTCTATCCTAAATAGCTCGACCTACATATCCTTAAGGAACTAAGCTCTAAATAGAATAAGCTAGCGCCTATAGAAGAAGAGATTCTAGATAAACTAATGGGATTAATTAACTATATCCTAATCGCAAACCGTATAGCCAAATCCCTAAAAGCCCTTTACAACTAAGCTATAGAAGGTAACCCTAATTTAGAAATAGAAGATGGACTGCTCTTATACTGGGAACGGCTTATAGTTCTAGATATTAACAACTTATAAACAGAACTAATCTGTAAAGTCTACTATTAAGTCTTTATAGCGCACCCTAGTTAAAATAAAACCTACCAACTACTAGCACTTTACTACTACTAGTAAGAACTTCTATTTAACATAGAATAATTTATTAGAAATTATTATGCTTATAAACAGGTAGATACCCCTAGGGATTAAACCCCTAAATAGTTATAACCACTACCAGTTCCTAAACGCCCTTAGTAGCATATTATAATAGACTTTAAATTATTCCTAAAGGACAAATATGGCTATAATATAGCCTTTATAGTAGTTAACTAACTAACTAAGTAAGATATTTCCCTCCCCTACTTTAAGACTATAACTACAAAGGATATAGCCTATATATATATTAACAATATTTACCGGATCCATGGCGCTCTTAAGTTAATTATCTCTAACTATAGACCTTAATTTATATTGGACTTCTAGGATAAATTCTGCTATATCCTTAGGATTAAGATTAAGCTCTCTACCGCATTCTACCCTTAGACTAATAGCTAAACCAAGATTATAAACTAATACCTTAACCAGTAACTTCACCCCTTTATCAATTATTACTAGGACAACTAGTTAGAACTACTGCCTATAATAGACTATATATAGCTTACGCTCCCTTATAATAGTATAGAAATATTGCTATTTAAGTTACTCTATAGATACAAGCCATAAACATCCTTTAATTGGGATAGGCCTATAGGGCCTATAATGGCCTATAAACGCCTTAGCTATAAAGAGGCCTAGATATTTACTAAGAGAATATATAGAGCTTAGGAGACTGCCTAAGCAATTATAAAAAAGGCATAAGAGAAAAAAGAGGCCAATATAAACCAATATTGATATAAGGTAGACTTCTATATAGGAGATAAGGTATAGGTGTTAATAAAAAACTAAAAGATCCAGAGGCCAAGCCGCAAGCTAGACTACTAAATAGCTAGCCCCTATAAGATCCCTAAGAAGGTAGGGTACTCTTTTAAGGTTAAGCTATTAGAGTTAATAAAGATCTACCCCATCTTCTCTCTAGACTAACTCTGGAAGGCTATAGATAACCCATTGCCTGGACAGTATAACGACCCCCTATTATTAATTTAGATTACAGAGGACGAAGAATAGGAAGTTAAAGAGATCTTAACAGTTAAGAAGGACCGTAGTACCTTAAAATACCATGCGAGCTGGGTAGGTTATAATATAGATCTATAATAGTATCCTGTATTTAATTTTAAGTACTCTCCCTATAAGCTCTAAGATTTTTACCTAGCCTACCTACACCTCCCTAGACCACTACGCAAATTAAACAGCTGGATTAAATGCTAGGAAGAGGGGTTAGATAACTATAATAATTTAAACAATAATAAAGAACTTGGACAAAGCCTAAGGGCAGGCTTTTTTAGGAGGGG
>Ga0307507_10008202_pt1 | contig 14617 bp, 5 predicted proteins | sample 7_EM_MG_FD_207223 | JGI IMG/M metagenome (GOLD analysis project Ga0307507, IMG submission 207223) | Populus trichocarpa ectomycorrhiza microbial communities from riparian zone in the Pacific Northwest, United States - 7_EM | ecosystem: Host-associated > Plants > Roots > Unclassified | place... | reverse complement strand
GACTTGTCCTTTTTCAAAAGGTGGTCTACTTTCACAGGCGACCTGTCCTTTTTTAGAAGGTGGTCTATTTTGATGGGCGACCTGCCCCTTTTCGATTCATCAAAATCTTGCTGGATTTCACTAAGGATTTTTTCTAAAAAGATTCAAAAACATTTATGCAATGCTTTAGAGTTACAAGACATGCATGCATCCTTATCTAGTTTGAAATATAGCCCCCATTTTTTGTGCTCCATCGTCACAGGGTGCTTTTACAATCCAAAGCCTTCTTAATTTTTGTTTTCTTCTGATTCACCATCTTGTCCGGGTCTACCGTATATTAGCCCTCTACTCAAATGTAAATGCAGTGCCCATCCTGGGCTGCCCATAACAATTACTACTCTCGTTGTTTATTAAGCCTGACCATGCCCCCAAGTATAGTGTTGTTTAAGCGTCGAGTTTGCCTTGTGTAGCCTTTTTTGTGGTTACAATAAATATCATCCTGAATTGGGAACAACTTGGAAACTCTCCATCCTATGACAATGTTGTGTGCTTTTAACATTTCTAACACATGCTTTGGAGGGTTTAGGGTGATTTCCCTAACAAAGCTTTTTGCAAGATTTACTTTGTCTTTTCAAAAATCCAAGATTCATTAATGTCATGTCAAAAGTGTTTTATCATGGCACTCGGTGTAGGAGATGATCTACTTTGAGAAGGGTTAAAACCCGTTTGAAGTTTTGTGCTTGGATTCTCTCGACATGAACAAAAGATAAAAAAGTTTTTTTTTTATTTTATCATTTTCACAACTAATTCCTTAAGTGCGCCATTTATTAGTTCGTCCTACGTACTTGATTAGAAAGGTCTTTTTAGGCGCATAATAAAGGTTGAGTTGTATGTTTATCAAAGAAAGGAATTTACGAGCTCAAATGGTGTTTAATGGACTTTAAACCTGGGATCACCATCAACCAACATTTACCATCTTTGTAGAACAACATGCCGTATGATCACTATATTTTTATTGGCAAGTTTTGTCTTTCCAAAAACTAGATAGGAAAATCCCTTATTCCAAAAGGTTTCCTCTTTATCAAATAAGAACGAGAATTCTTAATGCTATCAATTGGTTAGTATATGATTCAATGCCCATATCTAAACTTGAAATAAACCACTAGAAATTGTTAAATACTAACTTCTTGGTTTCTATATGGCTGATCAACCATATGTATAGCAGTTGTTCGCAATAGCTTATTGCCCCTTTGCCAACCTTCCTACAATGATTGAGTGTCAGGATTGTTTCTGCTAATATTGTCATAGTGGGATTTATCTGATTGTTTTCATATTCGATGAAAGTTGTGGCCCACTCTAAACTTATTACTCTAATTAAATTTGGAAACAACACTAAACCTAAGATTCTCAAGGCGAGTATTATGTTATTTTCTTTAATGAATAGGGTTACCCCTTTATCCTTCAAACACTTCTTTTATTATCTTCCACTTCAAACCACCAATGCTTTTCTCTGATATTTTATGCAGATCTAGGATCTTGGTCAACTTGGCTAAATTAGTTATCACGTTGTCGAGTTTTTGGTGGAGATAAACCTTTTATAGATCTATAGGGAATTCTATGAGTAAACTATACACCTCTAGGGGGGACACATGTCTATGTCTTCGAAGGTGAAACAAACGTACTAGGGGTTCCAAAAATGCAACAGAGCTTTAATGGTTGAATTCTAGGTAGGCACCTTTGTGATTTCCAATAATCTCTTATATTTCTTAGAAAAACCATCTTCGCAAATGCTTCTTACATGCAAGAGGAGCTTTTTCAGGTCATTTCCAGAGCTGCTTATGCTTTTAATGGGTGGCAACTTATTGTCATTTAGTCTTAGGAAATCCCCTTCTAACAGCTGTAGGGATTCAGATTCCAACCCATATTCGATAGAAGTTGTTTTTTTAATGGTGGCCATGTTTCAGTCCAGAATCTTACAAGGTGAGATGCTCAAGGTTAAGTATGTCTTAATGCAACAATGTTTATCAAAAAATGATACATCTTGTGGATATGTTCTAATTTCTCTACATGAGATAGGAAAAGGGCATTATCTAGGCTTAAAAAAGGTTTCTTGTTGTCCTAGTGATCACCCTCATGAAGGTAAAATAGGGGCGCATTAGGTAGTGGGATGGCTCGTGTACCAATCACTACCAATTCAAGCACTCAACAAAGAGTTGGATGGTTTTGCGAACTTAAACCCTGACTGAAAGTCATAGGGCTTCCGTTACTCCCCTACCTAACCTGAAGTTTCCCCATGTATCCCGGAGCAATGAAAAAGATGTATGAAATGCGTGTTCACATTTGATATTTATGCATGTGTAAGCTAAAACATGCTATGCGTAAATAGATCAAGGCAAACAAAACAAAAGAAAACATGGAAATTTAAACATGTTGCAAATACCCAAAACCATATAAAACACAAAACTCAGTCCCACACTGTAAAACAATAAATCCTTAGTGGAGTCGTCATTCTATCGCACGTTGGCAAAAGGCAATGGTGTTAAAGGGGCCGAAGGAGTCGCCACCTAGTTATTTAGTTCAAGGTCGCTAGGAAACCCCGGGTGTACTAGTCTTGTTAGAGATTCGAGGGTAAGAGACTGGTAGTGGCCAGGAAAGATATTAGCACCCCTAGCGCCCCTACCTGAGTTAAGCTGCTTTGTGGTTTTAATGGTTTTCTGGCTGGTGGTCTATCTATAGTTTAAGATTGAGATTTACTCGTATGAATAAACCTAGTATTTAAGAATTTATTATGGACTCGTGTACTCAAATAAATTCTTAGAAATTGTTTTTTTGTAATTTGTGTATTATGGTGAAAAATACTCTCAATTAAAATTGATGAATATTTAGAATAACTCTGAAAATTTTCTAGTCAACTATGATATTTCAAATATCAGCCTCACTTGTAGGTTCAGCGTTCTGTACCAGGATTTTTAACCATTAATTCTCATGAATTAAAAAATAATGGTTTATTAAAATATTATCTAAATTCTCATGAATTTAATAAACTGGTTATTAAATTCTAAAATGCATGCAAATACATATTTTGAATTTTCATATGGAAATACTACGCAATATGATTTTCCTTGTATTTTTTAGACACTTGGCCGAATGTAATACACAAAAATTTATTTATTATTTTTTGTTACTTATGCTTTCATCTAAAAAAAAACAAGGTTTAAGAGGAATTTTTCTAAAAGGGGGGAAATCACTAAGAAAAAAGAAACTAAAAAAAGTGTTTTTTTATTATTATATATATATTCTTTTTCTTTTTTTTCTCTTTTTTTAGGAGGGGTCGGGTTAACCCAAATGGGTTGACCCGATCAAGTCAACCAAGAAACAGACCGAAGGAAAGAAAAGAAAACAAAACAGATCAAAAAGGATGAAAAACACAAAAACTTACAAATTTTTTAACAGAAACATATCAAAACAGAAAAGACAAAAACAAACAGACAAATGTTCTTCATCTTCCCCCAAAACATAGTTCTCAATCCAGAGAGGATTTCAAACAAAAAAGGGTATGTTCCTATTCACAAACCTTCCTAGATCAAGAATCAAGGGTTCAAAACTCTTGATGATTGACAAAATCACACAATTTTTCCCAAAAAAAGAGTTTCAGTTTGAAAACCAAAACCCTAGAATTAAACATATTAAAACCTGTTATTAATGCTAGAAATTCCCAGATTATTTATCAAATACGAAGGGCGTACCTATTTGAAACAGAATTAAACCAAACAGGGTCTGGGACTAGCATTTAAGGTAAGATTCAACGAATTAATCTGCCTTAAATGCATAAAAGTTGCCTAGAAAGTTGGCAATTGAAAATGCGCCCAAAAAAGTCATTTCTGGGTTTTAAAGTGTGCGCTTCCTATCCCCACAAACTAAACTATTGATAAGGAACAAAGTTATGGCTGAAGAAACAACACGAAAACTAAAAAAAAAAAAAAAGCTTTGATTCCAAACCTAAATGACTATCAACTCAAAACAACAAATGTATTTTTACATAAAAAGCTTCAAAAGCTGACCATTTTCACTTTAAATTGTCAGGTTAGCTACTTAGAAGTAGGGGTTATCCTTTTATTAATAAAAAGTGACCCTTGCCCTTTAGCCTAAGTTTCTTTTCTCTTTTCTTTTCTTTTCTTTCCCTTTGCTTCTCTCTGTTTTCTCCCCCCAGTTTTCTCTTCTATCTCTCTTTTATTTTTGGTGTTCTTTGACCTCCTCTTTTATAGGCAAGTTTAGGCCTTCTAGATGGGTTGTCTAGGGTTTCAAATGAATAAAACCTAGCTGGTTTTGCCATGGGGGTGCTAGTTTCAGGTGTAGGTGATTTTATAAGGTGCTTGGGGCAAGGTGAGTGTTTCGTCTCCTTGGATCCTAAGAGAAAGGCTTTAAACCCTTGATATGATCCTTCTAGAGGTTTCTAAATGGAAACCAACAAGAAAGTTGGGCGCTCTTCTGTAACTGAATATCGATGTCAAAGCTGACTGAGTTGGTCACTTTCAGGACTTTATTGGAGTATCTCTGATGTCAACGTCGCCTGAGACCACCTATACTTGGTAGAGGGGGTGTATGCCTTTCGACCGAACCCACTTTTTCTTGATTTGGAGGTCTATAGCTCTATATTCGATCGTTTGAAAGTAACGTCTGAAACTATGGTTTTGGCTGACTAGGGACATGATGTTGTGGGGATCTATAGAGAAAATAGGATGTAAACGTTTGATATTGTAGACATGGGGTTGTAGAGGGGGTGTTTCTTAGTCGAATGGTGGTGGTTTCAACCTTGGAGTGGTCGGAAACGTCACATTCATCCGTTTGAAAGTGCCCCCTCAATTAGCCAAAAACTGAAGAAAAAGAAGAAGCACAGTATTTTGAACACTATTTTGACTTACCAACCTTACTTAGCATTATGGTCTTTCATAATTGGGCTCGAGCATTTCTTTTTTAGTTTGCTTCAGGTGTATTTTCTCATATTTATCTTATTATTTAAAAATGGATAGCAACAACCATTAACAAGATGACTTTAAACCCATTCAATAATGTTTGTTTTTCCCTGAAACATGCATATACATGTATTTAGTAGATCATACAAGATTTCTTCCTTTTATTTCTTTGCTTGGTCGAAGCTTAGGTTCCTATTTATTTAGTGTTCTTCTTTCATCTTACATTAACTAACATATTTTCAAATCAACACATTGTCATTTATTTTTATTATACTTAATCACAACATGAGTTATACTTTGTTAACTACATCAATTGACATCATAATAAGGAAGAAGAAATGAATCTCTATGAATAAAAATCTTGTCCATAATTAATACAGCTATACTAGAGCAATCATTTTTATCATGTTCATATATTTACATTCAAAGAAATATCCCTCGTATCATTTCTCATTTGGCCGAAACCTAACCCCAAGCTTACTAGATGTTCCTTTCTTTGATTCTTCTTTTCTTAACATGTTTTCAAGCTAGTACCACATTCCATAATAGTTGCATAAAAAATATCAAGTATACATTCAATGACATTCAACTTACCCAACACACAATAAACCTAACAGATATCATGATTTACTTCCCAACCTTTTAGTTAAATTTAGGAGTTCCCACCATCAACATGATCTTACAACACACTATATACATAGAAATCTAAATTGAAAGAACACCCCCTATGCTTTCCATTTGGTTGAAAGTTAAAGGGTCTCTCTTAAGCCAAATTCCTTCAACAATTTTCATTCATTCCTTGTCATTAAACTTTTATTTCACAATTCTACACTTAATTTTCATTTCCCCCAAGTTTCATCCATAAACCCTAACTTTAATAATTGAATATTTATTCAATTTTTATAATTAAACACTAACTAATGATAATATTTTATAGAAGAGTAACTCACTTAATAAATTTGGATGAGCAATGGCAAATTCCCATGTGAATTTCTTCATCAACACCTTCTTCCTTCTCAACTCGTGGTCTCTTTCTACCTCTAAATTTTCCTTGCTATTAGCCCTTTATCCTCTCTTTCTCTCCCCCTCTCACATCACCCAATCTCTGCCCCTCCAAACTTGTTTCTCTCACATAATCATCAAATTTCCATTTCATCTTTCACATTGAAATGGTAGCTGCAATTTCAATTTGAAATAAATAGGAGGAAATAAACTAATTTTTTGTTCTTTTCCTTAAGCTATCGTTGACCTTTCACTTATAAAGGCTGACTTGTATTTTTTTTTTAATAATTTTTCCCAAATTATACTTCTTAATATTTCTGAGCCACTAATAATTTTGAATGGTCTTTTTAAAATCTGATTGAACTAAAATTTTAAAAGAAGGTTGATCAAAATATCAAGATGTTGTTCGTAAATTTTATCTCAATTTAACGGTCAAATTGAGAGTTATACATGATAGAGTAAAATTGGACAACATGTAATTTTTACGCTAAAATCCAAAATTTTGTACTGTTTTATCTACTTAATTCATCCATATTTTTAACTAATTCATTGTGAACTTCCATACCTATTTATAATACAAATTTTGATCAAATCTTGTTCCTTTTCAGGTTAAAAATGGTGTGATTGCACACGGGTTTATACCGGCGGTCAAAATCATTCGCACATAGAACCTTACATTAATTCATTTAAAAAATCTAAAATACTTTTCTAAATATTTTCACCCTAAATTCATAAAAATTATCTATATTTATCACTAATTTATCAATTTTTGAGCTACAGGTCTACATTGTACTCTTTATATTTATTGGGTCATATTTTCCAGATTTACACATTTTTAATATCAAGTTTAAAACAAATTACATCGAATTTCCTTAATTTATATCCCAACATTACTTTCCCTTTTTATCATTTCGTAGTTATATGCATTTAGTTGTTTTTTTTTGTTTTTCTTCATTTTCATACTTTTATTCTTAAATCAATACATGAACATTTTATTTCAAATTCTCAAAATTCGAAGTCATCTTTTTAACTCTAATACTCGATTTACTCACTCAACATGATATTTTTCATTATTAACTTTGTGAGTTTTATCCAAGAGTTTACACTAATTCTCAATTAACCCAATATTAAATGATAAAATTAAAAAAAAATGTTAATTAAGGAAAAAAACCTATGTCAACCGGATTAACTCGCTAAACTCACAATACATATCATGAGAGCATGATAGTTCAATAAAAAACAAATCTAATATTAAATGATAAAATTAAAAAAAAAAAAAAAACAAAGTTAATTTTGAATAAAACTCCCTTCTCTTTTAATTTATAGTTAATTTTGAATCCTACCTCTTTCATAACATGATTAACTAATAACTATCTAAAAATAAACATTTAGCGTTAACCTTGAATCATAATCAAAAGCCATTTCTATAAATAATGATGAAATATAATCAAAGTTAAATATGTATTTGGCAGAAAAAGAAGAGAAAAAAAAATACTGTAAGCAATTTCTTAAAAGATTGAAGTTAAGATTGAAAGTTTTCATATATTTAGTAAAGTAAAATTTGACACAAATAATTTTATATTTTCCTAATGAAATAAAACTCAAAAAACATTTTCAAGAAGTAAAACAGCAGTCAAGCTTCGGTCATATGCATGGGCTTTTAAGGCTACAATTGACTTTGATCCAAGCTTTGGATCAAGGGGAAATTGGTGGCTCGATCAAGCAAAGGTGAGATGTGAATCAAGAAGTATCTGTACTGTCAAATGTTGTTGAAAAAGAACATTTTGACTAACAAGTAACATTTTCTCCATCTTGTTGTCTGATGCTAGACATTTCGCAGGGTTCTCTGTCCATTGTAGACATGGTCTTGGAAAGTATATAGTTCTATTCTGATCATTGTAAAGTTGGCATGAAGCCATGCATGTTGTAGTTTGAAGCAAGAAAAAGGAGCGCTCCATTTAAGTCTTGGGTACTTCAGCAGCTGAGAAGAGCTGAGTCTTCCAGAGTCTTAAGGTCTCATTCCTATGCTACAAATTGGCAAATCAGCACCAAAAGAATCTTGAAGCCCAAGGTTGCAACACTACCCATGATTTAAATCTGAACCTCACTAACCATGCCACCATTACTCTTGCAACCACCATTTCTTCTTTCATCTCCTTCAAAATCTGTCATATCAGCCTGGAAGTTTTCAGTGATTCTCATCTTACTACGAGCACATCGTGAAGGCCTCGACATCTGGTTATCTAAAGAAAAAACATCTCTACTCTTCCGCTTCTGCTTTATGCTTAAAAAGCCACAAGCGAGAGCCTCTAAAGCTTTAGTGGTCAGCGGTCGGTTTCTTGTGCTGTGTCTTCGCAAGTTCATATTAGGTGACTGCTGAGGAGTAGAATCACATGCTGATGTGGAGATTTTTAGCATCCCAAAATCCTTTGTTTGCCTGCTTGCTTTATCATCTTTTACCTCTGTCACTCCCATCATTAAAGGTTCCGTTTCGGCATCATGAGGTACAGGCATGTTCAGGTCTATCAATGCCCGAGTTTGAAGTTTCTCATGAGGATGGTCATCACCAGAAGAATTACTGCTGAGAGTGCTTTCATTACTAATATTTGGACTGCCTCTAGAAGAAATTGTAGCTGATAACCTCTCCATGGGTGGATCCACTCGAAAGAGAAAATCCTCTCTGATATCACCTTCTCCGGCACAACCAGGCTCATCTTGTTTTGATCCATGTCTATCAATTGTGCCACAGCTTGTCTTTGTGTGGTCACAAGCAATTAATCTCTGTTGACGTTTTGCCACTGGATCCAAAAGTTTTCTGTCACAAAGTATGCCTCTCTGGGTTGCTTGACGCTTGATACGCTTTCTTGTCTGCATACTATCACACTTATCAGCTTTCTGGTACTCGGGAATTTTTTCAGGAACCTTGGCAAAACCTGAACCATTTATACGGAAACTCTGCTTTAAAGCATTATCTTCAACATCTTCCCTGTCAGAAAATACTCCCTTGTCCAAATCATTCTTTGTGGATATTGTCATGGTAGTCCCATTCATATCAGAACACAGGTTCTCAGAAGAATCAGGTTCACCAGCTGGCACCTTCAAAGAATCAGATTCACTATCTTCAGAATCACTTCTGGAGGTGCATATGCTCATCAGTCCAACGGGTAAACTCCTCAGTTCCCTCACCCTTTTTGATTCCCCAGTGGCAAGACTTGTATCAACAACGGTAAACATCATGGCATTTGAAGTGCGGCTTGGAGTTCTAGGTTTGAGGTAACAATGGCGTTGTTGACCAGGAAAATTTCCCTGGTTCAAATTTGTCTTATTGCTCCATGTGGTTCCTTCCTTGCTACCATCACCCTTATCTTCTCCAATGTCAAGGTCAAGAAGCGTTGGATCCGAAGCAACTTTATTCAGGACATCACTGACAGAATCAAAATAGTGGTCTCCTTTCACTAGTTTCCTTCTTGAAAACTTCTCGATGCCAGGGATCAGAAAGACCAGAGAATGCCTGGAGGCAGCAGCAAAACCATGATCATTAGGCTGCTCAGAATGCCAACCTCTTGCAAGTAAAAGAGGCCAAACAGCTTCCCAGAACAGATCATTTGAACGGGCTTTGCTTAAGCGGTAGCCACCAGTTAGGTAGTTGATAATTTCAACAGGTGTAAGGGTCGAACATGCTTTTCCAATTGGTATTTCTGGACGGACAGGAGCAACTTGATTGGACTTCAGAGGCTCCGTGGTAATGCCTGTGAGGTCTTGCTTCCCTTTACCAATTCCCACAGCTTCTACTAGGGCATGCAATCCGACCATCACCTTTAAAGTGAACACATATTCTTCCAGCAACATTTTTCCCTCACCAAATGCCTTAGCAGCCTGCCAAATGATGAAATTAATATTCAAATAGGATGTTATGGACTTGCGATGAACTAGATAAGATCAAAGAGAAACAGCCAAGCACTGCAAAATTTTCTTTTCAAAAAATAAGAGCCACAAACATAGGACAGGTCTATCAGCAGAGAAACTATGAAGTTTGCTTCTCAGATCAATGTTAACACCACCCTTTTTGTACTGTCATCTAACAGCCATCCTCAGTGGAAAAAAAATTAACTGCATTTGTAGGCTTTCACACAACCAATCACAAATCATTAGCATAATGGCTTGTTTCAATTATGTTATAACATCAGCCAAATAAAGGATGAAAATAATGCAGTAGCATATCATGTAAAGAATTTATACCAGCTCCATCTGTCAATTCATGGAGAAAGTATAAACATCTATTCTGTATGTAGTATTGAAAGATGAAACATTCTAATATTTTGTACAAATAATGCAATGTTTAAAGAAGCTCACACAATAATTTTGGCAAATAGTTCAACAAAGGTGCTTAAAACATATTTCTTGAAAGCAATTAACTAATTCAGAATACACATTGTGACCTTCAGATATGTGAGAACGTGTTTGTCTTTTGTGCATAGTCATCCATGAGTTCACTCATTTGGTGAATCTTGGCATTTAAGATTGTAATGCATCTTGAAATACTTCATAAAATACCTGAAGCAAAATATTTTTGCATTCCTCTGACAATTGTGGAAGCAAACGAGATAACATTTCATGTTGCCTTGATCCTGTAAAAATCCTTTGCCCATAAACACATTTTCTGTTTCTTATTTTACGGCATTCTGACCATTTATGGTATCTGTCAGACCTATAAAATTTCCCGTAATAAAATGAGAGTATGTCACCCATCGTCTTGCTCTCAACAAAGTTCTTCACTTGAACAAGATTTTTTCCAAAAATATATAAACCAAGAAGAAAACTGTCCTCCTCTGAATCACTCCAAGGGTTGCCCACAGAACCAGGAACCAAGCAGTAATCTTTGCCACCGAGTTCACAAAGCATTTCATTACTTATTTCTGGCTGAAGACATAACTTCGCAGATTCTCCTACTTCTATGCCATCATTCACAGTAACATCCATAAGCTCAACCTTAGCTTTCAAGTCAACTTCTGGAACAATATTTGCCTCTCTAATGCTTTCAGGTTTTACAGACTTATTTATATCGGAAGTGTCAGTCAAACCACAGGGATAATCTCGTGGTTCATGTTTAATGCTCTCGACTTCCTCAATGACCCACATTAATGATAAAGGCAATCCAACCAAAAAATCATGGTAAGTAGCAGACGAGATTATTGCATCAGCTGGACTTTCTACAAGCAACCCGTAGACACATTCTGTCATAAGAGCTGGAATTTGAACTTGATACTCATCTCCAATGCGAGGAAGCAGCTCAGGATCTCTGTAGGCCTCACAAATACCTGGAGAAAGCAATTGCTCAGCAGATTCATCTTCAATGCAATTCCACTCAGAATTCCCTTTGATAACATCCATCTGCAAAAGGAGTTCAAAAAAACAAAAATGATTAATTAAAATTTAAAAGAAAAAACAAATAAAAGGAACAAAGGTGTCTTGCATTGTAAGCAAAAAAAAAAAACTTAGGCTTGATGATTGATGAATACTATGAAGATAACAGCTACTCCTATATCACTGATCATGTTTTCCAACCAAAATATAAACAAAAGAAATGAAAACAAAACAATTTTTTTTTATTTGCTCAAACATCTATCCTTGTGCTCTAATCAAACAAAAAATTTCAGCTTTTTTTAAAAAAAACAGGTTCCAAGGAATTAAAAAAATCCATACTTTCAGCTAGAATTAAATTATTTTCCATATCAGTCAAAAGACATGCAAAACAGTAATTTATTTAATTATTTACTTATCAAAATTAAGAAAAATATTTTTTCCCAATTAAAGTAGTATTGAACAAATAAATAAAAAAGCTCCTAAGGAAATTTAATAAGCTGCAAATGCAAAAAATAATCATAAGCACAGTTTTACAGAAAATCACCAAACCCCGAAAAAAAAAAAATACATGGACAGTTTTACAGATAAAACCAGGCAACTTTAGTAAAACCATAGTAACCAAGCCAAAAGTCTCCAACCCATATCCATGTTCCAACCCGAGACCAGCAGCAAAGCAACCCCGTATCAAAAAGACTCGAACTTTACAAAGCAAAAAATACAATGAAAAGAACCCATTACGCATATTTAATCATTCACCTCCATAACCAATCCCAAACCCCAAAACACAACAAAAGCTCAAAGCTTAAACATACTTATACACAGCCAAAAGGCACAAGAGAGACAAAAATATTTACTACCAACAAAAACAAGAACTCCAAAATGACCCCCCAACAAAATTCTACTCTTTCTTTTACTTCATAATACTACAAGAAACCGTTAACAAAACCCAAAGAGACTAAAAATATTAAATCCAAAACTAGATACTCTATGTTAAAGAAAGCAATTAAAAGTAACAACAACCAAACCAACAACATTCAAGATAAAAAATTTACTATACCTCCATTGATAAAACACAAAACCCGTCAAGACCAAAGTTTGATATACAGAGAGAGGGAGAGAGCAATAGGCAGGCTGAAAGCAGAAATGGGTGTGCTTCGTTACGCACCGATTCACAAGTTATAGATTAAAAGTAAACAAAACGTGACCTTGTATATATACCCACTTAAGAAAACACAACATAAACTGCAGCAGCAGCAGCATGATGTATGTATATAAAAATATATTTATATTATATATATATCGAGAGATAAAGTTAGAAAGAGAGGGGGAGGGAGGGAGACGTACTTGCCTCAAGAAAGCTAGGTGTTCATGGAGGAGAAAGATTTAACTTCTTGGTAGAGGAGAACTGAAATATTTTTACGGGTTTGGTTCTTTCTTTATAGAGAGAAAGATGGATGAAATATATTTGTTTGGTCTCTGTATTTAAAATTTGGTCATATTTACTCTTATACTCTTGATTTACTTACTATTACCCTTGTACTTACAATTCTTATTCATATATATATATATATATATATATATATAATTAAACCGAATAACAGAAAATATAGGGGTAGAAATGACCCAAAAAAATAAAAAACAAAGGGAAAATATGACCACTTGTTTTAAGCATAAGGGCAATAATGATTAAACCACAAATATAGGGATAAATATGATAAGATTCTCAAAATAAGGGATTAATTGTGTATTTCATCAAGAGAAAGATAGGGGTCTCTATTTCTGGTCCGTTTACAAGGACAAGAATGGTATCTCCACTCGCGGTTTCTGTTTATAATTTTACTCTCTTCATTTAGTTGACACCTGGCTTTAAGTTTAGATTCCTCCACCTCACGACTTTTCTCGTCCTTGTACTATATATTATCTTGCACGATACAAAAAGCGCACAAATCATTAAAGATTAAGATTAATATTCTATGATTTGTACGCCATTTCATCAATATTTTGCCTAGTGCACACTATTTCACATGTTTTTGAAACTTAACTCCATCAATACGGGACAAGCTATGGTTACGAGTTGAAAGAGTAAATTTATTTTTTTAATTAAAATAATATTATTTTGATAAAAAAAATCAATAAATTAATAATCAAGTTTTAACCGAATCATATTCGAATTGATATAATCATCAAGTTAACCTTAGTTTTTAACCGAGTTAGTCATGTTTTAAACCCGAGAGTTATGATATCTAAGAGATTCTAATCGGCATTCAATACATATAATTACATATTTTATAACACTTCCCCTTGAATGACCATGTATTGAAAATGTGTCCCATTAAAATCTTATAAAGAAAAATCCAATGGGAAAAAACCCAAGTGAAGGAGAAATAGTACAACATTCTTATGTGATTTCTGAATACTTTAGAATTTAATAGAAAATTTTATATAGATACTTCAAGATCCATATTTGAATACTTCATGATTCATAAAATTATCAAATTGCCTTATTAAAACCTTACAAAGTAAAACCTAATGGGAAAAACCTAAGAGAAGAAAAAAAATACAATTTGCATTGACTTCACCTTAAAAGTACATGTCTTGTGATAAATCTTTAAGATGACACATTCTTATATTATGGACATGCTTCTTGAAAGTTGAAGCTGTCAAAGACTTTGTAAATAAGTCTGTTATATTATCACTTGATCTAATTTGCTTGATATCAATTTTTTCTTTCTGTTGAAGCTCGTGAGTATAAAAGAATTTTGGTAAGATATCCCTTGTTTTGTCTCCTTTAATGTATCATCCTCTAAGTTGAGTGATATAGACAACATTATCTTCAAACATTATCGTAGGACTATCTTGAATGGTTGACAGTCCATATTTTTCTTTTTATGTACTGGATAATTGACCTTAGCATATACATTCTCGACTTGCTTCATGGATTGCAATAATTTCTGAATGATTTGATAAAGCAGCCACTAATGTTTGTTTGGCAGATCTCCAGGAAATTACAATACCTCCTTAGGTAAATAGATAACTTGTTTGTAATCTCTCTTCAGAGGGATCAGAGAGATAACCTGCATCTTCATATCCAATCAATTGTGAATTTGATCCACTATAAAATAACTTCATTTTAATTGTTTCACGGAGATAACGAAGTATATGTTTGACCTCATTCCAATGTCTTTTTATGGGAATGGAAATGTATCTTACCAATAAATTGAATGCGAAAGCTATATTCGGTCTTGTGCAACTTGCAAGATACACGAGTGCTTTAATAGAATTAAGATATGATACTTCTG
>Ga0307507_10008201_pt1 | contig 14618 bp, 15 predicted proteins | sample 7_EM_MG_FD_207223 | JGI IMG/M metagenome (GOLD analysis project Ga0307507, IMG submission 207223) | Populus trichocarpa ectomycorrhiza microbial communities from riparian zone in the Pacific Northwest, United States - 7_EM | ecosystem: Host-associated > Plants > Roots > Unclassified | place... | reverse complement strand
CCAGGTTAATGGTGTCCTATAACACCCCCATCTTTTCCACTTCCCCCTGATCGATCAGCATAGATCAGAGTTTTTATCCTTGTTTCGCCACCAAAAGTTTTCCGCCCTTTATGACCATATCCGAGTAGTTGACAGGTATGATGATGATGATACTTGTTTGTTCCACCCGAGAAGCAACAGAACAGCCTGATAGCCGAAAACAGGGATTAGAGAAAACGTAATACAGCAGAGATCCTGTGCTTGCCCTCCCGTATAGTAAGTAAGAACTGGAATAGTCTAAGGTACTATATGTTGGCGGTTGGAGACAAGGCATCCCGAGAAGGAAGCAAGAACGTTTTTCTGGAACGGGGGGTATAATAATTTGGGTAAGCTGCGTTTCATTAGCCACAGTAGTATTCGTAATTCTGTCAACTGACTTAATCTGCTATGGTATGCCTATTGTGGCTTCGCGCAGCGGTTTTTTTCCGCTACGGTACGGAATCCGATAGTGGTCTACCGTAACGAGTCTATTTACGGTATGCTCTGGGAGTACTGTACAGTACCGTATGATATTCTTGCCTGCTTGAGTGGGTGGTTCTGACAGGCACGTGATAAGTGATGTGATATGTGAGATGCTTGTTTTGGGATACATTGTGCGAAGGATTGGGCTGGGTACGGTAGCGTTGGCGGTATGATGCCGTGAGATCTTCTACCGTATGAGCCGGCTTGGCGCTCGTAAGGCTTTATTGTTCGGCCAAACCATTTTTGGTTTCTTTTATAGCGTGGCAAATTCATCACCGTGTAGCAAAATCACAGCCCCTCGGCGTCTGGTTGGCTCGTTCACTTTAGCTTTCCCTCAGCGATAGTCTATTTAGCTCCAATCCAACTCACACGAGAACTTACGGTACGGTACTTGCACCAGTAGTACGAATGGGTAGGGGAGAGTCTGGTGAAGTCCCGGCTGCCACCCTTCGCACATCATTGTGCAAATAAGCCTGGGGTAATTTGTCACGGACGATTGTTCGTGAGGGGCAGAAACATAGTGCATTCCATCGGAAGACAAAAGTGTGGTGTTAAGTTAAGCGAAAGGAATCCAAGAATTAGCCCTACCCCTTTCCTTCCCTCCCTCCCCTGGAGGAGGGAAAGAAACGCCATTTACAAAGCAAAACCAAAAGAAAGCCCCTGTCCTACTTCAAATCCACCGATTAATAGTAGCCCCTTTCCCATCTTCATGAGCCGCCGTGACAAACTCCTCAATCATACAATTATACTCCTTGGCACATTCGAACTGGAGCGCATGTCCAGAGCCCTCGAAAACCCTCTTCACAACCCTGCCCCCGGCGCCAATGCCCCGGACGAGCACGTCGGAATGCTTGCACCCGATCATGGCGTCCACGTCGCCGGTGCAGACAAGGATGTGCCTGATCTGCTCGCCGAGCACCTTTAGCCGCTCGGGACCCATATAGTGCCAAGAGGCTGCGAGGCCCTGGAGGAGGAAGCCCTGGTAGACAGGTGGTGGGAGGTTTTCCAGGCGCCAAAGCTCCTCCGCCACGTACCTGTCGCTGTTGGTCGGGAAGACGCCAAGGTCGTCGGGGGCTTTCAGCCACGCTGCTGCGAATATGTTTTCCTGAGCGGCTGCGAGGCGGGCAGGCAATGATTTGGGCATAATCATGTATGCGCGGCGATATAGATGCTTATACCATGGCTATATCGAGGAGGAGGAGGAGGAAGAAGAAGAGGGGCAAAAGTCAGACCCAATGTTTTTTTCTTTCGTATTCGTGGTACGCGCAGGGATTTAAACTTACGATTGAGCTGACAAGGCAGGCTGCTGTGCTTTGCAGACACAGAGAGGCGATTCGTTCCGGTATTAGGAAAGCCCTAATCGAAACCTTGATTAACTGATAGGAAAGGAGAGCATGTACGGAGGTACAGCTCCTAAGTTTTGTATTTCCACAGGGGGTAGGGGCGGTCAACCTCGCTTGTAGAACATACAAAACTTAGCGCCGTATCTCCGTAAGGTTCAGGTGACGGATAAAAGATAACTCGAGATGGGGTATAGATCCATCAGATAAGTGCAGCAATATGACTTCCATGCAGCGCCGTAGGCAAGAAAGTGGGGTGAGAAAGAGAAAAAGGAACCCCAGCTGGTGGAGGGTTCGCCATTCAGGAAGAGGGGGTCCGGGGGGTCTGGGAGGGTGGGCCCGGGGGGCTTACAATTCCTGAGCAATCATTCCTTCATGACTAAGTGAGTTAATTGCGCCTAGAAAGACAAAGGACAGAGCCACACAGGCCACCAGTTAGGAAAATTGTACATACCCCCCATAGACACTCCTATCACGTGCAATTGGCTTGGATTAGTCCATCCCACGTGCTCAAGGAGGTCGATAACATCCTTTGCCATTTCGGACGTAGAGTATCTAGCATAAGGCTTGTCGCTGCCTCCGACCCCTGGGCTGGGTTAATAACTACGCCAGTAAAATTGAAAGTATCGTATGCGACTCTAATTGCCAAAGGAAAAGTGACGTTTGAGGTACCGGCAGTAAATGTGCTTCGGGAGACCTCCCTTAGGGAATAGGACCACGAATACCTCGATTATCAAAGACTAATGACGCATATTTGTCTTTATGCTCACGACCACTATCACCAAGTGGGGTTGCAATCGCGATAATTAGCTTATAAAAGAAATAAAAAAGTAAGATTTGAAATAGGAATAGCGGTATTGAGAAGAAATGGAATAGGCAAATAAATTGGTGAGTGAATAAACCACTGGCTTGGTTTCTCAAGAAGGGGCAGGCGGAGACAAAAGAAAAAATCAAAAAAAAAATCAAGTATTCTGGGCCAGAAAGATCTACTTACAAATATTTGGTTTGCTAGAAACACCAATGAAAACACCGGTGAAAAGAAAAAAGCAGGTAAAAACGGGTTAGATTACAATTCATCCCGACCGTTCTCATGTGAAATGGTGGAGGAGGATTGGAAAGCCTTGCACGCAATGCACGTTGTAACTTACACGATGCCACGCTATTTTGGGCGCATTCAACCCCATAATCCACTTTGATTGGACATGTCAGTATAGTTCTGCCTCGTGTGAATCACCCCCCTTTTCTGCTATTTTCCTCCCACGGAGGCATGACCGAATAGACGTACCACAATATGAATTGGGCCTGTGCCATGAACTTCGTAGGCGATATTAATCGGCCCGCCGGACCTGTTCTTCGCGACGAGAGCAGCACCCTGCTGGTTCGGAGTTTGCAACTCGATCACAGTGGACCAGGCGGGATGACCCCGAACTTCTTCCAGGGGTAAAGACATTGACAGATAGATATCGGTGGTATGTAGGTCAGATATTGATCGAATGCTGGGAGCCGGTTGCGGTATTGTTGTGAGCGCTACAGTGGAATAGAAGTTGAGAAGGGGGGTGAAGTACCGGTGCTGTGAAAGATGGGCAAGCAGTGAGAGAACCTAACAAATGCATTTGGGTTATCCCTGGGCAGTGTGAAACGGCAAAATTCGTTACAGGACAGGCTAAACTGGATGTGGAATGAATTGGATTTTATGATTTGTTGAGAATTCTGCAGCTCTGGAAGTGCTGAGTCAGTTGAGGTCTAAAGATTCCGATTTTGCTACCAACAACAGCTATTTGATAGCTACTTTTGGTTTGGCTCATAATGAATTTTACTATTTCACACCAGGGAAGGTAAAAGTTGGGACCGGCCGGGTGCCATATTATTTTTTGGCTGGGAGCGCCTGGTATCATAACTTTCCCACAACCTCTGGCCCCAATAATAACTTACTTGTACCTTGGGCAGCTGGCTTCGCATTATGCTTGAGCACACGAGCAGACGGGCAAATATATCGAGAACGAATACGGCCCGGATATCGGGAAATGGCTCATCCGACCAGTGGAAACCAACTCCCAATTGGTCTATTATGATACAACGCCAATGAATGACTAAGCGGTCTTGGGAGGTGGCGGGGGCCGGTTCGGCATATTGGGTTTCGGGGACTGAAGCCCGCCGACTGCGGTGCGGTAGTTTGGGCGCTTGCATTCTCTAGCATGTTCTGTAACCCGGTGCTCCCATTGTAACCCACAACTCCGGGACTTGGGACTCGGTCATCCCCGTTACGAATGCGAAGCCCTAGCCGTGCAGAAGTGCTAGCGCATGGCATGAATTTAGAAAAGAAAAGAAAGAAGAGTCAAGCTAGGCAGTACTACAAGTACTCGTAGTAGTTGAGCCTTAACCAAGTTCGGAGTTCGTGTACGAGTACTACCAAATTTCAAAAGTATTCGGACACCTTGGCGCCAAGACACGCCACAAAGTATGAACTGGTTTGGTGTCTTGGCGCCAAGGCGTCCGGATATTAAAAAATTTTGGTAGTACTAGGACGTACTGTAGGTCTGAACACACACACACACACATATATTTTTCCCACAGTAATCATTGTTGGGATAGATGTTATGGGGTCCTGCCTCTGTGTCGTGTGGCGAAATGTGGTATCATAGGTGCAGGTATCAAGTCCTAAAGAAAATAGGCGACGGCGATGAGGGTGGGCAGCGATTTAGAGCACAAGTACGAGTGCGAAGGCGGGATGCTCGCCGCGGACTGCAGTGCAGGACAGTACCGGTACGGTATTCTTACTCTCCCATCGCCAATTCTGGCTTTGCTGTGGGGGTCGATTGTTCCCATCCGGCACAATAACTTTAACCTTATTTTTGGTATTTTTATGTCATGATTGTTACCTTTGCTCGAGCACTAACGTGTACTGTACGAGTACTGGCACTGACAATAGCCGCAAATAACATGGATTTCCCATTGAGAGGCAGCCTCCGATAAGACTATGAGCTGCGCCCAGCTTTTTTCGACGCGTCATCGGGGCATTTTGAGCAGGCCTCTTGGAAGAGGGTTGTGGTTTTAAACCTTTGTATGGGAATAGGTTACAGCGCAGGTATATTATTAACGAGGTGATGAGGATAACTGGTGAACGGGGTTGAACATTGATCGACCAGCACGAGTGGGCAGAATGAGATCTCATCCAATCTACTATCAGATCATCAGCAAGGTCGGCGCGTTAGTCCAGGATGGGTTTGGTTTGGTTCGATAGGTTAATACCTTGTAGAATTGCGAATAGTCTATGATACTAGTTAACGAGAGCCCCATGCCCTAAGGGCTGAGCTTGCATGCCGGGGGCAAAAATACATTCACGTTTTTTTAGTAACCCAATACCTAAAAAATGTGAAGGTGTGTTTGCTCCCGGGCGTACTGTATCAGGAAAGCACAAGGCCTTCTCAGGAGCTTATGTCTCTAAATCCGGAGATTACGGGGTTGACGGAGATAGTGGGGCTTTCACGAGATTTTATGGTGCTGTGCGTACCCATTGGGGCTTAACTCGAAGGGATGGGAATGCTTGTTTGTTGGGAACGGGCAGGCTGTGCTTATACCGGCACAATGGCACCATATGGAGGTGTGAGAAATGGTAAGGGGTTGATGCAGTAACGAGCGGGTGTCACTAACATCGTACTGTACGAGTACGTACTCGTACAGTGATGCAAACGTATGGTGGTAAATTTAAGGGAAAGAAGAACCAAGAAGCATGCAAGCCCATACGAAGAAGCCTTGCGTTCACGGATTGGTGGGATCTTGGCTACACCGCAGCGGGCAGTGTGAAAGAGGATGTTAGAAAAAGGCAGGGGTCCCACGAGCCGGCCTGCTAATCCTCCGTTCCACAAGAAGGTCAGAGGATGTGTAAATTTAAGGAAAGCGATAGAGCTAGGCTTGGAAGAACATTCGAAGGGAGTCGAATTCTACTGCCAACTGGAAATCGGTCCCTCATTCTTCCTTTACATCCACACCATTAAACTCGCACTCTCTCGATACTTTCAATACATCATTAGTCAGAAAGTAGAGCCCTCTGTTTCTGACGCCCCCAGCTTTTCTTCCTGAGTTGAGTCATTAGACCGAGCAAGGGATAACAAGCGAGAAAAATACTAAAGTGAGACCAGGGACCCCAAGGCAAAGGAAAGATAGTCTTGAGGGGAGAGAAAAAGCGAGTCAAAAAGGAACACAGAGACCCGGACACACACAGCCCCCCCCCTACTGAGAGGATAGAAAGGAGACAAACCGAGCAGGAAAAGAGGGAAACGAGAACAAACTCGCCGCAAACCTGGCAACCTGCATTACTACATTTATTTAGACTATAGTACCCGCACGCCCGCGTCTGCTCCAATCTTTCCTTTTTTTCCCTTTGGCTACCGGTACATCTTTTGGCTTATCTCCGTGTCATCAAACCCCGCGCAAAGTCCTTCCTTCGCCGATAGATGTACACCAGCATACGTATTCTACAGTAATCAAACACCTTTTTATCACAACCGGATCTGAGGGGAAAGCGAATCCGCCAAACTACCCAACCTTTCACACAAACACCCACAACCAGTGGCCAGTCGGGTTTCGGGTAAAGAGGGAAAAGGGAAATGGACCCCAACGATATGACGTCTCCGTCATCCGCGCCCCCGAATCCGACGCCGCCGAATTTTTTCGGTAATGCCAATGGAGGAACGACTATATCGGCTACGATGTTTAATCCGGGGCGAGCATCCCCCGATGATGGAGGCAGTGACCCAAAACGCAGGAGAATAGCTAGGGCTTGCGATATGTGCCGTAAGAAGAAGGTTTGTCTTGTTGAATTGAGCCTCTACTCATACGTTGGCTTTGGAAATTTTGGAAGCTGAGTGATCTATAGATTAAGTGCGACGGAAAGCTCCCAGCATGTACCCATTGCATGAATTATAAGACAGAATGTGTCTTTACACTTGTGGAGAAGAAAAGGAATCCCCCTAAAGGGTTTGTTGAGCCTTGCGTCACACTCAAGTATTTTTTGATATTACCAAAATCTTACGCTAACGCCTATGATACAGCGCAAAATATATCGAAGGTTTGGAAAATCGACTCGGTCGAATGGAGTCACTTCTTAAGCTCTCGGGTTTGTTGCCTGAAGGAGATGGCAAAACAGATTTGGGAGATTTGGAACGTCGTTTACAGGATCAGGTGCAGCAATCGGGTGGTGCTGGGCCGGTAAAGACGCCATCTAATATTGGCAGATCGTCGTCAGAATCGATGATGGAGACTCCAAACTCGTCAGCTTTACAATCTGCTGTGAATTCGCCAGGACTGCATAAAGAGGAAGATGAGGTTGAAGCGTTGTCTGATCAAATGTGCTCTCTCGTTACAAACAACTGTGGCGAAACAAGGTTTATTGGTAGGCTCTTGCTAAAGCATTAAAACATTATAGCTTGGCGAAATTGCACTCTAATTTTTTTTTTTTGGCATTATTGCTACAGGTTCATCGTCTGGGTTTTCAATATTTTCACCCAAAGGAATCCAGTGGGTCAATGAGAAAACGGGTGACAAGAGCTTTCAACAGATGGTCATGGAAGCGGCATCTTCGGAATCAAAATGGGGGCTGTGGAAACCTGACGTCTTCGGTCCCCTGTTTGACCGACGTGGAACAAACCCACCTCCATCACGAGAACTAGCTACTATCCTTGTACAGGGTAAGAACCTATGTCTTGGTATATGTTTTATGATTCTCTTAACTTTTATTTTTCACGATAGACTTCTTTCAAAACTTTAATACAATGTTCCCGCTCTTCCATAGGCCAACATTTGAGCATTTGCTTGAGAAGCAGTATTCGGATGACCCCCCGACCCACTCGGGTTGGTATGGTGCCTTCAATATACTTCTCGCGATCTCATTCCGGCTACGGATCACACATGCGACAGAGCCCGATGAGGAGCATTCCATATCTCACGTGCAGAAATCATGGCTTTATTTCCAGAATGCCGCCACTGTTATCACTGAATTATTGCTAAAAAATACCGATTTGCTAAGCATCCAAGCGATCCTGGGAATGGTATTGTCCAATACACTAGCAAATTAGTTTCGAATGTGCAACATACTGATATTGTGCTGTTCGTAGGCTTTGTACTTGCAAGGAACATCTAACCCTCAACCATCATATTTTCTTATTGCTGCTGCGGTCAGAATATCGAGTAGCATTGGTATGCATAGACGTGGCAATTCCTTCGGGCTGAATCGGGTTGAAGTTGAGCAGAGGCGAAGGGTATTCTGGATTATGTATCTTTTGGACAAGGATATGGCACTCCGGTCTGGACGTCCGCCATGCATCAATGATGACGACATTAGTGTAGAGCTTCCCGATGAAGACCCCGCAGACGGTGTTGGGAATGTCCCACTAAGGGACGGGAAAGGAAAGACCAACTTATTCAGGCTTATGTCCTCTTTCGCTGTGATTCAGAGCAAGGTTTACATGCAATTATACTCTGCTAAAGCCGCCAAGCAGTCAGACGGGGAGTTACTGAATACGATTGGAGATCTTGATAAGGAGCTTGAAGAATGGAAGGAAACAGTACCAGCGGATTATCGGCCGGAGAATGAGATATCTATGGATGACGGACCTTTGGTTTTGCATCTCGTCATGTTGCATTTTGCTTACTACAACTGTTTGACAACCATTCATCGTATGTCAATACATCACGGTTACTGGACTAGCAGACTATCAAATTATGCTATCGCAGGACTGAGCGCTAGGCCACTAAACCCTAGGGTATTCTCGAGCGCGGCGCTCTGTGTGTCGGCAGCTAGAGCATCAATTCACTTGATCAAGTACATCAATAAACATGATTATCCATGTATATGGTATACATCCCCTTGCCCCAGACTTGCCTTACCCCATCGTACTTGTGTTCACAGCTATTTAACAGTTTCACGGCTAGGTTGATCATGTACTATCCAGTATCCGCACTGGTAACGCTATTTGCAAACATCTTGCAGAATCCTCAAGATCCACGTGCGCGCTCTGACCTTAGGCTTATGAATGCGGTGGTAGAGTTTCTGCAAACTGTGCAGAAAGAGGATGAAAGTGAAAATGCGAAGCGGAATGGTTCGTCGATACAGCGGATGTTGATTGTATGCGGGGAGTTCCATCGCATATCGCAGTTGGTCTTGGATAAAGCCGAGAAGGAATCCATGACTCGGCGGAAACGAAAGAATGACGAGCCGAAGCCGCAAAGCTCTGGTGCTCAGTACTCTGCAAAATCGACTAAATCTGCTGGTTCATATGCGACAACAACACCAAGCACTCCTCCTGCGAACGCTGCATCGCCGCCAACCAGTATTTTGAATCAGGATATGACCTCACAGGTTTATTTTAACCCCTTACCCCTTCTCGGGGAAAATTCTTGTATTGACTTTATATTCTCCTTAGTTGTATGGCGAATTCGGAACAACTTTCTCATCTGGTAACCCTATGTCCTGGCTGAACGAAATGGCAAACCCCAACCCAGCCCAGGGATTCCCTATATCACCGTCGCCCTCGCATAATCCCTTGCCACCACCTATGTCCTCCTCCTCATTTCAGCAACCCTTCGTACCACAAGACCTCTGGCAGATGCCAATGACCTTCGAGTGGGATTGGGCAGATGCCAGTGCGAACATGGCGTGGAATGAGCAAAGCCCTTCCGGGATTTAGTTTTTCTGCATGACTCGTGGTTTTTTTTCTTTAATTTGATCCGGAGTCTGGTTTGGATAGGGGAATCACGTTTTCGTTTTTCTTTTGTTTTTTTGTCTTCATTATAATCGACGGGGAATGGGCACAGGCGAGCGGAGGAGGAAGTGATGCTATCGAAATGCTGAGTCCTTGGAAATGTTTCGCCAGCCCTCTCTTTCTATTATTCGCTAAGAAACGGATTGCGATAGAGACCTATAGTGTCCCTAGAGACGTATCCGAAAAGTTATTTAATGGGCTCTGATTTTGTTAGTAGGCATTGTCCTTGGGGTACGGTTAAGGGTATGGGGGCTTTACGGACCCGGCTGTATGTGCAGCTGATCCTAGCTAGCTAACTTTTCCATTTATCTCCTGGTGTTTTTTCTTTTTCGGGCGAGGATCATTGACACTCAGCATGGGTAAGGACATGGCCATGGGAAAAAGGGAGGGTTTTATTTTTATTTTTTACTTCCACCATTTTCTTTCGTTATCTGTACACTTGACTTCTTTTAGTCCTATCATTTCATTTCAGATTAATGTATGGATCCGGGTTTCTATGTTAGTAACAATGTTGCGGAGTTTGAATTGGGATTTTTATGCTTTGTCTTGTTTGTGTTTGGTGGATTTAATTTGGGAGGATGGATTGGGGGCAAAGATCAGATATCAGCGGGAAATATTATCGCAATCGTCTCTACTCTACTCTATTCTGGTTGCGCTTGCTACTGGTTGGGTACAATGATGTTTGTGGGCATTGGTGCCCTTCTGGACCCAACCCTCACTTTCGAGGATCCTATTCCATCAACACACTGGCTCCTTCCAATAATCTCGTGTGGTTTTGTACAGTAATACATGTTAGCGTGGTATACTGAGTAGTGTATCGCGAAGACTATTGGTATCAGTACAAGTATTTAATCCTCCTCCTCACTGTACCATGCTGTAGTGATTTAGAATTCGGCTTTTGTTCGGTGGTGGTCACTTTTTTTTTTTAATCATCACCACACAACCCGGGTGCTGGCTCGCATCGCTTTGTCTCACTTGTGCTTGTGCTAAGATATTTGATGGCTAGATTAGGGCACCTACTAGGTATCAACTGCTTCTTAACGAGTATGATAGCCTTATATCGTGCCTATGGCTAACCTAGCTGCTGGTACAGTACTATACCATTGAACCCTGGATACTGTATAGCGATGTATGGGGCCTCCCCTGGAGGATCATCTACCGGGACCTGAGCAGTTTGGCGAAAAGGACTGGTGTGCCAGGTTGTTGGAGGGTTGTTAAAGATCATACACACAGTATCATACTAGCCAAGGAGAAAGGGAGGGAGAGACGGTAGGGGTTTGAAAAGTGGTCTTGAGTATTAGCTAGTTATAACACTAGGATTAGATAACTTATGTGCTAACTTATCTGGTTTGGGGGATGGTGGGGGGTTAGGGAAGGGAGGGGGAGAGAGGGTTGTATGTAATGCTTGCTGTGCTTTTAAGGAAAATGGATGAAAGGAGAAGAGAGGGGGATGAGATAATGAGTGTTAGTAGTGTCGTTATGACTTGATAATTACACTCGCGATAACCCGAGAGTGGTGCATATACTCTACTAGCCCTTGTGCTTGCGCTTGTATATAATGGTAGCTCTAAGGAGATCTAAAGGGACTGCTATCATACCACAGTACCCTAAGAGACCTTCGACATAGCGAGCCGTAGCTTAAGTAGTAGCCATACTTATAAAAGGATAGGATTGTTTATCTATTGGCACATACTATTAGCGGTAGCTGATTCTAGTACTACTATTATATTTACATTAAGAAGTAATAGCTTGTGTGCGAACCACAGGGAGTGGGAAGTGCTAACCTTCGTATAATAGTTGAATTTCTATCCCGAAAGGATATATGAGTGAGGGTGAGCTCCCCCACAGAACAGACTGTGAACAGTGAATGAGAGTGGAAGGAAATAGTTGACAGGATGTAGCTATGCTGGTATTGAGTGAGTGATGAAACCCTTATTAATTAATAACACCTCTGAATAATACAATGTATTATAGAGGATCCCATACTGCTATCTGATGGTAACATGTTAGTCCTATCACTACTTGTTGCTTGTGGCAATACGATATACAATTTTCCGTAGTTGGGTAATTTACTTCCTCCCTAAGATCAATTCCTATGATACTATAGGCATAAGGACTGACCTTGTCTTGTGCCTTGTTCGTGGTCATAGCATATGCGAGCCTGATAGAGGATCAAAGTCTCGTCAAGTCAATAGACAGGTAACAAGATGCTTGTAGGGTAATGTGTACGGTATTTGAAGGATAAGTACTTGAATCCCTTTCATGCTTTCTCCCGTAGCCACTTCTGTTACTTCAAATGTTGAATAATTGACAAAAGCCTATAAACTTGTAATTGGGGGTGCTGAAGGGGGTTGGAATGCTTATTATAGTCCATGTAGGGTAAGTTAGACCTACACGCTACTTTCGGAATATCGTACCGGTGGTCTACTGCATCGCATCGAAGCACAGACCGTTCAGTGATATTAATTAACAGCCTGAAGTTGCCTTATCCACCAGGTGGCTCTCCACCCCGCCTATACCTACGCTTCACTTCCTCCTCCTCCTCCTCCTCCTCCCATTCTTTCGCGAGGGAGGACCTACTACAAATCAATGACGCTGTCGTTAACTACCGGATCCATTCATCCATTCATCCATTCATCCGTTCACCCATTCGTACTGGAGTAACCTATCGTCTCCCGCGCTTAGCAAGATAGACTAACCCCCCCCCCCCCACCTCCCACGCCAGAATAGCTAGTCACCCATCCGAACAGGTCAGAGAGCAGAACATGCAGAACGCACAACAAGAAAAAGTGAGTTTTCCTTCATCGTCAAGCTAGCGTAGAGTGCTGCGCTCAACCATCATATATATACCGCATTTGTAGATTACCGGTATGATATAGCATATTTAGCTTACTTCACGGCACTTACTAGAGCGCAGTAATGCACTGTAGATCGGCCCGCAAGCCGAGCCGTCAAAAGATCCAGTACCATACAAGTACTGTACTGTACTGCACAGCGCGAGAAAAAGGTACCGGTATTTCACTTGCTGGCTGCGGGGTGAAGTGTCGTGGTTTCGAAAGCCTCATAACCACCACATGTTCGAGGGAACCTCACGTGAGTTGCTTCTTTATCATTTGATTGGGGGTTCTTTCTGGACATGATGCCGCGGGAAAAATTCTTCTGTAGGAGTGGAAGGAAGGAAGGTAAAGAAAAAAAAGAAAAAAAGAAGAAAAAAGGTTAAGATGGAATAAATTGAGGTACGATACGATGATGCACTGGACTTTATGATAACTGCACGGCGTAAGTAATGTTATGAATTGAACGGGGCAGAAAAAAAGGAAATGGGAGAGAGAAACGGGTTTTGATAATATGGTGTGTGGTTGGATATCGGGCAAGTGAGTGGTTCTTCGGTCTGGAAGTAGGACGCTGTGACTATTTTTTCGCGGCTAGACTGGCATTAGTGGGGTGGTTTGGTTCGCTTCGCGGGAAGGGAAGGCTTGCATGGTTGGTTTCACAGAAGGCGCGTGGTGGGGTTACGAAACGGTAGGGGTTGGTGAGGCTCTTTTGATTGGAGATTAAGGTTGCGGTGTCGTCTGGCTTGGTTGGAGAGTGGGCGAGCCAGGTATTGGAACTACCGCACTTGTGCTGGTATGGATGAGTGGTAACTGATTACCATATGATAATACTTATAACATTATTGTACATACTGTATAATTCCTCCCTATCACCACTAACACATACCAAAATCACCTCTGCTCGTTCCCCGTAACCTCTCCTTGTCCGGCCTTCTTCACCTTCTCATCCCTCTCGACATAAACAAGCGCTCTATCCCTGGAGCCTCTGCCTGTCCTTTACGCCCCTGGCCACAATCTCACGATCAAGCCTCTGCACATCTATAAACTTCCATGTATTACTCACTTCCTTCACCTTTACCCCCTATTTTCACCATTACCCCCGTGTAGCCAATGCTGCGTACTATGCCCAGGTGATGTCATAGTCCCCCTCGATGCGATGGAGAACCCCGTGCGGGAACAACCCTTCCGCCGGGAGGGATTGCATTTCCCGGAGGAGGAAGTGTGCTGATGGGAGGTCGTAGTTTAGGGTGTGCAGCGCGGTTTCTAGTTCGGGGTAGAGGTACAGGGAGGAGATCCGGCCTGTGAGGGGAGTGTGAGTGTTTGGCGGGTGCAGGTGTGGTAGAAGGAATGCTTGGAGGTGGGAGTGGAGGTCGGTCCAGGAGGCAGTTAGATGGAGGGTAAAGACTATTTCTTTTGTAATGATTTTTCCGCTTCCACCGACCCCTGAGTTGAGTGATCAGGGGTGCTGTAAGAAGGGGGGGGGGGGGGGTGAGGAGGGGTGGGTGGAGTTTATGCTTCGCGGGCCGGCGGGGGGCGGGGTGAGGAGGAGGGTCGGTATAAACCTATTACTAGTATTAGCCTAGCCATCACGTCGTGACGTTTTATATTGCCGGTACTTGGATCCCGGCCGGCTGCTACTGGCGCTGGTGTGCCGAACCCTTTTGATACCTTACCCTACCTATCCCCCGAGCTCTAGGCCACTACCGGAACTACACCCCTCTCTGCGAGCATAGTGCCAAACCACCCACCATTCACAAACATCGCCAAAGACCAACAACTATTTTCATCAGCCTCGAATACGAGTGACAGTCTATGATGAATAGACTACCACTTCCCCCATAATAACCAAAACCTCAAACATAAACTTCAATTACGCGGATACAACAAACACTTCATCATCGCGGGCACCCAACCCCTCACATCCCTCCCCCGAAATAGAGAAAGAAAGAAAGAAAGAAAGAAAAGGCACGAGGCGCGGTATGAGGCACGATATGAGAAACCATTTGAATAGGAGGGTTTATTATTATTTTTCTAGGGGAGGTGAATTGATCGTTACGTGGGGAGAAGCCTCGTCTGTCTTGGCTTCAAGGTCAAGTATAGGAGTGAGTCTTGGTATGGTAGGTTTTAGGGTTTGGGGTGGGGGGGGGGTGTGGTGTGGGGGAGGGAGTGAGGGCTTAAAGCGG
>Ga0307507_10008200_pt1 | contig 14623 bp, 7 predicted proteins | sample 7_EM_MG_FD_207223 | JGI IMG/M metagenome (GOLD analysis project Ga0307507, IMG submission 207223) | Populus trichocarpa ectomycorrhiza microbial communities from riparian zone in the Pacific Northwest, United States - 7_EM | ecosystem: Host-associated > Plants > Roots > Unclassified | place... | reverse complement strand
GCTGCGTGTCAAAAAAACACGACATAGGCTAGTCGGTCGAGTTGCCAAATGACCTTAACTGCGCGCCAATTGCGTCAACCACCAACCATTGAGGCCATTGAAAGGGTACCATATTTTGCCGATGTAGCTGACTTAGGTTAATCTCTTTAAGATTAATAGGATACCCTAGGGGGGAGTCTTTCCCTAAGGTTCTTCTTTTTCTAACTTGTTAGACGTTTCTTCTTCTTCCTCTATTTCCTTAATATTACCTATATCTTTTAGCTCTGGGCAGAATATAGTAAAGTAACCATTCTTTCTATAATTAAAGTATGTGACCGATATAGGGTCAATTAGGGTATTGCAACAAGCATTGGCTAAAGGTATTGTCTGATCAAGGTTGCGTCCTTACAGTTATGTGACCGCAAATTGCCATCACGTGACGGCAATCTAGGGCAATTTGCGGCAACTTGCCTACGAACGCGAGTTAAAAGGGGTTGGTTACGTAAGCTAAGCGAGCTTAAGAAATCCACCAAATTCCACCTGTAGAATAGGGGAATAATAAGCATTAATTAAAATCAGTTACCACCTATACTATTGCAATAGTATTACGTATTACCGGAAGTGATACCAACACTGATTAGTAATCACAGATTAGAAGACGTATTATCTATAAAGAGAGACGAGCTCAATTAGTCCCTGCTAAAGGCCTCTACCGATCTCGCCTGCTAAGGAGCATTAGTTGACGTTTATTTGAAAAGTTAACCCCTATCTAATAGGCCTTTGATTTTTTATACACAGCCCTTAGGTATTTAAAGAACCAACCCCTTTTAATAGGCCCTTGGTTCGCGTCTATTACGCATTTTATACTACCTAGATCACGTCAAGGAGTATTAGTTAATATGTACTTAAAAAGTTAACCCCTATCTAATAGGCCCTTGATTTTTTATATACAGCCTTTAGGTACTTAAAGAACTAACCCCTATCTAATAGGCCCTTGGTTTGCGTCCATTACGCATTTTAAACGCGTTAGGTACTTAAGGAACCAACCCTTTTAATAGGCCCTTGGTTTGCGTCTATTACGCATTTTTCATCTAGAACCTAAAATTAAACTTAACAGGAGTTATAAGACAAGAATCAATATATTAGATATTAGGGCACAAGTTAACGTAGGACAGGAGAAATGGCCTAAAGGCATTAACTTATAGTCCGACGAAACCACCATAAAGGATATTAATAAATTTGTGAAGTTTAAGATCCTAGAATATAAAGCGTACAACCTTAAGGACAATAAACTATAGAAGGTCTATAAGGAAGATTTCCAAAACTTTATAATATAAATCTTTAAGGATTGCAACCAAATTGGTATCTAAAAGCTCCGAACGTTCCTACAGACTAATGGCGTATAGATAAGGAAGTATAGGAATACTATAGTCCCTAAATCGCTATTTAACACCTTGCAAGAAGAAGACCCTATAGAATGGACCGAGCCTAAAATTAAGGAGCATATAGCAACTAGAGGAAAGTTTACCTTAGGATAAATTAACTACCTCCTTAAGAATAACTTCGCTAGCACCAGTACCATTAAAACCCTAATCTTAATCTTACTAGCCACGAACCCTACCCTACTTATAATACCATCCACTACACCCTAACCTACCCTTATACTACCCCTATAATAGGAACCTAATTATATTAACTTAACCCTATAACTAGAACCACCTAGGGGACAGAGTTAAAACTAGGGTTTTAGCAAGGAGTTAACAAACCTCATAAAGATATACACGGAAGACAACAAGTATAGCGGAGAAGATAATAACTTTAACTTTAAATTTACTATCTTCTATAACCTCTGTAGCAGAGCTAATATACCCTAAGAAGCTAAGGTTAAAGCCTACCCTACAATACTACGCGGTCTAGCACTTAACCACTACTACACCAACCTTAAAAACGTCACCCTGACCCTTTCGTTTAACCAAATCTGTAACGCCACACGCAATTACTTTAAGGGACCTAAATACAGACACGGTATATTAGGACAATAGAACTTAACAACTCTAAAGTCCACAATAGGCAAGAGCGAGAATGCTGGAAAATTAACCTTAGACTGCCTATAGTTACTTATTAAAGAACTAAGACACCTCCAGTATGGTCTTAACCCAGATTTATATATAGATAAGTTCCTTTATAACAAGCTTATTAACGCCTGCCAGGAGTTACCAGCGTGTTAATATACCTACTTTAAACCTTCTAATAGCTTAACTGGCCTAATTAATAACTTATAATCCTCCATTACAATATTTAAAAAGTTAAATAGTAAGAACCCCTAAGCCTTCTTTACTAACCGCCGCTACTACAGATAATACCCTTAATTACCTCATAGAACACAATTATCCTTATCTGGCCAATATGCATTACTAAAGAAGCGCTGCTTTGTCTGTAATAAAGAAGGTTGTTAGTTATCTAAACACTCTAGAGAAGAATATAATAAATTAAAGAAGAAGTTTAAGAACAGATTTAACTGCCGCTTTAATAGATATGCCTAACAGTACATTGCTAAATACAAAGGAATAGATAATAATGGTAATAAACTTAACTTAGAATCTATTAATAAGGTAATAGAAGCTCTTATAATTAATATTAAGTTACTAATAGCATCTCTAACCCAAGAACAGACTGAACTGTTCCTTACCTCTTTTGGAACAATACAGTATAAAGGAGCCATTAATACTGTGACTAACTTAGCAGACCAATTCTTTACCTATGCGATTACTAATACCAATTTAATTGCTTACTATAATAACCTAGACCTATTTGCCTACATTGCTACTAGCTAGTATATATCCAACAAGTTCTACGGAGTAATAATTGACACTAGAGCTTTAAAGAGATTAATAGTAGGTTACGGATAATACCTCGCATATAGAAAGACCTATAATACCGTTATCAATACCTTAAAGGCTGGCGCTATTAATGTCCAGTTTGGTATCGGTTCTACCTCTTCTATTAGCTCCGTTACAGTTAATACTGTAACAGTGCAGTGTGGGTAAATTGAATGAGCAACTTTATTGTAAATCTATGGAAATCAAGTGAACTAAATACATGAAAGTAGACCCCGAACTCCGAAGTCTATGACTCAATATTGACCGTATCCGAGACATACGAGGGTGGCGTCGATTGTGTCTCGGAGCCTCTTAGGCGACGGTCTTGTGTCTCAGCGTAGTGCTGGTGAACTGTTACAAATACACTAGTTGGCAACGTTGAGTTTCACATTATAAAGGCTAATATACCCTTCCTACTATGCCTTGCAGATATGGACATACTAAAGGTCTATTATAATAACCTTAAGAACGTCCTAGTCACCCCAACAAAATTAGTGCCAGTGGTTTACTAATTTGGTTACCCCTTCCTATTATAGGAAGAGTCACTGCAGTTATTTATAACCTACTTATTTGATTAAAACCCTTGCTACTTAACTACCGCCAACTCTACCGTTGCTTTGGATATCTATTGGCAGACAAGCTATATAAGGTACTAAAACGCTCTGGCCACAATAATATTAATAAGTAGGCTATTAACTACCTTACTAAGTACTATTCCTACTACTAGAAACACGGTAAGTCTCCTAAATGGTTTAAATTCACACTATAAGAAGACTAAGATTCCGATTTTAACCATTCCATTTTTGTTAATATTATATATATTAACGGGAGTCTTATTCTCTATATAATTAATAAAGCTACTAGATTTTAAGCTATAAGATAGCTACGCAATATCTCCGTAAAATATACCTAGGACATCCTATGACTATATTAGATTAACACCTATATTAAACCACCTAACTATATTACCTATAACGCTAGGAGGAACTTCGCAAACAAGGAGTTTTAATAGCACGCTATAGCAATAGCTATATTAACTAAGAGCGTCCTAGTGGAAGCTCACTAGTCTATTAGAATAGTAGAAAGAGCTTATCTAACACTACGCCAAGTATACTAGATAATTACGGAGGAGCTATAGGACTTAGGAATAACCAAAAAACTAGCCTTATAAATGGCGGTAAAGGCCACTAATAACATAGCTGGCCTAGATAGCTTAGTCCCAACACTTCTCGTCTTTAGTGCCTACCCTTATATAAGCAAACTCGACCTACTAGCACCCTCTATTATACAGCGAGCGGCAGCTATAAAGAAGGCAATGGAGGAGATTATAAGGATTAGGGCAAAGAAGTAAGTTAACAATACACTAAACTAATAAAATGGTCCATCTATTACCATAATCTATAACCTCCCCCTCAACTTAGACGTGCTCATATAGCGTAAAGGCAATACTGGACAAAGCGGTAGATAGACTAGCCTATTTAAGTTGCTCGGAATCAATAGAGAAATATACAAGATATAACTCCTTAGTAGACCTACTAACTTCAGGACCATAATAGTAAAGCCATACCTATAACCCGAACCAGAAGAACCTAATAAGAAACTAAAAAAGGAGCTATTTAAAGAACCAACTAAGGAACCAACTAAGGAACCAACTAAGGAACTAACTAAGAAATTAACTAAGGAACCAACAACTACTGCACCCCTCCAAAGATTAAAATAGACATAACGATTGCTGATAAAGTCCTAGCAAAACATTGCGGATGTATTAATATTTATTAACAACAGCCTAACAAAACCTAATACTATAACCCTTAAGTGCACCTTACCGTCATTCACAGAGTCTTGATGTAAGGAGATAAATAGTTTACTTAAGAAAGGCGTCTTTAAGTTTATTAATACAGCAGACGTCCCAAAGGGAGTTAGAATCTTTAACTCCTAGTTTATTAACAAGATTAAGAACGCTGGAACAAATAAGGCCTTTAAGAAGTCTAGACTAGTTATATAAGCCTATAACAACTATAGCAAAGATCTGGTCTTAATACAATTACTAACTATTTAACGTGTTAGCCAGAGAATTATCCTAGCACTTACGGCAACCCTATAAGGAAATAAAAGAAGACCAGCCTCTTTATACCTACGCGATATCTTACAAGCTTATATACAGTCCAGTACCCACCTAAATAGAGACTTCTTTATACGCCTACTACCAGAACTTAAACTAAAGAATAGATTAATTCTAAGAGTTATTAAACCACTTTATAGTGTCCCAGAAGCTGGCAACCATTGGTTTAATATATACTACCGCTACTACCTTAATAAGCTACGGATAAACCAGTTAATATATAACCCCTACTTATTATACACAAATAGTAACAGCTTTGGAATTATAGGACTATAAACTAATAACACACTATTTCTTACTAATAAAACCTTTGCGGAGGCTAAAGAAGCTAGGCTTTAGGAAGCAAAGTTTCTAGCAAAGAAGAGAGAGAAGCTTACGCTAAATACCCCAATTAAGTTTAATAGAGGCTGTATTAGGCAAGAAAAGGACTTAATAGCCCTTACCTAGGAACATTAATGCTAGAACCTAAAGTTGGTCACTATAAAGGCTATAGACCTAACCAACTCCAAAGGGGAAGTCCGTAAGGCAGTTATACTAAAGGACTAGTACGTTACCTAGAGAGCAAGAGGAGCCTATATCGCCACAGTCTATTAACTAGAAGCTGCCTTTAACCTCTCCTTTGCAGTATAAGTTGTTAACCCAAAGGAAGAATATGTGAAGCAGCTTAATAAGCGGCTATAATGGTAAATTAATAATCCCTCCCAAGGACTTCGCTTTATATAACTTAATACAAGCACTCTTAAACTAATAATATTTATAGACTTATTCTTTGCTAATAACTACAACCTCTCTTCTTAGATCGGCTTTGTTATTATACTTATAGACAAGGATAATAGGGCCAATATCCTCTATTAGTTATCTATTAAATGCAAGTAAGTTACATAAAGCGTCTTAGTATCTAAACTATATAGTATAGCCCACGGATTTGACACCGGAGCTACGATTAAAGCAACCATTAAGAAGATCCTATAACTTAAATAACTACCGCTTACCCTTTATACCGATTTAAAATCTCTATATAACTGCCTAGTTAAACTTAGGACAACATAAGAGAAACGACTTATAGTTGACCTAATATATTTACAACAATTATATAAGAGAAGAGAAATAGCAGAGATTAAATAGATTAACGGAGGCAGTAACCCTATAAACGCTATAACAAAATTAAAACCTTGCTAAGCGTTAAAGGACCTAATTAATATAAATATAATTAAGCTACAGGTCACCAAGTGGGTAAAGAAAGGAGAAGATAGAAAGACAGGAATAGAGAGTATAAAGATATTAAGCCAGCAGCCAAGGCGCTAGTACTAAGCGAGCCAATAGCGATTTTCCATGCCGGGCATAGAAAATCGTGATTAGTTACTTCAGCCATTTGGCAGAATTTGGTGGAATTCGATAGGTGGAAAGTAGTAGAATTCGACAGGTAGAAAGTAGTGGAATTCAACAAGTAGAAAGTAGTGGAATTTGGCAGGCGGCGTGCTTAAGCACCGTTAAAAACTAAATACTCCCAGTATCTGATCAAGGTTGCGTCCTTGCAGTTATATAACCGCAAATTGCCATCACGTGACGGCAATCTAGGGTAATTTGCGGCAACTTGCCTATAAACACAAGTTAAAAGGGGTTGGTTATGTGAGCTAAGCGAGCTCAAGAAATCCACCAAATTCCACCTATAAAATAGGGGAATAATAAGCATCAATCAAAATCAGTTACCACCCATACTATTGCAATAGCATTACGTATCACCGGAAGTGATACCGACAGGTATAGTATATAGCAATTTAGACGAGGCTCGCGGGTAGGTAGTTATAACAGCTTTTGGTATAAGGGCGGTTATGATTTATTTTCCAATACTAGCTCCAGTTAGCATAGCGGATAGGTTCTAGTTGCTATAGGATATCTTTAGTCGGTTAAAACAAGCATTAATTTATTTTAGTTCTAAATCCAGCAACAAATATTAGGCTGTAAGTCTTTGGTAGGTTAGTAGGTTATTTAAGGCTACTATAATCTTCTCTTATAGTTAGACTGTTAGCTTGTTATATAGGTCCAAACGGTAGTTCTTAGGGGGAATCTGGCCTTCGCCTACTAGGTGTAAGAATTAGGTCTAGAACTTAGTAAAGAATTAGTTTAATTTTATTATTAGGCGGTTATAGTCATAACGGGTATCCTGTACTTTATTTAGGTTAACATAAATAGCCGCCAGATATTGTATTATCTCGTTAACAGATATAAACTAAACAGGTAACTCGTCCTTAAACTTGGCCTAGAGGTATTGCTAGGAATCCCTAATAGTTTAACTAAAGAGGTAGAGCATTTTAGCTTCTTTAGAGAGAAAATGGTTGTAGTTAATATAAAGCTTTCCTTGCACCTAGATTCTCTAGTTCTTAAAGGTTAGATCTATACTGTCTAATAATAGTAGGGGGTTAGGGAGCTTAACGAACTTTAATTATTTTGTTATTGTGTCCGTACTCTCTAGTATATTATATTTAGTTAAGCAAATGGGTTAACTAAGGCTTTATAAAAGGGAGGCTGGGCTATTTTATAAGGCAGCAAGGCTTTCCAGAATCTCCCTTAAAGTCTCTTATATGCTTTGGGCTTAAAGATAATTAACCTTTTAATTGGCTGCAAGGGCATAAATCTGCCCGTGTATATCTGTAACGTCGTTATTGTCTTTAATTTCTAATCCTAACTAGATCTTATATTCCTATTAGGTAGAGGCAGGTCTTTTAGATAAGCTTGCTTTAGGTACTATTGTCGGCTTCCTAAGGTTTATTAAAATTATATAGTTTGGTTTTAATTCCGGGGTTCTTTTGGGGGTATAGGTTAGGTACAGTCTGGCCTATAAAAGTGGGATATTATTAGGGCCTTCCCAGGCATGGTAGATAGTTATTTAGTGTCTAAGTATAACGCATTAACGCGTTATTATAGACAAAGGTCTTCTTTTTAGGGTGGGATATTATTAAGGCCTTCCCAGGCAATGTAGGGAGAGCTTAGTATAATGTAACAGGCTTATACAAATGCTTCTAAACCAAAGCTTGTAGATTACTACTATATAAGAATACTAAGCTAAGGAGAAGAAGTCTATTAGAGACTGGTAAGATATAAAGGGGTCGCTAAGGCGCTAGTAGTAAGCGAGCCAATAGCGATTTTCCATACCGGGCATAGAAAATCCTGATTGGTCGGCTCTATAAGTAGTGTTGGCAGAACATAGCAGAATTTGGCAGAATGCTCAGAAAGTAGCAGGTAACGCGCTCCAGCACCGTCACATATATAGCCCTAGCTATAACAGTATAGGATAATATAAGTAGGTGCTAGAAGAGTATATATAGAGAGTGTATATATATTAAGCGTAAACTAAACCCACCTAATCCCGCCTCTATACTATCTGCGGTTAACTCTATAGTATAGGTTATATATCTATACCTTCTATATAATATATACTAACAATAAATATAGCTGCGGTATTACCGTAAATAGCACGCAGATATATGGCTAGGTCTTTACTACCTAGCTAAGCATATGTTCTATATATATATAGCATCTACTTCTTCTACTAATGTAACGGGACTCCCGTTACAAGCGCTACGCCATATACGTAGCTGGTTCCTTTTCTTATTTAACGATGTTAGCAGATAGTTTATCCGCCCTAACGCCCTTATATAGATTTAGCCGCAGCTGCGTTCCTATTAAGTTCTCTAGCAATTCTCTTAAGTCTCCACAACAGCTGTATATAGCTATCAATTCTATAAATCTGATGCTTGTTCATCTAGCGTTCGCATATAATACATCGTTATTATAATATTAGGATTGCTCGCCCCGTCCAGCCAGACGTTAACAATAGCGCAGAGCTATTGCGGACTTTCTATATAGAGTCTTTAACGTATCTAGTCCAAATTTTTTCTTTTTTTTTTTTCAGATAGCTACTATATCTAACCCAGCTCTTCTCCTGCTAGTATAGCAGCTATAGCAGGAACTCTAAAACCAGTGTACTAAGATCTAGTCGCTCTAATTAGACCTTAATACCTTACGCGTCAACGTCCACTAGCTCTAGCTCTAGCTCCAGCTTCACCTCTAAACCCACCCTACGCCTACCCTAACTACTTATCCGCGTCTCCCTAATCTACTGTACTTTAACAGTAAGCCTCTTACGTTATATACATGGCTCCCGTTAATTAGGGTAAAGCTCTAATCTAACTAGCTTAATAGTGCTAACGCGTTTAACTACGTATAGGATCGCCTTAAGCAGTCCTAGCAGGCTTCTGTCCTACACCTCCGCTAATTAGCTAAAGATACCTAGTCCTGGGACCCTAAGGATATCTTCTCTTTCTTCTAGCGCCTCTACTATAACCTAAGAAAATAACAGGAGGCTATCCAGCGCTTTTTATCTATACGCTAGAGAGAAGAGGAGTTGCTTATTACGTACCTTACTTGCTTTAAGCAATTTATATATAAGGTCAATGCTTCCTTTTAGCCAGACATATTACGCGTTATAGCGCTCCACTATAGCTTCCGTCCTGCCCTCCGCTAGTCTCTTAAGGAGTTAAGTAATACCCTATTCAGCCTATTATATAGTAAGTACGTTAAGCTCGTCTAGCGCCTTAATCGCCACTTCTATCGCCCAATCTAGAACCCGCCAGTCCAGAACCCGCCAGTCCAGAACCCGCTAGTCTAGAAACCAGCCTAGAAACCTATTACCGCCTATAAGCCTATAAACATTAACCTCTAGCTCTAGACCGCTAGTCTTGCCCCTACTTCCCAGTCTAGAAATAAGTTAAGGGCCCTGCCTAGTTTCTACTCCCATCTACCATCCGCTGCCTTATCGCGATCGCGATCGTCCTCTACTAAGTCTACTAAGCGTTACGCATATTATATAAAGAACGGATTCTGTCTCTATTATGGTACATGCGATTACTAGATTGCCTAGTGTCCACACTCCCGTAATAACTCCTAACCCTACCCTATTAGACCTATTACCCCCTAGAAGGGGGGTACTATAACGGGACTCCCGTTACAAGCGCTATGCTATACGCGTAGCTGGTTCCTTTTCTTATTCAATAACATCGGCAGATAGTTTATCCGCCCCAACGCCCTTATATAGATTTAGCCGCAGCTGCGTTCCTATTAAGTTCTCTAGCAATCCTCTTAAGTCTCTACAATAGCCGTATATAGCTATTAATTCTATAAATCTGATGCTTGTTTATCTAGCGTTCGCATATAATACATCGTCATCATAACAATTAATATAGTTATAGTACTGCCGCTACGTCCGCAACGAGCATAGTGGTGCCTATATATATTACTATATAGTAGTAGCTAAGGTATATGCTTACTATATACAGTAACTAACCCCCTTATTACTAATATATCTACTACAGAGCTAATTATAGGAGAGAAGTATATGCCTAGTATATGCCTAGTATATACTATATGTTATAGGACACCTCCGTAACACCTTATACACGTCCACCTATTTCTACCTATTTCCACCAATATAGCAAGAAGAGACTAACCGCGAGATAACAATCTAATGGCAATCTGCCGTATTCTACTATATTTTGCTAAGTCTACTAAATCCTATTAAGTTCTACTAGGACCGCTACTTAAATCCTATTCTACTCCGTGTATATATTAACCAAGCAATTAAACTAATAATATATACCCTTTCTTCCCATTTCCTTACCTTCTCTTCTTATATAATATCTTAACCTTATTACACAGTTTATATAAATAGCTTAATAATATCTACTTTGCTATATATTATTAGTAGTAGATTCTTTGATTAACGTCTAATACGGATCCTATCTAGGCCCACGCAGACTACTCCGTACACAAGGGAAAAGTAATATTGACGGGAAAAAACCCTTGCTATTAGGGGGAAGGAAAAACCCTATGAGCCACCTTAGTAGGATGAAAAACCCCGATTTGCCATGCCTGCACGTAGCAGCGGCCCTGCGGGCCTACAGCTACGTCCTCCTCCTTGGATGTTTTGAACTCCTTGGGAACCACTACTTCCTTCTCTAGCTTATCCAGAGCTAGGGTTCACTACGTCCTAGCTAGGCCTTGCCAATTGATTGCCGTATACTTATAGTTGTGTTCCGTATCTTGACCACCCTCTGTATGCTATCTCTTGTTAACCATTGCCATATACGCCTTGCCTCCCCCCCTAAGGCCTATTAAAGGCGTAAGGGGGATTCATCCGTTCTACCATCCTAATACTAAAAGACGAAAGCGGGATATGTGTGTGCATCTGGGTATCTTTTGTGCCTAGGCCCCAGTCACTATGTCAGAAATTAGCGATGAGGTGCTGACTAAGCTCTAGACATATTACGAGGTCAAGCTCTGCATGCAATCTACATAGACATCAACCGCATCTACTGCATCACGAATCAATCAATATTCATCGTCTGCGTCATCTCTATCATCAAATAGACCCTTAAGATACCTCCGCTGTGACCTTATAACCTTGTAATTCCAACAGGTTATAAGCCCGGGTAGCGACACCTCTCCTAACTCAAAAATCGACCCCGAAAATAACCTCCTCTACCTCAACCTCAACAACACCTATATACGATCACAAGGCCGGTAAAATCGTCATTTTTAATGGAGACAACTTTGCAGACTGGGAGCGCACCTACGAGGCAGCCCTAATCATATCAGAGGGCTGGGATTTTGTTACTAGTGCAGAGGACCCAAATTGAGTCAATTTAGCTAACGGAAGAAGAAGACGAGGGGAAGCAAACAAGATTATTTATAATTTGATAGGAGACGACCGTCAGGAAGAAATGCGTGCGATAATAAAGGCGTACGATATTTAAGGAATATAGGAAGGAATAAAGAAGTTTAACAAGGCTAAAGACGAGGTCTATATCTCTAGACTTCGCAGAGAGTTCTATAGCACTATATTCAACCCTATAAAGATGCAAATCGTCGAGTTTATCCATATACTAAATTAATTCAAGATCAATCTAGCCTCTACACCTCAACCACTTACTAACGACAATATTAAAGAGCAACTCCTTCTAGCCCTACCGAGCGATGTTACATGGCAGAATGCGAAGACCTGGTGTCTACAAGACAAAAGAGACCTCAAGAGTTGCATTACCCTTCTTCAGGAGCATGAGACTGCTCTCCCTATACAGGTACAAAATGCAGCACTTGCATAAGAGAGGAAAGACAAACCTAGGGGGAGAAGGGGAAACCAAGGTCAAACAAGGGGCAGAGGTCGTGCTGGTAGATTCAATCATTCCTCATCACATCATCGCCATAGCTCGTCGTCTCAAGTAGGCAAGAGCTACAGCTATAGCAAGGAGCCAAGGCCACCAGAGAAAGACGAGTGCAGAGTATGCTATCAGGAAGGCCACTACCAGGAAGACTATCCCCTGCTTAAACAATTCAGATTTAACAACACCAAGAAGAAAAATCAAGGTGCTCCTAAGGCAGAGGAAGCAGGGAATATAGCAATAGCTAAGGAAGAATTTAACAGCAATTTAATCTACCCTAACCCTAAACGTGCTATACTTACAACAAGTATAGGTCTCTTATAGAGCACATTAGGTGCATGCTATAAGGCAAGCTACAAGACATAGTAACCAAGTGGGCCGCTTAGATCAAGTAGGAAGCCCAGGTCAAGATTAAACGGGACGCTTAGATCAAGATTAAGCGGGACGCTTAAATCAAGCTACAAGCCAACCTACACCTCCCCCTACTACCTCAAACGCGCCGACAGAGACTCTAGTTGCGAGAACTATAAGTAGGCAAGATGGTGATTAAGTGGGCCGCTTAAATCAAGCGGGATGCTTAGATCAAGTAGGAAGCCCAGGTCAAAACCAGGTGCCAACAGAGACTCCAGTAGCGGGAACTACAAGTAGGCCAGATAGTAACTAAGTGGGCCACTTAAATTAAGTGGGAAGCCCAGGTCCAGATTAAATGGGACGCTTAAATCTACAAGGTAATGCTAAGGGTGGGACACCCGTACTAAAGAGAATGCACACCTATACCATTATAAGGGGGAGAGTACCAGAAGAAAGGTCGTTACTCCTAAGCAAGCTAGTTCTAAAGCACAAGTTCGCCAAGGGAGAAGTAATTCGCAAGAAGGCAAGACTGTGCATTTAGGGAGACAAGCAGACCCCCAACATCAATTATTTTAAGACATTTGCGTTTGTCGTATAATACAACACCTTTAGGTTCCTAATAGCAAAGGTAGCAGCTAAGGACCTTAAGCTCAACCATATCGACGTCAAAACTGCATTCTTAAACCCGCCATTACAAGAACAGATTTACATGCAGATTCCTAACCTATTAAAAGACTTCAAACCTGAGCTTAAGGGCGTAAAAGACGTCTACTTAAAGCTAAATAAGTTACTTTACGGCCTAAAGCAGGCACCAAGAGAATGGTTTCAGATGGTCAAGAAGTTCTTTAAGAGCATAGGTTTAAAAGCAGCTAATACTAACCCCAATCTCTTTATAGGAAATAAAGTATATATCTTGCTATTCATTAACAATATACTAATCGCAGGAAAGCGCCAATACCTTAATAGCACAAAGACAAGAATCTTAAGAGAATAGAGATGCAAAGACCTAGGTCCTATAGAAGTATTTATAGGCTTCCAAATTAATCAAGACCGTACAAACTAAACCCTTAAGCTACATTAGATAATGTACACCAAGAAGCTACTTAAACGGCTAAAAATAAACAGCTGCAATCTAGCTAAGCTACTAATACCAGCTAGCACTATTCTAAAAGCGGATATTAAAAGTCCCCTTAAGTACAATAATGCGACAGTGTACCAGCAGATTATTAGCTCTATAATCTACCTCTTAAACTACACACGTCCTAATACTAGCTACGCTGTTAGTCAGTTAGCTAGGTTTATAGCAGCACTAGGAGAATTATATTACCGCTTAAGCAAGCAGCTACTAAGATATCTAAACGGCACTTTTAAAGCAGGAATTACCTACTTAAGTTAAGCAGTCTACCTTCCTCTATATAAGCTCACATTACCTACTGGTTACAATATCTTTACTAATGCTACGTGGGGAACAGAACACGATCGGATATTATTCCAAGGCATAGCAGTTATACGCTATAGGGGAGCAGTAATCTGGATGGCTCAAAGGCAGAAGTTAACGGCATTAAGCTTAATAGAAGCAGAGATTATAGCGGCATTAAAAGGAGCAAGGTTAGCAATATAGCTTAAGAAGCTAACAAGAGATCTAGAAGAGAGAGACAACAACAACCCTTTTATCCCTACGCTCTACTGTGACAATAAGGGTACGGTCGACCTTTTATATAACACAAAATACCACCAGAAAGCCAAGCATATTAAGACTCGATACCTCTTCGTATAAAATAACATGGTTCAGCGAGGTTAACTTAAAGTAGTACATATACCAGGCAAAGATCAGCCGGGAGATATGCTTATAAAACAGCTACCAATTAACTAATTTACGAAGCACTGTACAACGCTAGGAATTGGTAACTAACGGAGACGGTAACGGACGGAGACGGGGCAAGTTACAGAGGTTTTTCGCCTACTATAGGTTTTCCCTCTGTACGTAGGCCAAATGGCACTTGCAAGGTATTTGGGAATAGCTTCATAATTGCCTATTTAGGACAGACGAGGAGAGCGTCGTCAGCATGGGGGAG
>Ga0307507_10008199_pt1 | contig 14624 bp, 21 predicted proteins | sample 7_EM_MG_FD_207223 | JGI IMG/M metagenome (GOLD analysis project Ga0307507, IMG submission 207223) | Populus trichocarpa ectomycorrhiza microbial communities from riparian zone in the Pacific Northwest, United States - 7_EM | ecosystem: Host-associated > Plants > Roots > Unclassified | place... | reverse complement strand
CCGAGCGCCATTCGAGCGCCACCGAGCGCCATTCGAGCGCCATTAGTGGAACTTGGAGCACCATTAGGGGACCCTGTAGTGTCTGTGGTGGAGGTATATACTGTTATGTAGTGACAGCCGAGTTCACTGGCATTTTGAGGTTGGAAGGTTATCACGATTCAATGCATGATCCACTTTAGTCACCATCCCTGCACATTTATTATATCAGCCATGTTTTCCACTGTACCCAGTTTACGCCTCTTCCATTTTGCTCACTCGTCAAAATCTGAAATGCTATATGGTAAGCCTATAAAACGGTGGTGCACAGCAACTGTTCGGCAAAAGCCTTTCAGCACGTGAGCAACCAATTCTCTGAACATCAATAGTAAATACCGGATAAACGGTGACATGGACAACCAAGAATCATCTAACAATCCAAGAAAACGTAGGTATCTCTTGTGCGATTACGATTTGAACGTTCTGACGCTTGTGTGTGTGACAAGGCCAAAGATTGGGGCGGAATGATAAGCGGGTGAATCCCTTCGTTCTGTATATTCTTCTAGCATACTCACCATCTCAATAGGACGGGGAGAGAGTGGTCAGTATCTTGAGCGTGAAGTGAATCCTTAATTGACTTGAATCTGCCAGCAATGCCCACACTCCTGCCGGACTTGTCCCACGTTTACAACACGTGGTAGCGGCGTGAAAGACCATCGCAAGAACCCAAGGATGCACCAGAACTGTAGGCCGACCTGTGAAGGGTACCATTTTTTGGAACATGCACAAAAACCCATGACCCAACCGCTTTCGGATCTTGGCACCAGCCATCATTATCCCGTAACCCCCCTCCGAGTCCTCATGGTCCTCCCCCCCGATTTTGATCAGCCCGAAGAAATAGGACATGGAAAAACTTATGAAACGACGGTCACGTTCGCTCATGATGATAAAATGAAAAAGACACTGGACAAGGAAATCCCCGGATTTCTCACCTACTCCCACTATGATCTTAATACAGAGAGTTTACAAGCCAACAGCTGGGTACGCTCACAGCATGACACAAAAGTCGAATTTGAACTAAATTTTTTTGGGCTTTCAGGTCCTCTTGTTCTACTTTTTGGTCAACGGAGAATCCATTGAAGAGGGCAATTCCAGCGAGAACTCGACAATGAGTGGTCGGATCGTCTTATTCGACGAATTTCGTGCCATGACTGCGGATCAAGTGACGGCTTATGACATCTTGCTCGGCATGGTTGTTGGAAAGTGGGAGATTTCAGAAGAAAGGCAAGTTTCTCCCGAAACGAGTCACTCATATAAACATTGACGACATTATAACAGTGAAATTGAAATCCTGAAACATTGGAAACGGATGGAGGAACTTGAGACGAAGATTCCATTTTGGCCAAGCCTTAAGGAGCAACACCGATACTGTTCCAAGATCCCGACGGAAAAGGATTTGGATCATATATCCAAAAGGTATATGTCAACCCATCGGCCCTCTACGTGCTTTGAGGCTCCTATCAAGGGTGATTTCGTGGCCAAAAGGTGAGTGCTTTTCTTCCCGGGTGTAAATCGACTTCATCTTTCCCATCAATAGGACGTATTCTAGCGACTCTCTTCACGTCAAAGAGTACACTCCGGGGATGACGCTTGATGGGCCACCCCTGACGACTTGGTTCTTTCAAGAGAAGAACCCACTGATCGTGAAGGTTGGTGAGGTCAAGCTCACCATCGCCAACAAGAAACGTATTTTGAACCGCGTCTTATGTCACCCCCAACCGGTGAGCCCAGACTCTCCCAGGCCTGACGAAGTTACAGAGGAAATACGCTGGGCTCATCCCTTGAGCGTCCTGCAGTCTCAGTGAGTTTCTTTTCGTTTGGGTTATAATGCATATCGAGAGGACTGCCGCAGGATCGATGACGAAATTTCCCTTTTCAACCCCATCAGCGAAAATGCGCCCAAAGGTCTGCAAGAGATCGACGAATTTTGTCTCGAAGTGCTCCGACATCTTTCGGAAATTGAAAAGACCCGACAAACCGAACCGTTGTCTATCGATTCACTAGTTCGCATGGACATCGCTCTCACAAGATGCCCAAATGGTGACCTCAATTACTATGTGAACGAGGTAACTCGGTCCCCTGCTTGCGCACTGATGGAACACCTGGCGGGACAGAGTACCAACATAGAGGTTATGGCGTTGAGCGTCAAGAATGGATTGATTGCATCCTACTTGCACCACTGCAGGATGTATCCTTTCATCCCTCGTCGTCGAATGTCTGTAGTGGAAAAATCATAACTACTCGATGGATATATATTTCGTAGACTACGCGCATCAAGTTTTGGCCCACCCCTTCATCTCTGCCAGATCTGTTTTGCGCAGGGGGGGTTGAGAAGTGTTGGAGGCGTTGATTCGGAAAGTGACTTACGCTCTTCTTTAGCTTTGAGGTCCGAGGACCCAATGTGCAGAATCATATGAAGAGAGGATGTGGTCTGATTTGAAGACGTGTCAAAAGTTTTGAGTATTCCGAGGGCCGTTGTTCGCGAGGTGGACCTGCTCATAAAATGTCCACCCCTTATGGCGCATGCGGTGAACGAGAAAGAGCAGTAGACGCTACTGGGCCTTAGATAACTGGCGAAAAAGTGTGTCAGGGAATGCGATAGAATGACGTAAATGTGATACGCACATGGTGCTTCCTGGTGCAAGGAGCACTACTTCGAACGTTTGTTGATCAAAGGGTTTCGTTCGCAGGGAGAATTGATCATCGCCATCCGATTTCAAGGTAAATATACGTGCCTAAACCGCCATCCTGATATTGTTGGACGCGTACCCCCTTCCCCTGACGTCACATTACGGTAGACATTCTCACAATGCATAATGCTGGTCCCCAACTTTTTCTATGCATTGATGCGATGTGAAATCCGTCATAAAGTGTGAATATTGTAGTATGCATTGTGAGATTGTCTACGGTATATTTGGTGGAATTGGGTTACATTGCCAGCAGAGGAAATGTTTGAAGAGAGTCAGGGTTTCGGAAAGTACTTTAACGCTTCATCATCCCACCGGCTTTCATTGTCATGTTTCTTTTGGAGTTTATCCGCTTTGGACGCTGTCTTTTCAAACTGTTTGTCAGTACAGCCGTCGTTGTATCGCCATCGAAAGAGAGAGCCGGCGGTGTAATGGGTGATTGACGAACGCTTTTCTCCAGGTTTGATGGGGAGATTGGAATGAGTGATGAGAGCTGATGGAATTATGATGGTGGAACCGGGGGGGAATCGAATATAAACTCCCAGATCCCAGAGGACCATGTGTCCTCCCGCATCAGGATCAAAATCCCCAAAGGCGGTGACAGAGCACCAGCCAAACGCAAGATTGGCGCAATCTAAATGTGGGATGCTGACCACATTGCTGCCGAGGTTGAAAGTGGTGGCGGCCCACGGAGTATTTGGAAAGTTGGGTCGAAGGCCTCGCTTGTTACAGACATATTCGAGTGTTTTCTTGTAAAGCATATGAGCCGGTTCATTGTGCGCTTGAAAGGCCTTGGCAGCAAACCCAACACATTTTTGAATGTTTTCATCTTCTAACAGGGTCTTGACGATACGCTGGTTGGGGTCCGTCTTGAGGTACGCTGGTTCCTATCAAAAAGGGTTGGAAAGGAAACTAAACGGACAGAGGGGGACGAACCTTTTGACCGTGACCAAACGAGATGCCAGAGGAAAGCGCTTTAAATTCTCCGCGACGATGACTTTCAGGGACTTTTGTATGTTCCGCGGCGTCCTCAAGCGTACGCGCGGTTTCTTTTGTAAGGACTTCCCAATTGTCGGGAGCATCCCCTTCCTTGCGTCCAGCCGGTCGTCCTGCCAAAATCGTAGCGGTTTTGTTATTTTTGTCAACGATATAACCCGGGGTACTTAAAACTAATGAGCGCACAGAAGAGGATTCTTTAAAAAAATGCGTACCGTCCGTCCCAGTAAATTCCTTGGAGGCCTTTTTCGTCCAATTCCTCCATTTCTCGGGTTTTGGGTGGAAGACTTCCGGGTTTCGAAGGAAGGCCCGTCCATCCGGTAGAGGTGCGAGGAAGGGCAGACATGTCGACCACAGAAAAAAAAATGTTTTGTTTTGCGCGTTTGACGTGCTCGAGGCTGATATCCTTGACGGTATGGCCCTCGCGTTTTTTTTTTCGTTTGTTCCTTTGACGCTTATTGTTTCTTGAAGTCCGAGACATGCTTCGTGTAGAGAATGTGTCAGTTTGGGAAAGACGGGATTTAAAAAAAAAAAAAAAAGGGTCTTACCTGGTCCCTGAGTCCGTTGGCGTAAACTCATCCGAGGATAGGTCCTCTTCTTGTTGAAGCGCCTCGGTTACGTCGAGTCTGGCACGTTTTGTGCGCCTTGGCTTAACATTTTTATCCTTTTTCTGTGGAATAATGAACAATTTCTTTTTTCTTTTTTTTTTTTTTTGGGGGGGGGGGACGCACCTTGTTGTTGTGAGATACCTGTTGCACGTCGTTGGAGGCCCAGTGGTCAGTTCCTTCTGTCGCAAGTTCGAGTGCCTCCTCGACGTCGTAGCATTGACGACGTTCTGACTCGTTTAATTGGGCAATTCGGTCTGCGAGACTGTCATTCAAGCAATACTGTTCCATTTTTAACAGCATTGGGCCTTGGGGTGTGTCGGACATGGTATGGTTGATGAATAAGGTTTAATGTGGCTGAAAAATAGACATGTGGCTATTAGGTACTCAACCACGATGCGCCGCTGACACACGACTTCGGTATCAACCGGAGTGACTAATCACAACTCGTGTTAGAGCCTGCGCAAATGCGCTCACGGCGTGCGCCCGTATGCAACATCGGCGCAAGCGCGCGGACCTACACTACGTCTGTCCTTTCTAAACATACTAAAGTACAGGAGCTTTTCTTGAATCATGGCAACCTTTCCAGACATCGAAGGGGTGCATTCCGGTTTGCAAACAAATGATAGCCGGCATCTTGGGCCTGCTGTACGATTTTCAGGCCGCGTAAAGAGGGGGAGCACAGGCGACGCGGAGAGGTATGCGTGCGAGTAAGGAGTTGAAGAAAAAAAGTTGGGCAATGCTCTCTCTACGTGATAAAAATAGATTGTTACTAAAAAATGATGTCACGTTTTTTTACAAGCCAGAGAAAAAGGGCAAGATAATTGGGAAATGGTCCGTAAAGGTCTGGGGAAAGGTCCGATTTTAGTAACCATAATTTAAATGCAAACGCGCCTTCCTGACTGTCAAATGCACGATAAGGTTTCGGAATGAGCGGGCAACAGTCAAATTGCGTTCCGTGGTTTTCAAGGAGAATGAAGAGAACGGCTTTGATGGAGCGGTTGTATGGGCAGTTGCCAGTAACCCGTTGGTGAACGCTTGAAATCTAAAGGTCATTAGAAAGATTTAAAAAATAAAATAAAAAAATAAAATATAAAAAAGTGTGGACGACGAACTTGGGGTAATGAGCAAAAGTAGCAAGTGCCTGTTGGGTAGGCAAGCCCAGAATTACGGAATGTCAACCAAGACGCCTCCTTGCTCCACCGACGACAATTCTCGGTGGCATGCGTTGTAAAGGCTGAGCCCACTTTTTCACAGAGGCAAAAAGCACATCTGTTTGCCATCCTCTGGAGAGCTTGGTGGACGTCATTCATATAGTATAGCGTGTAATGGTCCTCAGTCGACTGATCACCAGGAATTGTGGAAGGTGAGTGATGGTGGGGGGGAGAGGGCGGCGGAGAGGGCGGAAGCGGATTTCCGGCTGATAGTTCGGAGACGGTCAAGGGTGTCTTGTGCTCCTGTTTTCTGTGTCTCCGGTACTCTGCTTTGGAGGGCAAGTATATTAAGCAAATTTCGCAAAAGGTCGGTATTGGATGGCTGGGTGGAGGGGAAACGAGTGACGCAGAAGGGGACTGTAAGGACGGATTGTCAAAGAGATTCGAGTCATAAAAGATAGGTAACGTACGACGTCCGGGGCAGTGACGCTAAGGAGAATGGGTCAGAACGGAAAAGGATGACATGAACTCAAGTTGGACGCAACGTGGACGCCGGCTTTTGGTACGGCTTAAAACTTTGCAATTGGCAATGCATGCGTGCTTTTCTTTTGGAAACGCACATCTTGGAGCAGATGTTGCATTTGGTGGGCTTTGAAACGGAGGGATTGCTGGATGGAGGGGTTATTTGAGAGGCCATGGAAGTTGAAAAGATGGATTATCGATTATCGATTGTCAGTTTTTAAAGAAGGGAGGCTGAATGTCTACGGGTGAACGAGGGATTGTCCAACACAGCCAGATGGTTTATTGGTTTGAACGCCATCTTGTGAGCGCGCGTTCGACTCGATGACCCTGCCATTACCGGGCAATCTGTGCACACATAAAAAGGGATCCTATTCCTCATCTACTGGAAAGTACACGCTAATCCTAGCTACTTTGCACAAGCCACATGAACAGGTGTAAATAGTTGGGAAAAGGCCCATAGGGCGGATCGTCTGGTTTGTTGAGCGTGTCCGTCAAGAGCCAGAGCTTAAACTGGAACACAGTTTCGGATTCATGGAGGGAACGGTAGGGTGCGGGAATGAGGGGACAGTCCTTGAAGAGGGTGTCGTAGTGGAGAATCATGAATAGGACTTTTTTGATACCATCGTTGTATGGACAAGCCTTGTAGCCGGCTTGTGCTTGATAGCCATGGAGGGCTTTGAACTAGCGTTGAATGAGTGAAAAGAATTCTAGTCGAGGGGCGTGATTGACATACCTGGGGAAGCGTGCATCCGTAGCAGGTGTTGGTGGGGAAAGCTAGGCCACCAGCTATGAAAACCCGCCAAGACGCCACAAACTCCTCCCCCCTGCTTTTGAGACAGTAATCACTTTCGTGATTACGATAATCTGAACGGTTGACTGCAAAGCAAAAACCACACGCATCTTTGAGTTCTGTAAGAGCCTTCCAGATAGGGGTGCAATAATCACGCTCGTACGCGTTGCTGCGTTCTTGGTTAGCAGTACTGGAAGGCTTCTTTCGCTCATTTGGGACGGAACGTGAAGAAGCAGGGGGAAACGACGATTTGCGAAGGGGAACCAGCTTAGGGAGTTGTGGTGCGACATCTACGCTCCTAGTGAGCGTGTATCCTCGTGGTCGAAACGAAGATTGTTCGAGCGGCGGCTGATGCTGAGTCGGAATGGGAGATGAAGAGAGGGAGAGACTGAGAGCCGGGTTGGGTCGAGTGCGTGGTTCGCCTTGGTCTTGGGTTGGCCTGTCCCTCTTCTTGCCAGACGACGAGGATGAAGGATTGGTCGACCTGTCCGTATATGCGTCTGTATATGCGTCTGTAAATGTACCATTTAATACTGGCAACAATAGACGCACTTCTGGCCGATGCGCTGGTAGACGCGCCGATAGACGGACTGCGACCGGATGGACGACTGGTGGACGGGTGCGTTTCTGTGATATTGGGTTGAGGGAGAGCTTTCGCAGAGGAACAGCCTTTGTAGTGAGCCTGATTGGCAAATGTTAACAGTCGTTCGAAATGAAGACGCCATAAAACTTACTCTGAGACTGTCAGGGTTGGAGTATGGGTTTTTACAATCCGGGCAGTGCAGGAAGTCGCCCTCTTTGTGGACGACGACGCCTGTCGGTAACGTGCATTCTAACTTGTGCGACTTTTGGTGTGACTTTAGGGCGGTAGGGGTGTTGAATATTTTTCGACAAGTGACGCATTGATGCACGGTGGTGGACATGATGATAAAGTGTTTTCCGAGGCGTTTTCCGAGGCATTTGCTTTTTATATCTTAGGGGGCATTACATAACAATCAGCCTGGTTACATAATAGCGCATCCTAAAATGGCCTCCTTCCACATCTACAACGCGCAAAACGATGGGAAGCTGCATGTAATGTTTACATTGGTAAGTTTGAGTTTCAAGCTGAATATTCGGATAGCAAGGCGACGAGGACAGCGGGATGGCGTCTGGGCAGGACATTGTCCGTGCACCCTCGCCAGTGGAGGTCAAGGTCAGCGATGGGGAACTAATATATCAGGGAAATAAAAAATCGAGGCGATGGGAGACTTACTTTTTCGCACGAAATGTTTTGGCTTTGCAACCGACATCTAATTTAAACGTGACATGTCTTCGTTTGAACAATCGGAACTGTCTGGATGCCATCAAACTTGTTTTCACTCCTGTTGTCGTTCCTCGGGATGGATACCAAATGTATTACTTGCAAACCAAATATATCGGAAGGAAACGGAGTAGCGGGCTTTGCGCCCGCGGGCGCACTACATGATTATCATTCGGTCAACGGTACTCTAAAAATAAAATACAATTTTGGAATAATGGGACGCTTCACGCATGCGATCTTTTAGCAATCCAGAGGACGACCTTGAGATAGTTGCACAAGATCGCATCTGTTGGATTAGTAAACGTGGTTTGCAACCATAACACAAGTTGTGTGGCTCTGGCCTTCCAAGGTAAAGTGTTAATATCCGATGGAATGTCCGGACATTGAGCGGCAATGCTGCCGGGGTAGTGAACGAGGATAAAGAGGATGGCTTTGATGAAATGTGGATGAAGGCAGCTGTTAGCATCATCCCCTGTTTCCTCAACGTGTCGAAAGCGTGCGTGCTGTGCAAAGATGAGTTGCGGTTTTCCGACAAGGCAATTTTAGAATTCACCTGTGGGAGCGAACAAAAATAACAAACGCCTTTGGGGTAATCAAGCCCATGTGAACGAAACGTCCTCCATGCTTCAAAAAAGACTTGATTGTTCAACTTTGGACAGGTTTCGCGGCTGTGACCCTTCCAATCCCTTTCGTCATCAAGAACGAAACAAAATGTGCATTGTTCGTTGAGACGTTGCATAAACTGCAGAATGGGCTCTGCGTAGGTGACATAAATTTGTTCAACCGCTTGGTCCTTTGCAAAGTCGAGTCTTGTCTCCATGGTCAACATCAGCTTTGGTTTTTTCCTGTGCGAAAAAGAAAAGATCAACAATGGGTTACGACGAAAAACGTGCTGCATACGTTTGTGGCTGGACATCTGTGTGGATTATTGATGGGTGACCGCGTTTGGTGAGTGGAGGGAGGGTGACGGATGTTTGAGTGGGAGGAAAAGTTGCCCCTGCGGCATGAAATGTGACGTCGGGGAGGGAAGGCGCAAGCGTCGGTGGGGCTTGCGTTATTTGCCCCCGACAATAATCACAAAAAACAGCTCCAGGAAGAAGTGGGCACGTCGTGGCTTTTCCATCAAGGAACAAACTAGGATCAATCCTTCGGCATCTATTAGAGCATCGAGCCCATGCCTCCAGATCATCTGCTCCGAAATTATACGAGCTGTTTCGTTTGCTTCTTGACTTTCCATCCGTATACGTCGTCGCTAGGCATTCCTGCCCATCTCGCCCTCCTCGAGAAACTTCTTGATGATAGTCGACCATGCTGTGAGAGATATGCATGTGTACGATGTCCCTTACATGAGGGTAGTCCATTCCGCATCCGAGGATGGAAGTCGAGACCATGATCTTTCTTTTTCCCATCCACCACGCTTTGAGGACCCCTTCCCGATCGAGGGAATTTGCATGGTACGGCGGTACGCCGAGAAAATCTGCGAGTTGGATGGTGTCAGAAACGGTTCGACAAAAAACCATGGCGCGGTCGTCTGGCCCGTAAGTAGTCCGCACTCGCTCACTCAGGTCATTCTTGATCCTGAGCAGTATGTTTCCTGCTTCAATGCATACAGCGTACGCGATCTCTTTCCGCGCAGAGGAAGTACGAATGATGTGCCACTGCAACTGGGTCATGGCACGATAATCATTGATCAAACTCGGCGGCATGGTACCGGTTAAGGAAATGATGGGTGTCTTGGCACTGGCCAGTCGGTGGATTTTTGCGAATGCTTCTCTGTAACTCGCGTCCGTCAGGAGCTTGTGGCACTCGTCGAAAATTATTTTCGAGAGGCGCGATGTGTTTGCATACGTTTTGAGAAATCTGTCCAAGAGGAATTAGCATAGTTTGAATAAAGGGTGCATACATACTCCCAGAATTTTTCGTTTAGCAAATGTTCAATTTGAACATAGACAATGCTGACGTCAAGATTGCACTCTGACTCGGGGCGCCATGCAGATGCCGAAACCTGATGCGCCTCTGCTCGTCGACCAAAATCTTCAACAAGGGTGGAGAGCGGAAGAACGACGACAAACGTCTTTCCAGCGGAATACATCTTGGCTGCAAGCAATATCGCCATTGTTTTTCCAAACCCAGTGCCGACGATGGCAAGAACATTCTGTCCGCCAGTGACAAGGAACTCTACCAACAATGCTTGTTCTGGGCATGTGAATCGCGCATCGCGATCATGCAGAAATTGGCGCAGTCCAGTCAACCGAGACGGATGGGGAATAATGGTCGTTCCCGCTCCAATTGTGCCATGATTATTCTTAGGCGGTGGAGGGGGCCAATATATTGCTGCCATTTGCGCCATGGCACTCTCCACTGTGGAACGAATTTCTTCTCGCACGCTGTTGGTGAACCAGGTCCTCATCTCCGAGTGGCTATCGTCCATCAGCCGTTTAATGGACGACGCCGAGAGGGTGGTCATCTCCGGCGTGTGCTCCAACCTCAAACTCGACATGGACTCTTTCTGCAACGTATACGGACGGTCTTGGTCGATGTCGATCAGCTTGTGCCAGAGTATGTGGATACCAATGCATCCACGGATGTGTCGTGGATCAACTCCCTGTACCAGCGCAGTATCCAGACCATATTTTTGAAGTCCCGTAGCGGTGCTGTGGTTGCTAGAGGAGTCGACATAATACTGTTTCTCAAGCTCAGATGTGATGGTATCTCCGTGAGCGCGGATGATGAAGCTGGTGAAGTTGCGCCAGAACAAGATCTTCATGGGCTTGCCAGAGTCACCCAGATATGTGACGGTTTCTATTCCCAACATTTTGGAGAACTCCTCGGACGTGGTCTTCTTGCCGAGACGAGGCCACATGTACAAATGAAACGATTGCGCTTCATCGGGACCAAACAAATGCCCGACGAGTAGTTCCTGGAATGGGCGGATGATGGTGAAAAATTGAATGAGCAGCTTTGCAACGCTGGGTGGTGGAACGTGCGGGTTGAATTTATCACGTTTAATCCGTAGAGACGTTTTATCCTCCACATTGGTGAGGGTTAAGGTGCCGTATAGAATCATTGGGGAACGAAGAATGCCTGCAGGGACGTTTCGGAGTGCCTCGCGTGCAACTTCAGTTGCTCTGGAGCTGGTTCCAGCCGCGACGACACTTAAGAGGAGGATGATATCTTGCAAGTTCAAGCTGTTTTGAATCCAGTCCAGGCATGGTTTGGCCTTCCAGCATATCTTGTCCCCCTCAATGACGCAAAACCTTTCGGCGCGTTTTGCGTCAGACAAGAGCCAGCGCCCATAGGCCGTCTTCAAATTTAGAAAGGGGTTTCGTGAGTCATCAAGAAAAGAATATCCTGGGGAAAAATTTTGCATGTCGTCCACAATGTCAGAAATTTGATACTCCACCATCAAATCGCCCGGAACATGTTCCCCAAAAAACATTTCCTCTTTGAGTGCCTGCTGTGCTCGGGCTAATAGCCCTCGAACCATCTTTGTGACTTGACCAAGGTGAATGGGGTGCCCGTGATAGGACACCTCTGTCTTTTCCCCATTGAGGAACGTAAATGAAGGGAGGCTCTGCTCCACGCTGCCTATAGTTTTGAGGGTAGCGTGTGTGTGATAGAGAAAGCACATGGGCGTCTCAAAGTTATCCATGAGATATTGTTTGAACTCTTCGTAAGCTCTAAAAATCGGTCAGAGGCTTCTCTGTGGCGATGTGCAAATTTGGGCTCACCCTGGCATACCGTATATCACTCCAGGTAGCGCCTGAGAGACTTTCAAGTCCATCTCATATAAAACTGTGGTACGAATTCCAAATTCCAAGGCAGCAATGGTCTGCGTGATTTCCGATGCCTTTCGAAAGCCTCCATCTTTGGCAATTTTATTACCAGAGTTTTCGTACTTGTGATTTGTCTTTACGCTGGAAGCGACTAGATAAGAGGCGACGGGCGAAAAGAGGTGGCCAGACTTTTTGGAGGTCTCAAACTGGCTTTTGTGCACGCAAAATAGGCTAACAAATGCGCGATGAAGAAGGGAGGCACACGCGCTGGGTGTTTCTTGCGATTCTAATGCATCTCGAAGTTTCAATAGCGCATCTTTTTGCGTCTGATCCAGCTCGGCATACTTGAACTTCTCTGGCCAGTTGGGATCAATGCTTCGAATGGTGTTGAATAACATCCGATGAAGTTCCAGGGAGTATTTTTTAATCGTTGCAGGTTCGACATGATTGAAAGCGTGTATGTGGCTTTCCCTGATTGAAAATGAATTTTTCAAAAAAAAAAGAACGAGTGAAAAGAGGCGGGAGAACGGACTCGGTAATTCTGGCCAATTTTTGGTTGAGGCCAAATCCATGGTGCCGATTCATGACTGGAAAAACTCCTTTGCAATATTCTTCTATGAGTGGCTGCAGTTCACAGAGCGCGCCATCTTGCTCTGTGGTGGACCGTGCCGCAGACGCGATTTGTTCCGCATCAAGGCCTTCTATTTGTTGCAACCATCGAGACTGCGCCATAAATTGGGAAACGTGGTGGGTATCCGCATGAACGTTAAAGGCGACCTTTGTAAAATCGGGTGGGGTGGGGTGTGTCCGTTCATATAGCTGGGGCAAGTCGATATCCATCGCATCTTGTCGTCTTCCGAGCAGCGCGATATCAATCTCAACATATCTTGAATGTCGACCGCGAAATATCTCTTGTCCATATCCTGAATGAAGTTGATCCGCCATGCTGCAACGGTGCTTGTGGTCGGAAAAAGAGTTTTTTGACGAAAAGCCATGCCCGCAACTGTCACAAAAATAGAGTGGTTGAGGAAGGATCTTCAAGCCATAGACCGGTTGAGGAAGTTTTCCAAGCCTCATTTGTGACGTGATGTCGATCAAATCGTATTTTTCAGTCAGGCGGCTGAATAAGTCGGCAGGGATGGTACACTTTATGAGGTGATTGGAAACATGCATCTGCACACTCTTGGGAGAAACACATGTGTTGCAGGTCAGGCATACAAACAGTCTTAAATTTCGGTCAATGACCACGTCAAATTGTCGAAAAGGAAGTTCGTCGTCGACGGTAACAGTATGCGGCCCCGGAGTGATGCAGTACGTGCCAAGGTCGATGGGCTCCAAGGATGGTGGCTCTTTACTGCACTTCTTGACGTGATCCTATATTTACAAATCAATAGAAGCGTCCCAAACTTAATATTTCAGCATACCTGCAGCGATTTAGGTTTGCTATATTCTTTTTTACAAACTGGACATCGCATTTTTCCATCTTCTTCACGATCAACTATGATCTCCTGTTTAGCCTTCGTCGTCACCAGGCATTGAGCCTGCTTCATCCGCCGAGCCTTTTCCAATTGCACCTTGGTTAACGCGGCGGATGGTTGCACAAGCGTAGCAACAACTTCATTTCCAGTGATGTTGACCGATGCATGTGAAGGAGACGCAAGGAAAGAGGTAGAGTGTTCGGTCGGCGCAGTTTTGCTGGAATGTCGGCGAAGAAGTGTGTTGATCCCGCGTGAGATGGCGTTCATAACGCCAGGAGGGTCGATATTCAAGGGCTGACTGGGAGGTGGTGCCTCTACGCATTGGAGAAGTTCATGCCGGTTGGATATTGTATTGCGGTTTGACGAATGCTGTGATATCGTACCGTAAGAGGCGAAGGATTGCGTCGGGGAGACGTTGAAAGGCATGATGGTTGGGTTAAAGAACTCGTGATTGCAATCGGACTGAAAATCGATGAAAATCGATGCGTTTATTGATTCAATAGTTTGGGATATGGTAGGAATTGGATAGTGAGATGGTAGTGCTGGGTAAGCCGAGATCAAATGGTCTGTGTTCAATACCCTCTCGAGGCAAACCCTCACCTTTTTTGCCAAAAAAAAAGGACAGAGTTACTGTTGTTGTTTGCAAAGATGTATACTTCAGAGGTCGTGGACATGACGGCATGAATATGGACTTGCGTTGGATTTGCGACATGGTTTGCATTCCTCAAGATTGTGAAAAGTCAACGCGACTAGATTTAAAAATAAATAAAGATAAACAAACAGATTGCCTCACCCTGGCGTTTCTGGTCAAAGCAAATGCCACATATTTTCGTTACATATGTTTGCGAATTGTTTACGTCATTGGCTTTCATGGCATGCCATTTTGACAAAAACAAATTGCCGACTTGAAGAACTCCGGGGAACAATTTTTCCCACCATGGCAATGGACAAGAGTATGGCAGGCGGTCTGGGCAACGAAATCCAGGGAAATTCATTTCTCAATTGCGTATCTCGTTGACGTACTTTTTACCAGCATTGGTTTATCAGGCTTATTCACAACCGGATATTTTAAGACTCGGGGACTCGACCGGTTCATATGCAATGGAAACACCACTTCAACGGTCGTACTACATCTTCACCTTTCATGGCTCGGGGTTCAAGGTCCACCAGATAAATTACTTCTTGGCTTTAAATACGCCCTTTGAAGCCTGCGCCACATGAAAGCGACGTTTGAGCACCATCCGAGCGCCATCGAGCGCCATCGAGCGCAATTCGAG
>Ga0307507_10008198_pt1 | contig 14624 bp, 1 predicted proteins | sample 7_EM_MG_FD_207223 | JGI IMG/M metagenome (GOLD analysis project Ga0307507, IMG submission 207223) | Populus trichocarpa ectomycorrhiza microbial communities from riparian zone in the Pacific Northwest, United States - 7_EM | ecosystem: Host-associated > Plants > Roots > Unclassified | place... | reverse complement strand
ATTATCCTAATAGAAGATGCGGATACTCTAAGAGAGTTAATAGATTAGTTAATAAAGATTAATAATAGAATCTATTAAAGGGAACAAGCTAAGAGAGGGCAAGATAGAGTTCTATAGTTATATAAGGTGCAGAGTACGCAATGACAGACATAGAGTTAAAAACTATAGAATGGCGTAGAGCTAATAGACCTAAGTGGTACTAAAAAAACCTAAAGGTGGGAAAAGAAACTATAGAAACCTAGAGGTTAAGGATTAAGTAATTAAAGGACCTAGAAGTAGAGGCTAAACTAGGGATCTTAGTAGTAGAAGATATTTAGGCGGACTCCATAACAAGAAAAATGGTTTAAAGATAGGGCTTATATAAATTGCGGAAAATAAGGTTATTTCGCCAGAGACTATAGAGGTAGTTAGAGTAACTATGTGGTAAAGGGAACTAGGCTAGCAAACGGCACGTATATATAAAGGGATGATAGTACACTGTGAGGAATAAAAGAGTGTTCAATTAACAGTTTTGCGTATTGTTATAATAATGTATACTGAATTTATAAGGACGCCAAGTATAGCGCAAGCTATTGGCTATAGGAGCTATTGTTACCTAAGTTTAGAGGAACTAATAAACCAGCTTATAGATTAAATATTAAAGATGATAAATTTAATAAAGGCGAAGCATTTACCAATAATAAGGTAATAAAGGTAGCTTACTAGGAGTATGTAAACCTTAAAGAAGTTAAAATAGAAGTAGAGACTAAGACCATTATAGAACAGGGTTTAGTAATAAATATTATAACACTATTAGATACAATTTCCATCGCTTTATAAGATAATAGGAGTAATATTTAAAAGAAACTAAGTAAGTAGACAACTACTAGTGCTAGCTTATTACTTAATAAAGGTAAAAGGCCATAGGCTTAAGATTTTTAAGAAGAGATAAGAGAAGCTTAAGATTTTTAAGATGAGATAAGATATACCTAAGAACCTATAACGGACAAAAACTGATAGGAAAGGGCAGCAACTTAGTTTAGTGATAAATAAATAAGTACTAGACGTAAGTTCAAGAACTATAAGTTTGGAGAATAAATAAAAACGTTAGTAATCCTAGGTAAATGTAGTGTTTAGCCTAAAGATTAAATAGTTAATACTAGGATTAAAAAGCAAGATGATTATAAGGATCTAGCTATAAGACGTAGAAAATAAGAAACTATGGATAAGTTTAGAATAAGAATTATTATATAGCAGGAGCAAAAGCTAGATAAGAGGTTAGCTATGCTAGGTTATATAAGGAACAGAGCACCTATATAAAGAGTTACTAATAGGCTAAGTACAGGAACACCTAGGGTAAAATAGTTAGATAAACTAGAATAAGAAAAGGATCTAGATATTCTAACTAGGTTTAAAGAAAGATATACTAAAGGATATTATAATATAGCGATAATAAGGTACTTTCTAATAGATAGACCATATACACTAAACCAGCTATACGGAAAGTGGTATAGGCAACGACATAATGATAAATAGGAAGACTTTTATATATGGCTAGATAAAAAAGTTGTCTAAGACTAACCTATTACGGAAAAACACATAAGTCATATTAAAGGAGCATTAATTATAATATTAAGGAACCTAGAAGAAGGATCTAGGGACTAGAGAAGTAAGCGACAAATCTTAATACCTATAGTAGAGATACTAGTGGTTAGGTTAACTAGGTATAGGTTTAAACTTAAGGATAAAAACAAACTAAGAGTTAACCCAAAACATGCAGCGTATTATACACTATTGTGGATAGCTTGTGTGGATAATATATGTAACATATATAGAGCACCTAAAGATAAGAACCGGAAGTACCTAGTAAGGATATATTAGGCATTAGAAGAAAAGCGGTTTAGAAACGCTAAGTATATATATAATTAGCACCTAGTAGAAGTATAAGGTTAAGGAGACTTAATACTTTAACTAGGAAGATTCCTTACGGAAGAATGCCTAGATAGATAATAGTGGTAGAAGTACCTAGAGAACACTTGTCTATGGTATATAGAGGAAAAGAAACAAACTAAATATTAGCTAAAGTTAGACTAAGTATAGGCAGGATCTAGCAGCCAACAGTTGGGAAAAGGGGAGGTATATAGAACTAAAGGGAACCAGTATTAGAGCCTTAGACCCTTAAAGGAATTTAAGGTTAACACCTAAATTTAAGAGCTAAGTAGCAAGATTAGCAGTTTGAAGCGTTGGTAGATAATAGAGTAACTAGGAACCACATATCACTAAAGGCAGTAGAAAGAATAGGGTTACTATATAGATAAAAGGAACACCTATATCCATTTATAACAATTTTAGGAGATTAGATAGCCTATAGAGGAGGTATTATTAATCTTAAAACAGGACCTATTTAGATAACTATTAAAGGGAGACCAGTTAGAATGTCTTTTAATATCCTACCGTTGGGACAGGACAAGGCAATACTAGGAATGCCTTAGTTACAGGAGTACAATCTAAAGATTAATTAGGTTATAGGTTAGGTTAATATTAAGAATATACAATGGTATAAAGTGCGACAGTAAACCAAGTTAGTATAGTACTAAGTTGGAGTGATATATAAAGAGACTAAGTAAGGCTTAAGTTATATACCAAAGAAATACTATAAGTATAGTAAAAAGTTATAATCACCAGAAAGTGAAAAGCTATTAAAGCATATAGTATGGGACCATAAGATAGAATTAGAAGAGGGAATAAGTCTAAAGTTCTTTCTAATCTATAAGCTTACTAAAACGGAGTTAGTAGCGCTTAAGGAGTTTATTTAGGAGAACTTACGTAAGGGATATATTAGACTATTATAGTTATTAGTAGGATATCCAGTACTATTCATCCTAAAGAAAAACGGAAAACTTAGGATGTGTATAGACTATAGATAGTTAAATAGCATTACTAGGAAGGATAGGTATCCTTTACCCTTAATTAATAAAATCCAAGACAGAATAGGTAACGCAAAGATCTTTACAAAGATAGATCTAAGATAGGCGTACTATTAGATTAGGATTAAGGAAGGTAATAAATAAAAGGCAGCCTTTAGGTTAAAGGAAGGACTATATAAGCCATTAGTTATACAATTTGGGCTTATAAATATACTAGCAACGTCCTAGAAGCGAATTAATAGTATATTAGGAGAATACCTAGATGAATTTGTTATAGTATACCTTAACGACATTATTATCTACTTAAAGAGTAAGGAAGAATATAGAGAACACATTAAATAGGTTTTAAAGAGACTATAAGAAGAATAGATACTAGTAGTAATTAAGAAATATAAGTTCTTTACCTAGAAGACCAATTTCGTTAGATTTATTATTAAACCAGGCCAACTTAGTATAGATCTAAAGAAGATTAAGGCTATAGTGAATTAGCAGAAACTAGAGAATATTACGCAGTTAAGATCATTCCTAGGGTTTTGTAATTATTGTAGAAGGTTTATAGCGCAATAGTTATAGGATATTAAGCTATTTACGCGGTTAATAAAGAAAGAAGAACTATAGGTATAGGGAAAGGAATAATAAGAACTATTTAAGAGAGTTAAAGAGTTGTTTACCTAGGAGCTAGTTCTTAAGATCTATTAACTAGGTCTAGAGACAGTTATAGAAATAAATGCATTAGACTTTACACTAGGGGTATGCTTTATATAGAAATATTAAGATAGATAGCACCCAGTGGCATACTATAGTTGAAAGATGACACTACTAGAGTTAAACTATAACATCTATAACAAGGAGTTATTAGGTATAGTTGCGGCACTTAAGAAATAAAGAGCATTCTTATAAGGCATAGAGAAACCATTTATGGTTAAAATAGACTATAAGAACCTTATAGGATTCCTAATAATAAAGAAACTTAACTAAAGACAGGTTAGATAGGCGGAAATGCTTATAGAATACTATTTTGAAATTTAGCATACTAAAGGTATAGATAATGCACGGGTAGACGCTCTAAGTAGAAAGGCTAAACTATAAAGTGATAAAAAGCTATTGGGAGCTTTGTTGTGAAAGGATTAAGACAGATTAATTAGGTACAATTATCCAAAGATTATAGTAACTAAAGAAAGTCAGATCTATAAATTACTAAAGAGTAATTAGATATAGAAGATCTAAAAAGTATAGACAGAGGATCTAGACTTAGAGTAATATAAAAACAGAGAAGTAATGTATATACCTAAGTCTATTACAGAAGAATTTATTAAGGAATTCCATAAGGGAATGATATAAGGACATAACGGAGCTATAGGCTTAGTGTTAAGGCTTTAAAAGGAGTATATTATTTAAGGAATCTAGGGGCTAGCAAGACAAGTTATAAAGAAATATCTAAATTACTAAAGAAATAAACCAATAAGGCATAAGCCGTATAGAGGGCTATAACCTATTAAGACACCAGGAAGACCATAGGAGGTTATATTATAGGACTTTATTATTAAGTTATTAAAGTTAAGAGATCCTATTACAGGACAAGATTATAACGCGATTTTAGTAATAGTGGATAAGCTAATAAAGTGGGGATACTTTATAGTATGCACTAAAGAGATATTAGTAGAAGATGTCGCTAAAATCTATATAAAGAAAGTATTTATAAGACACAGAGCACTAGATAAGATTATATCGGATAGAGATCTAAGATTTATAGCAGTATTTTAGAAAGTATTTCTAGCAGAATAGGGAATTTATGCAGCAATATCTATAGCGTATTATCCGCAGACGGACGGATAAACGGAAAAACTAAATTAGACACTAGAGTAGTATCTAAGGCACTATATCAATTACGCATAGAATAATTAGGTATTGTTATTACCAGTTACACAGTTTGTATACAATGTAACACCATAAGAAGGAATAGGGACATTACTATTTAAGGCGAATTACGGATATAAGCTAAGAACATCATTATCGCCACATTAAGCAAAAAAGACGAGTAGCACAGCTAAGTAAAGAATAGAGATATTAATAAATCTTTATATAGACCTTAAAGAAACAGCTAAACTAGTATAAGAACAAATAAAAAGGTACTATAATACTAAGAGATCTAAGGGACCAGATCTTAAGGAGGGAGATAAAGTATGGCTACTATATAAAAATTTTAAGAGTTAATAGCTAAGCAAGAAGTTGGACTATATTAGACTAGGACCTTTTAAAGTTAAATAAAGAATTTTATTAGTTACGTATAAGTTGAACCTACCAGCCAAAATGAAAATCTACCCTATATAATATGTTGCAATGCTAGAGCTAGTATACGGGAATGTTAAGCTACCAGTCTATAAGGTAGATATATATAGAGGATAAGAGGAAGACAAATAGCAAGTTTTAAAAATTATTAATTATAAGGGTGTGGATGACGAAACATAGTATAAAGTAAAGTGGATAGGCTATAGTAAGACTACCTAGGAACTACTAAGTAACCTAAGGAACGCTATAGGAAAGGTATAGGAGTATTAAAAGAAAGTAGGTTAGGTAATATTAATAAGGAAGAATTGCCAAAGAATAAGTCACCTAAGGGGGACCTAAGAGGAGCAATTACTAAGCTACTTGGAGTTGTTTCCCTTATAGGAGGAGAGCTAGTTCTTTTATTACCTAGCTTAGATAAACCCTATTAAACCAGTTTCTATTTCTTAGAATAGACCTTTTTATAAATATATTTAAGGCGTTAAAGACGAGCATAAGCTAAACGTTAAGCTTTAAGGACGCGTGCGGACTCTTTTAAGGCATGTTAAACCTTAAGCAGTATAGAGGCCAGCTTACCATTAAGCTTTACAGCGGTAGATTAAATACAAGACCCTATAATAGGTTACTTAGGGAACTTAAAGACTGTTAAGAGTAATAGGACGCGTACACTTAGCATTAAAGATAGAGCGAACATTGTAGGACGATTAAACGTTTACTTTGGTATACTTAGAGCAAGAGGAGGGTTGTTAAGACGTAGGACTTGCTAACGCAATATAGACCAACCCCTCTTTTGCGTACCTCGAGCAAGGAATCGCCATCACTTTACCAAGCGACAGTATGGAGGAAACTATACGAAGGCAACGCTTAACCCAGGAAAGAGAAGAAGAAGCTTTAGGTATAATAAGCAAAGATATTAACCAGACTAATTAAACGGACATTATACCTCTAGTAGACGACTTGGAGATGTTAGGAATCTTTAAGGACGAAGATAAAGAGGAGGGAGATAGTATTACGGACGCTTTAAGTACAATGTTATAACTACTTAGAGAAGAGTCGGCGGAAGCTAGTTAGTTAATACAGGTACAGTCTAGGATAGATTTAGTGGAACTATATAACAAGGAATAGTAACCAAGGTTACGTAGTATTAAACGCATTAACTGCGTTAAATAAGAGGGACGTTATATTTAACATAGACAACACGTACCTCACGTACAAGAGAGGATTTCTTAGGTATATAGTTGTGTATTTAAAGGACCTCAGTCCCTACCGTAGATAGTTCTCTCCTTGTAGTGAATCTTAGAATATAATTGGAGTTAATCTGTTGGGCAACCACTCCACTAGTTATTATTATGTTGTTAATTTGTTCTTACCTATATATCTAGCCTAATAATAGAACCCACTGTAGTTCCTGCTACAAGGTTCCGTTACAACCGCTCGTTTAAAATCCATATATACAGTAATCCACAGTAGGGCTCCTACGCGCTTAATTTTGTTATAAATTACTAGCTTAATTCTAGCCTAGATAAATCTAGTCTTCTCCTTTTTATAAACGCTGCCATCTTTATTTTTAAAAAGCTTTGGATCTATCTATTAAGTATAAGTTTCTATAAAGTTTATAAACTGGCGGAAATCTTAACGGTTTAGCTATTTACTATTCCAGAATTGTTTTGCGTTATTATATTATATAATATACAGATCTTAGGTCCAACTCTTTAGAATGGTCTACAGCTATGGCCATATAGTAATTTGCTCTTTATTAAGTTAATTAAGCGCAATTTAGTTTAGTAATCGGTCTTTAATCTTGCTAATAATCCACTATATACGTTCTTTAGTATTATCTTATATTATTAGCATCTTAAAAAAGTTATCTACCTCGTAAACCTAATTATCCAAATATTGGGTGCTGGGTCTATAACGGAGTTCTAGACTACTAGAGGCCTTAGCTAATTAGTCTATATTCTTTTCCTATTTATTATATAAATGCTTTTTTAAGTCTTTTATACCTCCTTAGGTAGGTACTAGGTAGCCCCTAGGAAGCCCTTAGCCTTAACCAGGTTATAAAAAACTTATTTAGCTTAGATTAAACCCTACCAGATCTAAATTTGCCCTTAAAGGGTTCTAATATATTTATTGATAGCTTCCTCCCGTATGGCTTTTAAGAGCCTTATAACAGCTTCCTAGTATCTATCTTAAAGGATATTAGTATAGAATTCTTAACTTTCCAAACTTGGGCCTAAGGAAGCTCCGGCTATAAAAGTAGTATTAGCACTAATGGCTAGTGCGGATTTCCCAATAAGCCTTAGGTTTTAAGTTAGTGTTTAAGTTAGATTACCTAAAGGGGTAGGCCTGCTTAGCTTATAAGCAGTCTATATACCACTACTATATTAATTATGGGCTGGTGGTCTTCCAAGAGGGTTCTGGTTAGGTTCCTAGTTAAATATTAGTATATTCCTCTAGCATTTCTAGCTTAGAAGAAGATCTTAGTGTTACCTCTAGCGCTTAGTCTTCTAATTAGCCTAGGTAGGGCTAAAGGGGTTCTAGTTACTTTCTAGTGGTATTATATCTATTATAAAGGGTGTCTGCATTTTCCTTAGTGGTAACTATAGGTGTATAAGAGTCTTTAAGCTCCTGGCGCATTTAGGTGTTAGGGCTTATTTAGCTATTTTATCCAGAGGTTTATATTATCGCAATCTTTTACTATTAGAGGGACCTTCCTGCCTTAATGCGACGGCTTTCCATAAGGTATCCATAGAGTTTCCATTTAGGTTATCGCGAAGTTTTTTAAGGGAGGAATAGTAGATGTAATAAAAGATATAAATAAATAATCTGGTCCTTAAGCTAGCTGCCCTTCTAAATAGAGTAGAAAGAATTTAAATATAAGGGGACTTTATAGATAGGGGACTATAAGGCATAATTGTGAAATAGAATAGATTAATAAGAGAGATAAATCCTTAAGGAGATAAGGCCTTTAGGATTATGGAGACTATATACTACGGGCACGTGCTTTTAGTATGTGACCAGCGATTAACTAAGGGGCGTCTAGAGGTTGTCCTAAAGACAACCTAAGGTAACTACAATAATATCGCTTACAGGAGGCGCTAAAACTAGTTAAACTATAAAATAAAGGGTAACTAAGTTATATAATAGGTTATATTACTATTTCAGTATATAAGATCTATAGGATTTATAAGAAACGTTATATATTAAACGTACCTTATATACCTTACGTACTTAGTATTTTATAGAAGTCGTATTATATATTTAAAGGGCCACAGTCTCTACCTAGATAGTTCCTTTTTTTATAGTAAATCTTAGAATATAATTAAAGTTAATCTATTAGGCAACTACTCCACTAGTTATTATTACATTATTAACTTCTTATTTACCTATATACCTAGCCTATTAGTAAGTCTACCATAGTATTTCCTAAAAGGCTTTATTACAGCAGCCCTACGAAATATTAAACCATAACTAAATTAGATTGCTACTACTAACCCTTGCCTAAAGATCTCCCTATAAAAGCCCTCTAGGCCTACTAAATCCATATATACTAAGCCACTAACGCCTACTACCTTAAAGACCACTAGAGCCAATATTAACCTCTCTATACTAACCTTTCCGCAAAAACTCCTAGACAGAAAGTACGAGCTACTTTAAAAACTAGGACATTGCTATAGATGCTATTAAAAAGGCTATTATTATAATAACCTAAACTACCTAATAACTAGGTTTAGTAGCTGCTGCCTAATACCTAACCTAATGCCCCAAACACTAAATATATTACTATATACCGCTACTATATAGGATTGTCACGGAGTAAGTACAAGTAGTGATAATATATAGCGAAGTAGATATTATTAAGCTATATACATAAACTGTATAATAAGGTCAAGACGTTGCGTAAGGAGAGAAGGTAAGGAAACGGGAAGAAAGGGTATATATTGTTAGTTTGGTTGCTTGGTTAACACATATATAAAGCAGAATAGGATTTAAGTAGCAGTCCTAGCAGAACTTGGCAGGATTTAATAGACTTGGCAGAATATAGTAGAATACGGCAGATTGCCGTCAGATTGCCATAGATTGCCAGCAGATTGCCATTGGATTGTTATCTCACGGTCGGTCTCTTCTTACTGCGTTAGTGGAAATAGGTAGAAATAAGTAGATATATATAAGGTATTACAGGGGTGTCCCATAATAGTACCCCCCTTTTAAACTCGAGCTTCTGCGAAATAGGGCTGTGGTAGTTCTAGGTAGAGTTCGTAAAAGTCTTCTATGGCTTGTATAAGTCCTATAGAGTTAACAGGTTCCTATAAGGGTTTAATAAAGCCTCTCTATTTTATAAGGTATATATATTTGCGTTTCCGTTTATTATACTTAATGTCATTAACTCTTTTAATAAGGTACTTATCCTTACCATCCACTTTAACTAGTAGGGGAGGGTCTTAGATCTATCTAGGCAGGACGTCTAATATAGGGGCAGCAGGGCAGAGGACTGACGTATAGAATATAGGGTAGATTTTAACCATATTAGGGAGCTTTAGTCGGTAGGTATAAGAAAAGACAACTTTTTCAACCTTATAAGGGCCGGTGTTCTTCCAATTAAGTTTCTTAGTAGGTTGTTTTATGTTTAGATTTCTTGCGTCTAGCCAGATAAAGTTACTAATTTAGTAAGCCGGTGCTAGGGTTTAGTTCTTATTTACTGCGGCTTTATAGACAGACTAGGCCTATGTTATTTTATTAGTAAGGAACTTTTATAGTTCTTCTATCTTCTTTATAAATTTATTTACTTCTGTAACTTGTAAGGCCTAATAAGCTAGGTAAGGAATATTACTAAAGGGTTTAAAACCCATTTATAGGTGCTAGCTATAATTAGCTAGGAATAGGGAGACCTTTATAGTTTCTAAGACGGAGTTATTTATAGTAAACTTGGTAAATATAAGCTAGTCTATCTAGTTATCCTATAAATATAACATGTATATCTAAATATACTATTCTATTATAGCATTTGCACGTTCCGTTTATCTATCTATTTCTAAGTAATATACTATAGACAATAATACTTTAATATAGAGTTGGGTAGTTAGTTCTTTCTAGAACGCTAAAACGAACTAGTGGCCTCTATTAAAGACAATTGTTTTAGGGAGTCTATAGAGTTTCTATATATAATCCAGGAACAGTTAGGCAATGGTAGGTGTTAATATATTAGGGCAGGCAATTAAGTGTCTTATCTTAGATAGTTGGTCTATAACTACTATAATATTTATACAGCCTTTACTTATGGGGAGATTAATAACAAAGTTAATTAAGATATCCTTCTATCTTCGGTCCGGAATAGGCAGTGGCTTTAAAAAGCTATTATACGTCTTATGCGAAGCTTTGGCTTGTTAGTAGGTATAGTAGCTAGAGACATATCTTTATATTATATTATACATATTTGGCCAATAGTATTTTTATTAGAGCAGTTTTAGGGTTTTTCCTTAGCCTAGGTAATTGGCTACTAGTAAATTATATACGTGTTTAAGGATCTTAAGCTTAAGTTTATTATAGTTAGGTATAACTAGGCGGTTCTAGTAGTATAAGCGGTCTCCGCGAGCTTTATATTCACTTAGAGAGGTTTTTTTTAGAGCGTCTAACGCTATCTTAAATTAGCTTAAGTGTCTCTTAGATAAACTCATTATTTAGGTATTTATTAATTATAATCTATTTAATTAATTAATTAGTTATTTTAAGGATGTGTACTATAAGGTCTTTAGCTAGGGGATTAAATAATTTAAGGCGAAGCAGGGTTTAATTATAGTAGGTATATGCTTCTTCCTATACTAGTATATCTTATAAACGTTAGGTTAAGGCATTAGGTTTTTAACCTTAAACACCTAGGTAGTATATAATTAAGAATTAGAAATAAGATAGATATTCTAACCAGCGAGCTTAACAATAACTCAGCTGTTTCGTGGTTATGAAGTACTATAGATTTTTATAGTTACTAAGGACCTTAATTGGAAATCTAGCGCCTTCCAGTTTAGGTTACCATTATTTAAAACATCTAATAATAGCTAACAATTCCTTATTATAGATCTTATAGTTACATTTAGCTAGACTTAGTTGTTTTAAGAAGTATACTATAGGGTATAGTACTCCTTTGTTATACTAAAATAGAATGCCTCTAGTAATGTAGTTAGATAAATTAGCTTCTATAACACTCTTTTAGTTTAGGTTAAAGTGTTAAAGTACGGGTGTAGTAGTGAATATGACTTTTAAATAGGCAAAGGCTTTATCCTTTTAGGTTAGAGCTAAAAGGGGTAAGACTAGAGCGGAGAAGTTATTAATAAACTATTAGTAGAAGTTAGCAAATCCTATAAAGGCTCTTACATCCTTAATATTCTTAGGTTCTTGCTAGTTTACAATTGCTTTAATCTTCTTTAAATCTATTTATATGCCATTTATAACAATAATAAGTCCAAGGTATAGGGCTTCCATTTTATAGAATTCGCATTTATCTATATCTAACTATAGGCCAGCTCCACGTAGAGCTTTTAGGATAAGGTTAACGTGTTTCTTATATTTAGTTAGGTTATTACTGTATACCAAGATATTGTTAATATAAGCAGTACAGAAAACGTCTAGGTAAGGTTATAGGGTATTATTTATAAAGTGCTAGAATAAACTTGGGGCATTTACAAGGCCAAACGGCGTTACTAAGTATTTAAATAGTCTATACCTGGTACAGAATGCGGTAAGCTATTTATCTCCTTTTATAATACAAAGGCGGTTAAATGCATAGATAAGGTTAAGTTTTATATAGTAACGAGCCTTACTTAATTAGTTTAGTATCTCTTAAATTAATGGGAGCGGGTACCAATTCTTAATGGTAATAGCGTTAAGAGCTTAGCAGTCTATATAGAAGCGCAGACCACTGCTAGGTTTCTTAACAAAGATTATAGCTATAGCTATAGGCGAAGAGCTTGCTCTAATTAATTCTTTACTTAGGTGCTCGTCTAAGTACTTTTACAGACTTTGAGTTTGTTTTAGAATATTCTATATAGAGGTCTAAATCCTAGCTGTTTTCCTTCTTTGAGTACGATCTTATAGTTATATAGTTAGTATTTTGCTAACTTATCGGCTTCCTTTTATAAGAATACCTCCAGGTACTTATAGTGGCATATTAGTACTTTTATAGCAGGGTTAATATGCTTCTTTGGTGCTAAGGCCTTCTTAATATTGGCCATTATAACAGCGAAGATCGTATATTCTAGTTTCCTAGTAAGTCGTGCTAATAGGGTAGCTCTAATTATATAAATATTTAAGGTATTAAGTGAGCTTAGATTATCCTTAGTTTCTTATATAGGTTTGGGTTTAGGTTTAGTATTAAGTATAAAGTTAGTATTAGATTTAGGTTTAGATTCTTTAAGTATCCTTTTTATAGTAGAATACCAGTTCTTTTAGTACCTTTATATATTAAGCTTAGACTTCTACTTAGTTTGGGGCGGTATAGCAGTTAGTATTAATTTGTATAGTTTAGTATAATTTTTACGTTCTTAGTAAAATTTAGTAGAATTCTTATATTAGTGGAAATTTTAGACTAGCGGATCCTAGTAGATTTTTTAGATTTTAGTTTAGGGTCTAAGTAGCGAGTTATAAGGCACTTCTATTTATAATAGGAGGCGGTAAATAGAAGCTTAAGGTTATCCTAATTAATAGTTACCTTATATAGCTTTATCTAGGGTTATTTAAGGATTACTAGGTAACCTAGAGTGGTTATAAAGAGCTTAATTAATTTTTTATAGTTTAGGTATATTAGCAAAATATAGTACCCTTTTAATGGCCTTAATGGTTGGTGGTTAACGCAATTAGCGCGCAGTTGAGGTTATTTGGCAACTCGACCGACTAGCCTATGTCGTGTTTTTTTGACACGCAGCCTGCGCGCAGCCTACGCGCAACCTGCGCGTAACCTGCCAGTAATCTACGCATTTAGTAACTATAATTATATTTACCTCTTTTATACTAATAACATATTTTAAATAAATAAAAGCTACTTTAAAGCTATTTATAAGGCTAGCAAAATAAATAATATTATTTTAGATAATTTAATATAATATAGCAATGGTTCTCTTCTACCTATCTACCTATTAACTTACCTACCTGCCTATATTGCCTACCTATTTGCATTGCCTACCTGTCTATATTACCTACCTATTTATATCTGCCTACCTGTCTATATCTGCCTACCTATTAGTATCTGCCTACCTATCTACATCTGCTTGCCTGTCTATATCTACTTACCTATCTATATTGCCTACCTGTCTATATCGCCTACCTATTTATATCTGCCTACCTGTCTATATCTGCCTACCTATTAGCATCTGCCTACCTGTCTATATCTACTTGCCTATCTGCATCTGCTTACCTATCTATATCTACCTACCTATTAGCATTTCCTATTTATGCCTACCTATCTGTGCTACCTTGATTTAATCAATTAATTAAATTATTTATAGTACTTGCTGGCTAGTCGTTATTGTCTGGCTCTAGCGACGGTTGTCTAGTTCTAGTAATAGTTATTTAGCTTTAGTAATAGTTATCTAGTTCTAGTAGCGGTTATCTAGTTTTGGTAATAGTTATCTAGTTCTAGTAACGGTTGTCTAGTTTTAGTAATAGTTATCTAGTTCTAGCGACGGTTGTTTAGCTTTAGCAATAGTTGTCTAGTTCTAGTAATAGTTGTCTAGCTTTAGTAACAGTTGTTTAATTCTAGTAATAGTTGTTTAGCTTTAGCAACAGTTATCTAGTTCTGGCAATAGTTGTCTAGCTTTAGCAACAGTTATCTAGTTTTAGTAACAATTGTTTAACTTTAGAGACGGTTATCTGGTTCTAGCAATAGTTGTTTAGCTCTAGCAATAGTTATCTAGTTTTAGCAACGGTTATCTGGTTCTAGCGACAGTTGTCTAGCTTTGGCGATAGTTATCTAGCTCTAGCGACAGTTGTCTAGTTCTAGTAACAGTTGTCTAGTTTTGGCGATAGTTGTCTAGTTCTAGCAATAGTTATCTAGTTCTAGTAACGGTTCTTTGCTAGCTGCCGTTCTAGTGTCTCCCTAGGTAGGGAGGATATAAGAAAGGAAAGAAGGGTAAAAAAATAAGGCGGCTACATAGGCAGAGACATGTGTAGACGCTATTAGGAATATAGCGGGGACCCAATATAGAGCTTCGTATAGAGCCTCCGTACGCAGAGCTTCGCGCAGAGCCTTGTGCAGAGCCTCTATACGTAGAGCTTCGTATAGAGCTTTGTGTAGAGCTTCGTGTAGAGCTTCCGTATGCAGAGCTTCGCGCAGAGCCTCGTGCAGAGCTTCGTGCAGAGCTTCGTGCAGAGCTTCGTGCAGAGCTTCGTGTAGAGCTTCGTGCAGAGCCTCCGTACGCAGAGCCTCGCGCAGAGCCTCGTGCA
>Ga0307507_10008197_pt1 | contig 14625 bp, 12 predicted proteins | sample 7_EM_MG_FD_207223 | JGI IMG/M metagenome (GOLD analysis project Ga0307507, IMG submission 207223) | Populus trichocarpa ectomycorrhiza microbial communities from riparian zone in the Pacific Northwest, United States - 7_EM | ecosystem: Host-associated > Plants > Roots > Unclassified | place... | reverse complement strand
GGTTATACCTTTCTGTTTTTCTTTTTTTTTTCGTTAATAACGACATCCTTCACGTATTATATTGCCACCTTACTCAATGTTGGACATCTAACCTCATTCCGGCCCAATTCCCCCTCTCATACGAGCTTTTTCTATGTATACCAATTCTATATACCTATGCTGTATTTCTAGGTTGACGTTTGACTTTTGACATCTGGTGGACGGGTATTCCTCCCTCGATTGGTCAACCCGACCACAATACGTACACATCTAAACCCTTACGACTTTTAACGAAAAACTTTACCCCCTGCTCTTTATTTCTTTTGCAGATATGTATATCTAGTATCAGACTAAAGATCCAGAGATGATCTATGGACTCTTGTATACTGTACTTGTAGGTACTGAATGTTATATTTTTGGAAGGTTACCAGGTTGTTTAAATCTTGAAATTTTTTGATACATCTACTGATCTCTGGCGCGTCCATCACTCCGTGGAGCCATATACTGATAAAGTCCTAATCCAGGGCCGAAAAGAGGGGGGAATGAAATGATAAGACCCAGAGCGGGAAAGTTTCTCCGTTAGATACTTTTCTGAATGGGAATGGACATAGAATCAATGGACTTTATAAGGATGCTGTCGGTCCACCCGGGTCAGCTGGGCTTATAAGTATAGTACCTTTATTATTTTGTTGAAGACCCGTTGATTATCTCGTCCTTAACTCCGCATACTGTCAACTCTTTGTCAGTCGCGATCGACAATCCTAAACGCAACCTGTGACTTGCAAGTCGTAAGCCCGCAGTAAGATACGACTCTGATGAATTAGATTTCGATGGACCCAAAAGGCACCATATATAGGAATTGAACATATCTATTATCTTGTTGACATTGATAACGATACCGATATGAAAGTTAGTGTGATTTGTGTGTACGGACACAGGTATCTGTAATATACAGAGTTGATTAGAACGTTGATGATAGGCTCGAACACGCTCAATGAGCGTGTAGGTCTTGCCGAAGAGGTAGTTGAAGGACCATTTTCTGATGCGGTTCGCCCTCTTCGTCAAATTGTTCACCCTGTGAATGAATCATGATCAGTATATTGGGGCTGATGTCTACGGCGTGGTGACTCGATGCCGATGCGAAAAAATGGTGTGAAAGGGTTTTTTTTGATTGAACCGGGATTTAGATCCGAGGAATGCTTGGATCCATTGCGTTTGTATGTTGGTGAAATAGTTTTGAATACAAGAAAACGAGTATGAATTGAGGAGTTTGGTTAATTTGATACACACCTCTGGATGATAGCCAAGCCTGTGTGAATAGATGAAAGATCCGAGAGAAGTGCGGTTAGTATGAGATAGGTGGGGTTTTTGTATTCGACCAAGAAAGGAAAGCGTCCACAGGTGTTTTGGACATTTATGGTTTTGTTTGGGTCAAGGGTGCGGAACCTGATCACTTACCTTGCGTAGAATCCCCCTACTGGGATTTGAGAATGGGTGATTATCTTGGTCAACGACGTTGTATTGTCGGAGGGCATCGATCGGGAATTTGGGTCTTCATCGGGAAGATCATCAGTGCTAGTCCGGACCACTGCATGGGTAGGACAGCTCGAGTTGGTATAGTCCTGCTCCGAGTCGTCGGCGGAGCTTATGGGAGTCAATGTCCTGTGGTCGGTGTTATCGATAAGTTCCTTGCGAGCTTGCTGTTTGACCCAATCGTGTAATGCAAAGACGAGAAATCGGCCAAAATTTCGTTTACGGTAGTTCTTGAGAACGGCGAGGCGGGTGAGTTTGTATGTGAGTGGAGCGAGTTTTACGCATCGTATGGTGCCGATGGGTATTAACGATGGTGAGAGACGAAGAAGAAAGTGGGTTGCTTTGTCCCCTTTACTGTCAAAGCAGTAACAAGTCAGTTTTTCGCTTTTCGTCATCAAGGGAAATAAAATACGAAACTCATATTCATCGATCTCGGTCTCAGCTGAAAACTTTTGCTCTTTGTGAAATACTTCGAATCGCTAACTAAGTCTTTCAGCTCATTGATCGGATATCGCATATTAGATCACTCACAATGTCAAGGCATTTTTGGCGATCTTCTGAATTGCGGGCGATAATAACCTCGTGTTCGAGGTCTAAACTTTCTGACATTTGTCAAAACCCAAAACGTCTAGGCAGATTCAAGTTGAACGCGAATTGAACCAGGACGATCGACATACTCGGGCCGGAAATGGTTAACGGCTCGAGCGGACCGTGTCATACTTCATCCAACAAACTTTTTTTAAGCTCATTTCACTGTCGCAAGGTCCAGCATTCATTGTAAGGAAATGCACTGGTCTTTGTCAAGTATGCTTATTTTATTTGACATCTAGGTATATGGTTGAGCCTTTGGCATGTGGCGTCTTCAATACCATTCTACCCCGACACGTAGTATTCGTTCAATCGTCTACGTCTTCCCTAAAGAGAGTAGTCAATGGAACGCGTCGGCCGTCTCTGGCCGCGAATTTTTTCATTCCCATGAGTCGGTCTGACAAGGGGAAAGAAAAGTCAATGGATATGCCTTCGGTAGAAGAAGTCCTGGGATGTCAATCATGGGCCACTCCACATTCCAAGAAGGAAGTTTGGGACCAGGGTGTGTGTAATCTCGTTTCATAAATTTTGCATGGCCTTATGATGAATTAAGATGGCCAAATGCGCTCGACTTTACTTGGTGAACTCGACGACGCAACAACTTCAACCCATGCCTTCCGGCGACCGCCTAGAACTTCGGAGACCACCCGGAACCGATTTCACCAATCCCTGTCGAATTCCCTCTCTCAATCGAAAGTGACCATTCAGAACCACGCAGCATATTCTACGAAGTCGTCCGAAGCAATATACTCTCCTTTTGTGCCAACACTATATTCGAAACACCAGCCCAAAGTATCAATTTCACCCTACGACGAGTTCCTTTCCCACCTCGAATTTAAAGCCCAGACCCAGAACAATCTACGGGCCCTCCATAAATCCTTCCTCAAAGCTCAAAAGGCTGGTGCTTTCGAGGATCTTTCCGTGGACGATGCCTCCAAAGTGCTGAACCTCATGGCAGAACATATCGATTCAGTATGCCTGCACTCGGCTACTCCAGAAATAGTTTCCAACTTGGCAACAAGCTTGCAGCAGCTGTATAGTGCACTGCCAGAACACGTAGTGGAAGAGCTTAAGACGTCCGGCAAATGGGACCATTTCGTCTGTCGAATGCTTGCCTTTCAGGGAAACTTCAATATGGCGACAACGATGCTCAAAAAATTGGCAACCAGACCGAACAGACACTTCAGCATTGCTTATGACAGTTACCTGTTGGCTTTATCCCGATACAAATCACTAGCCTCCGCTCTTGAATTCTGGTCCGAGCCAGAATGGAAAGGCCTCCTTTACCACACCTCGAAATTCGGCAAATTGGTATCATCTGACAGTGGTCTGAAAGCTGCGGTCCGGGAATTGGTATTATGGAAGGATAAATCGAGGAGTACAAAGGTGTCGCAATACCTCCTGAAAATGGCAGTGTTAAACAAGAATACTGCAGCGGCTCTCGTTGTCATTGAACGAATGAACAAGATGGGTGTGGAACCCTTTTTTGAACATGTTCTGTGCATTTGCAAGTTCTTAGCCGCGGAGCGTAATCTTTCCAGGGCGAAAGAGCTCTTCAACACCGTCCGACCCACCAATCATCAGTTCTATTCCCAGACGAAACTCTACCTCTATGCACGCTCGGGTGATCCAGCCGCTACTTTCAAGCTGTTGGAGGAGCGTAAGGCGTCGGGCCATTTTCAGATTGAAGACAGGTCGAATGTACTTCTCGCACTATCCATTGCCAAGCGATTTGACGAGATGAAGGAGTTCTTTGAGGTGAGCTACCCGACGAGCATAGACGGGTTACGGAGTCCAAAGCCACCTCTGGCGCAATATAGCATATGCTTGCTTGCCCATGCCCGAGCGGGGAATGTCGAAAACGTCGAATGGTGGTTTATGGATATGGACAAGCAAGGGGTCAAGCCCAATGTGCAAATCTTCACACATCTCCTCACACTCTTTAAGAAGATTGGCAACGATCGTTCCTTGATGCATGCATTTAATCAAATGCTTCAGTCCAATATCCGACCCGATGCATCCCTGTATACGCTTATGCTGTCGCATTTTGCCCAGCGGAATAATAGCAACGCTGCAGATGCACTTTATTTGGACGCGATCAAACAAGGAATTGTTCCAGACGAGAAAATGACCTCTGCTCTTTTAAATGCTCACATACAGTCGGGGTCTTGGAAGGAAGCGTATCGAATCTTCAGGCATCTCTCGTCGAGGCTTGGACCGCACAAGCCCTTGCTTTCAGTGTATAACACGATGTACAAGGCTCATCTCTTGCTCGGTGCCCCGTTCAAGGTGATGACGAGGTTGTTCCTCTTGATCAAAAAACTAGGATTTCAACCCGACGAGTTTACCTACTCAATTCTCATGATGAGCGCTTGCGAAGCAGGGCAGCTTACCCTGGCGGAAGAAATTTTGGAGGAAATCAAAGAAGAACAGATTGAGCAAAGGCGGACTGATCTTCTCAATACTCAGATCATGACGATTCTCATGTCGGCTTTCTTGCGGTTCAATGATAAAGTAAATGCCAAAAAGGTTTTGGACGAAATGGTGTCGCTCGGACTTCAACCAACGGAAATCACTTATGCTACCATTGTCAAAGCGTACGGCACCAGTCGTTTACAGTCCGACATGGAACAAGCCGAAAAGTTCGTCAAGAAATTGCTGGAATCTCCTCAAGCCCATTTGGATCAGACAAAGAGCAGGAAACAACCTATTGCAAATCTATACCTGCCGTTAATGACCGTGCCGAGCGAGAATGGGAACGTTGTGGAAGTTGAGAGGTTGTATGAGGAATTCTTGGAGGCTGGCGGTAGACCCACGATTGCGGTGTACCACAGATTGCTCCTGGCGTACCAACGAGCCGACCAAATCCGCAAGGCTCTCAATCTGTGGCCGTTGATAGAGGGACTTGCGGAACGCGACGATCTCCTCGCTGGACCACCAGCAGAGGTGGAAAGTGAAAATGCGGCAAATGATCGCATCCACTTGGCCAACATCCAACTTCCCTTATCTATTTACCTCGACATTCTCTCGAAATTTGGAATGCACGTCGAAGTGGCCAACACATGGTTCAAACTCCAAAGGCGTGGTTTCAACTTTGACACGCACAACTGGAATCACCTCGTTGTCATTCTTATTCGTGCGGGCCAAGTCGAACGTGCATTTGAAGTGATGGAGCAGGTGCTACTGCCGAATGAACGCGTCAACACTCGCAATATGAGGCTCGCCATCCGGTCACGCAAAATGCAGGGTGTGAAAGCCAGTGAGAAACCTGACCCTCTCGATCACTATTTGCAAGTGCCACAAGGAAACCCTTTATGGGGTAGTGAGGATCGGATAGAAGTGGCCGCACTTAGCGGTTACAATAAGGGCCGATTGAGGGCTCAAGCCATCGACATCTCTCAGCTCGATAAAGACTTTGTGTACCCGATGCGGGTCCTCGAGTTCATTCGCCCCACTTGGAATGACTGGAGACCTCATACCGTTATCTGGCGTACTCTTCTTATTGTCTGGCTCCAGTTGGAAAATAACTTCGTACCGAAACCTCTAGAAAGCGGAGGCGAGTTGATTCACAATGTCACGGTTACGGATATTAGCGACCGAGATCCCGGAGCGGCGGAGGAGATGATGATAAAACTCACGCAGCAATATCCAAAGACAGTGAGGAGAATCTGGGCCTTTTCCCGGAAAGAGCGGAAACGATTGACAAAGAAAGTCTTTGAGAGATTATACACTCAAAATTAATCTTACTGTCCGTGTATCTGGAAAACTACCAGAACAGGATCGGACGACGACGGGTGGAATACGGTACATATGATCAAAAGAGACGTAATTGCTACTTTTCATTCAGAGTCATCTTCGGATTCTGATTCGTTATTCTTTCGTCGACGTTTGGGTGTAGCCGTTGACCCGTGGCGGTTTCGCTGTTGGGTGGTCAGTGGAGAGCCAACGGACTGAACCTGATGGCGACGTACCAAGGGCAATTTCTGCCCTTGATTACCTAGTGCGATGGATAGCGCGGTGGTGTCTAGAGAAAGAGGAGGGAGATTAAGCCACAATTTGTAATTAATAAATGGGCATAAATATACCAGGTACACCAGGAAATCGCTTTGCGGAGAAGACGGTGAAAGGATCTGTAAAGGCCTGTGCCAAAACAGGCGAAACATCGTTGTGGACCCTAAGTGCCCCCATCTCTGGGGCAGGTGACCTATTTTAAGAGAAATTAAGGTGAGCATTTAAGAATGGAAGCGAACAAAAGATACTCACGCTCCGACATTCATGAGACGCATCCTCAGCCTGAATTTTCCTACGGGTTGCGGTGAAATGTCTGAATAAGGAAAAACAATACCGGAAATGTCATGAGGACAGACCTTCCGTTCTAACTGACAAATCCTGGAAAAGAAAGAAAATACCGGGCTTGTGGTGCTCATCCATCAGACGGCATGCGTTTGCTGAGAGTGGTCCGACGAGTGTCCGCGTGTAGGCGTGCCGAGGCAAAGAAGAAACGGTGACAGTTGCTGGAAATGGGGTAGGGGAATTTGTAGTTCCTTGAGGGAAAGCAGTGTAAGTTGATTGTGTTTGGAAAGTAGACTGGCTGTAACCAGGGCTTTGCTCGCCTTCAGCACTAGGCGTTACATTGTAAGCATTGGGTTGAGACCACGGTGCTTTTCCCGTCCGACCATCTGGGGTTGCTGCAGATGTAGAAGGTGTCCTGAGGGGATGATCGACATTCTGATCCAGGTTGGCGTAGTCGTTGTTATCGACGTGCTGGTAATTCCCTTCGGAGTTCCATTCACGATAGGCTTCAGGACCAGTAGAGTTTGGCTGCCAATTTCCAGCCGACTCAGGATTCGCTTGTGGGTTGTAGGTTTGTTGAATACCTTGAGGATAGGCAACGTTGCGGTCTACAGGCGAGTTATTATAACCCCATGTAGTTGATTGCGCAGAAGGTTGAGGGTGTCCGTATTGAATTGCAGGAGATGAACCATCGGCGTTAGGTTCTTGTTGAGGGTCGTACGGTGCTTGGTTTACAAATGGGGCATGGCCGTTCATCGATGTAGCCGAAGCAGGCTGCTGTAACGACGATAAACATTTGATATACGGCCGGGGGTCAGAAGGCAAACCTGTTCATCTTGGTGGAAACGTGGCCCTAGAGTAGGTGAAGTCTGTTCTGCAGGAGTTAGATTGCCAGAGGACGCTCTTGTACGGAAATTCGGGGTTGACCTCGTTGTAGTCTTGCCCTTGGTGGTCTTTGGAGGCGGGTGTGAAGGTGTAAACCGATCAGTAGAGGTTGGGTGAAGGACTAGGTTTGCCTGGGTCTTTGCATCTGCCGACCACAAGTCAACGGTAACAATAAAGAAAGAGATGTCCACTTCCCTGAAACCAAGTTAGACACTATACAGGGAAAAGTGAACGAGGACATACTCTGCATCGACGACGGAATTGTCTTGGTGTGTAACGACCATCTTTGCCACTGCAGCTGGTGCTAAAGGCCGCCGGTCCTAGAGAGAGGTGTTTAATGTCCGTTTACGGACACTGACAAGGAACTCGATGCACTTTATCACCAAACCCACACATCCTGGCACGCAAAGGGTGCTGGACGATGTCAAGTGAGTAGTATCTGAGAAACGGGAGGTCAGAGGGAATCAAATGGAGTTGAACAAGACTTGCTTGTTTCCTATCCAACGCCCAAATTCCTCTGGACTACCTTGATTGGCAGACGCGTCGACGAAAGTTTCTTGCTCTTGATTGTCGGGTGGTTGAATCATGATGGAAGCTGGAAAGAGAAGAAGGTGATATTTGTATCCGCAGTCTTCCGCTGAAGATGTATACGAATTCTACATGATGAAATATGTAAAATTTGACTGAACAACAATGGAACGCTATGCGATTACCTGACCAAGGAACTTGAACACAGAAATGGACCAGGATGGTTACGAAAGTGACCAAGCGCAATATGGAGGCGACCAGAGGATTCACCAACGGGTTCGAGAGAAGACAAAGGAACCTAGAATACAAGAAAAATGAACGGCCTCAAAGTCAATATTAGACAGTGTGTACTGAGTCGTCGGGCCGTCTGTGAGCCCGACGTTTGGGAGGCGCTTGCACAGCCACACGGAGGTTCCAATTCCGGCGATCCCTGGAAAAATCCACGAAATTGGTTAGCTGAGGAGACCTTGTACTCCATTCTCTGGAGAAAAATAATGATAGTCTCGGAGCATGGCATTGTACTGTGAACCTTGAGGAAACCATTAACGTTGACACTGACAGTTCCTGCAGATCGACGTTCACGTGCCATTCCATCATTGCCTCTCACCACGGTCAGTAAAATGGCGGGACAGGCAGAACTCAGACAGACGCTTAGAGAGTTATCCAAGCGAGATGACCTCATGAACAAAGTCTGCTGCGATTGCAGTAATCCAAATCCTCAATGGGCATCTCTCAGGTGGAAAAAAAATACTCTGTAGTCCGACTGGCTGAACATTCATTCATAGTTTCGCCATCTTTATCTGTTTGCAATGTGCTGGTACCCATCGAGGCTTTGGGGTACACATTAGGCATGCCCCAACTGTTTACCCATTCATTTACTTTATTCATTCCCTCTCAAGCTTTGTTCGTTCGATTTCAATGGACACCTGGCAGGAAGACCAAGTAAAGCGAATGCAGGTGCACTTTCACTCCATTCTAGTCACCCAACTTTGCTATATCTCAACACCCAGCTCGGTGGAAACATTCCTTTCAAGGACTTTATGAATTCTTATGATCCTGATCAAGGAGGCTATAAGGAAGGCTCCACGCCATACGATACATACCATTGCTGGGCGGCTACTCAATATCGAGAAAAAGTACGTCACTTTTTGTATATATGCCGTCGATTGCAAATGAAAGAATTACTTCAGCTCGATTCGATGTTGGCTGACAAAGAATGGAGCCCCTCTGCTCCATCACCAGGCTTCAAAGCCGGTTCACGCACAGCATCTCCCGCACCAACAACACAAGGCTTACGGAAATCACGGGCGTCTAATCGCGCCGGACACAGTGAATCATCCCCGACACCGTCATTTCGCAGTTCGCCTGCTGGCACACCAAACCCAGCTCTTGATCAAAAGGCGGCCAACGAAAACTACTTTACGAATCTCGGCAGATTGAATGAAAGTCGTCCAGCTGACCTTCCTCCTTCGCAAGGCGGCAAGTACACGGGTTTTGGCAGTACACCAACACCTCCGAGTCAACATCCACTCGCATCCTCTAACGCGCCAACATTGTCTGAGCTTCAGGAAACTCCAATGGTTGCACTCAGCAAAGGATGGTCATTATTCGCAGCTGCGGTAGTTGGAGCGACCAAAGTGGTCAACGAGTCAGTTATTCAACCAGGTGTCGAAAAAGTCACCGATCCAAATTTCCAGGCGGGCGTTAGAGGTTACATGACGGAAGCTCAGAAAACGGCTGCGATGGTTGGCAGCACTGCGAACGAGTGGTCGAAGCAGCAATTTGGTGTTGACGTAGCTGATACCGTCGGTGGTGCCGTTGGCGTGATTAAAGACCGTGTTACTGGTCCATCTCACTTGGGTTACGGCCAACTCGCCTTGACGAGTCCAAATGACCTTGAAGAGTCTCACTCACTATACAACGATGATGACGACGGTCTTTTCACGGAATATCGTGACAGCCCTCCAACCTCGCACACGAGTGCTGTCTCCACGAGCATAAAGAATGATACACACACGAAAGGCACGACTACTAAAGCATCAGACTGGGATGAAGACTGGAAGGACTTTTAGTGGATATACATACTCTAGACTGAAATTCAAATATATACAATGGCGGAAACGGACCGGTTCGACTTGACCCGACCGATTAGGAAGACGTTGAGCCTTCTCAAACGACTAGCTTAGATTATAGATGGGTAGTCTTATCCACAAGTCCCTACGAACAACGGCACTACGCTCACTGAGGTCCTATCATGCGTCCGTGCTTCCTTCGATCATTTCAACCGTGTCCCCCGAGTTCAAGGCCAAGGCTGCAGCCATGGACTGCCTCGTAAATGATATAGAGGACAAAATGTTGGCGACTCGTCAAGGTGGAGGACCAAGGGCTGCCGAACGAATGCGGAGTAAAGGAAAGCTGTTACCACGCGAACGGTCTGCAATTTCTACGAATTGTTTAACCCACTGAAGACCAGCTTTGTGTCGCAGACTGAACCACCTACTTGATCCTGGATCGCCTTTCCTTGAGCTATCACCCCTTGCAGCACATGAGGTCTACTCAGAATCAATACCAGGCGCCGGAATCATTACAGGCATTGGTTGTATCTCAGGACGCGAATGCGTCATCGTGGTGAACGATGCGACGGTGAAAGGCGGCTCATATTATCCCATAACGGTGAAGAAACATTTGCGTGCGCAGGAAATTGCGAGGGAGAATGGGTTGCCTTGCATTTATGTTGGTGCGCATTGTTGCTTTTGGTTTTATGTGAATAATAGACGCCTTGTTTTTGCACTTTATATTAGTCGAGTCTGGAGGTGCTGCGTTACCGCATCAGGCGAATGTTTTCCCGGATAAAGAACACTTTGGGAGGATCTTCTATAACATGGTGCGTTTCCGACCGTTGTGGCATTTATGTCTTTCAGTTAACCATTACGGATCATGAAGGCCCAAATGTCCGCACTAGGAATACCCCAAATTGCCGTTGTTCACGGTATTTCTGTCGCTGGTGGGTGTTGTCATTTGAGCATATCGAATAGCTTAATACTGTTTTTAGGTGGTGCATATGTACCAGCAATGGCAGACGAGAATATCATCGTACAAAAGCAGGGACATATATTCCTTGCTGGCCCACCTTTAGTCAAAGCAGCAACTGGGGAGGTTGTGGACGAAGAAACATTAGGAGGTGGACTTATGCACTCGACAGAGAGTGGCGTTACGGACCATCTGGCTCATGACGACGAACATGCACTTGCAATCGCACGAGGGATTGTTGGTGACCTCGGACATGCGGGCAGGACATTGGTCCCTGTAAGTTGACTTTTTATACAACTTTTATCATCATTGATCAGTATAGCCCTCTGCACCTGTGGAAGAACCATTATACCCTGCATCGGAATTGCATGGAATTGTTGGCACGGATGTTCGTCAACCGTTTGATATGAGGGATGTTATTGCCCGGGTTGTTGACGGTAGCAAGTTCAGGGAGTTCAAGAAGGAATACGGAACAACAATGCTCACTGTAAGTACTAGTTTGAGCCTTAGAACGCGAAACATACTTTTATTTTTAGGGTTTTGCCCGTATACATGGTTACGAAGTTGGAATCGTCGCGAATAATGGGATTTTGTTTTCACCTTCAGCCTTGAAAGCCACACACTTTATCCAGCTTTGCTCTCAACGCCAGATACCCTTACTCTTCCTCGTCAATGTGACAGGTAGGTGTATATAATTCCCTTCATCCAATCTAAATTTCACGCCAGGATACATGGTTGGTTCCAAGGCAGAAAAGGGTGGTATTGCAAAAGATGGTACGTTCTTTGATTAATTAAGTTTGATATGCCTCATTATACCATACCCAGGAGCAAAGATGGTTCGAGCTGTGGCCTGTGCAGATGTTCCCAAGCTTACGGTGGTTGTGGGTGGGAGTTTTGGAGCAGGAAATTATGGTCAGCATTTTTGTTTGCACAATTGATTCTCGCAAGCTTAGTCGGATTTCTAACAGGAATGGCTGGTAGAGCGGTACACATGCATTTATTTTGTTGTCGAATGATTCTGACATGAAAGATTTGCTAGTACTCACCCAGATTCTTGTGGATGTGGCCTGTATGCCCTCTTTTTTTCAACTTGCTGTACCTTTCTGCATACTAACACCTGATTTGAAAGAACGCTCGCGTATCTGTCATGGGATCGGCACAATTATCGCAAGTGATGACCACGGTATCGAAGTAAATCTATTTTATTTTCAAAGGACGGAGACCATTTGACCTGTCCTTCTAGGGATCCGTCACAACATTCTTCTTTGCAGGCAGAGATTGAGGCTCAGTCTAGTGCACTTTACTCTACGGCCCGTCTTTGGGACGATGGAATCATCAAGCCAACGGATACTAGGGATATCGTTGGTCTGGGCCTTGCTCTTGTTTCTCGTGAGAAGAGCACAGTATCCGAGAAACGGACAACAACTTGGGACGGGGATGGCAAGGGCTATGGTGTTTTCCGAATGTAATTTTGAAGACTCCCGCAATTATTACATTCCCTGCCTTGCTCAGTTGTTTGAGCATATCCCTTAAGGAGACGGATCTCATGTTGAGCCTCGTGGTGATTGTCTGCCTCATGTCCTTGACTTTGGCTTCATGGGTGCCACCCAAAAGTAGCAATTTTAACGAAAACATATGGTGCACGAGGCACTCGCGTGCTTCATGACACGGCTTATGTAATTTTAGACTAACAACCTCTTGATTCTTGAACATCGGCGTCTCGGTTATTAAGTTATACTTATAGTCGGTTGTATGGCCAGAAATGCCTGAGCAACCAACTATTGAACGTCTATCAGAAGAAACTCGTTCAAAGCTTCGATCAACTCAGATCCTCACATCATTGTCGCAAATCGTTTCGGAGCTGTTGCAGAACGCTCTCGATGCCGATGCCACACACATCGATATTGGTTTGGATGTCAAGGAGTGGATGTGCTGGGTAAAAGATGACGGTCATGGGATTAGTAAAGATGGACTGGAGAAACTGGGCCAGGGCGAAGGGGGCCGGTACAGTGTGTCTTTGCAGGATTTGGTCTACGACATGCGGATGTACTGACACGTATCCAGATACGTCGAAATCCTATGCACCTGGCTTCATGAACTCAGCTTCCACCTTTGGATTTCGCGGGGAAGGTGGGTGGCATGTGATGTTCAAAATGTGAAAGAGGGTAGACCCACTTATCCACCTCAGCACTGGCCTCTGCGGCAGGTATCTCCTGTCTGGAGATATGCTCACGTACAGATAAGTCCAGAAATACGTGGTCTGTCATTGTCAAGGTTTGTGTCTACCCCCTGGGTAGTGTTGTTCACGAGATTCAGCACCCTCTACAGGGAAATCAGCAACTATATCTGGGTTCGGCAGTTCGTTGGACCCGAGCATCACACGGAACAACGGTCTGCGTGCGCGATGCCTTCTATAATGTGGGTTTCGCTGTTATCTCCGCCTTTTGCTTGACCCCTGATAGAGAGAGATCACAGCTTCCGATCCGCCGCCGCTCACATCTCAGCTCGTCACGAACTTGGGAACTCGTTCGTCACGAATTAGAAACCTATGCACTCATGTTCCCTCATGTATCGTTCACCCTTGAAGACCCAAGTCGTCCAACTGAAAGCTCTCACCCAAAAAAACGTATCATCCGGATTCCCAAGGTGGGCCTTTTCATCATGGGAAGGAAACTCCAAACAGACGAAATTGAACCACGCGATCTCAGACTGCCTCTACCCTAGACTCGTTTCGACATATGTTCGGCCGAGCTATGACAGAAGTGAACCCAATCAATTCGTCACTTTGCCTCGATTGCTGACACGACTCCTTTAGCATATAGAGGAGATTGACTTCATCTCAGATTCGATCAAAATCACCGGATTCATCAGCTTGACCGGTGCCGCCTCCAAAGTAAGTGGTGGTTTGAAGCTTTGACGAGAAGTTCTGAGAAAGTCAAAACAGGCTTATCAATATCTATGTGAGCCAATACGAAAATACAGAGTGTTTGGTCTTGTAATTGTTCCCACTAGATATCAACCGCCACCCAGTTTCCTTTCACGATTTTGGTAGAGCGATTGATTTGGAATTCGCCTCCAGCTCGTTTTCTAACAATGTGAGATCATTTGATTCACTTGAGAATCAGTAAATTGATGAATGCAGGCCCTTGACGACATTGAAAAGAATTTACCACGATCTAGTGAGAGTTTTCGCAACGTACAGAACTCCCAACATAACTTGTTGCACAGCTATACGACGTTCTCCACGGAAGAATGAAAAAAAGCCCGTTTACGTTCTTAATATTTCTATTGAACCGGAGGAAGTGGACAATTGCTTTGAACCATCAAAAAATTCAGCTGGACTCGGTGTAAGCTGATACGTGTGCTCCGGGCATCGGTCGCGAATTCATCCTTCTCGTCAGAACCGAACCACTGTGGTTTCTTGTTTAAGAACGGTTGTTCGAAGCTTTCTGGAGAAACACCATTTTAGAGGTATCAGTGGACGATCCAACAATTCGTCACCTGTTCCTTCCAAGCGTCGGAAATCGGATTACAACACGTTTAATGACTCTGGATATGTTGAAGTGTCAATCGCTGGAAAGTCGGGACTTGCATTCGAAGAAGAAAGGCCAATACCCAAGTCGAACGAACTTTACACTTCTACTGTATGTTTCCATTGATCTGGTTCAGTTTAGCATGTTCATCCTGAGTAGGACGATTCATCTGAACCGGTCCTTTGGCAAGATGCCACGACTGGCGAACATTTTTTAGTTGATTCGCGAACTGGTCACTCATACCCGTACACCGATA
>Ga0307507_10008196_pt1 | contig 14628 bp, 17 predicted proteins | sample 7_EM_MG_FD_207223 | JGI IMG/M metagenome (GOLD analysis project Ga0307507, IMG submission 207223) | Populus trichocarpa ectomycorrhiza microbial communities from riparian zone in the Pacific Northwest, United States - 7_EM | ecosystem: Host-associated > Plants > Roots > Unclassified | place... | reverse complement strand
ACCTTGGCCCGCAGTTCCCAGGGGGCGACGGGTTTGGCGAGGTAGTCCGCGCCACCGGTGGCGAATCCGGTGAACGCGCAGTCCACGTCGCGGGGCATGCCGGTGAAGAAGAGGATCGGGATGTCCTTGGTCTGGTCGAGCCGCTTGAGATGGGCGGCCGTCTGCAGGCCGTCCATGCCGCCGGGCATCACCACGTCCAGCAGGACCAGGGCGAAGTCCTGCCGCAGCGCGGCCTTCAGGGCGTCCTCGCCCGAGGCCGCGGCAACGATGCGGTGGCCGAGCGGGGCCAGGGTCTGTGTCATCGCGAGACGGCTGCTCTCGTCGTCGTCGACCAGAAGGATGCGGGCCGGGTCGGTCATGATGGTCCTCGGTGCGTGTGCTCAGCCCGCTCCAACGCGCGCATCGACAGACCAGCACGGTGGTCACGGCGGATCGCCGCGTACAGCTCGACCTTGCTCGCCGACATGCGCATCCGGGCCCTCAGCTGGAGCAGCACGCCGATCGTCCCACCGCAAGTCCCCAACTGCCTTCAAAACCGGGCGAGATCACCTTTCACGGTACGAAGGTGCCTCCCGTACTGGACAATGAACGACTCCCGCAATCGCGTACATAGCCACTCGTCGCTTCGGGCGGATCATCAGCGAGACGCCCAGAACTTCGCACACCGCACTCAGCAGCGGCTCGCCGTGTCGATGTACGTCTTGGTGACGTCGATGATGAAGTCACGGCTGCTGTCGGGACTGAGGGCCAGGGCCTGGAGGTGGTCGAACATCACGCCGTAGTCCTGCACGTCGGACGGCTTCTCCAGGTAGAGATCGCTGGTGAACCGTTCCAGATACACCACTGCGTCTGGGTTCTCGGCGAACTTGAGGACGGAGAACTGGCCTGAGAGGCCTGGATGAGCGCCCGCGGTGTGCGGGAGGACCTGCACCGTGATGTGCGGCTCGGTGCCAAGTGCGTTCAGGTGCTCCAGCTGCTCCCGCATGACGTCAGGACCGCCGACGACGCGGCGCAAGGCCGCTTCGTCCAGGACCACCCACAGGCGCAGCGGACGGGACGGGTCGTAGATCCGGTGCTGCCGGCGCAACCGCACCTTCAGGCGCATGCCGGCCTGTTCGGCAGTGAGCAGGGGGATCGTTTCCCCGATGACGGCGTGGGCGTAGGCGGGAGTCTGCAACAGAGCGGGGATCACCATGGGCTCGTAGGTATGGAGGGAGGCGGCGTCCGTCTCCAGGGCGATGTAGACGCTCTGGGGGATGTCGCCGTAGGGGTGCCACCAGCCCTGCTGTCCGGATTCCTTGGCCATCTGCAGCACGAACGCGATCGAGAGCGTCAACGCCCGCATCCGCAGGGCTGTCCGCGCCCGCGGGCACTTCCCCAACGAAGCCGCCGCTTTGAAGTGCATCTACATGGCGCTGATGAGCCTGGACCCGACCGGCAAGGGCCGCAAGCGGTGGACCATGCGCTGGAAGGCGCCCCTGAACGCCTTCCAGATCGCCTTCGAAGGCCGCCTCACCCCGAGCAACAACTGACCTTCAACAACCAAGATCAGCCGTTAAATTGACACACCCCGGGGATGCTCACCGGTCCTGGGAGAGTTTGTACAGCTCAGCGAAGGGGTAGACGCCGCGGTCGAGGGGCCGGTTCTGCCATTCGGCCATGCCGTCCATGACCTTGTCGGTGATGGTGGAGATGGTCTGTTTGGACACCTCCGCTCCGTAGACCTCGGCGAGATGAGCGGAGATCTCTCCGTGGGTGAGGCCCTTCGCGGACAAGGAGAGCACCATCTCGTCGACGCCGGTCAGACGCCGTTGGCGCTTCTTGACGATCTGCGGCTCGAAGCTGCCGGCGGTATCGCGCGGCACCCTCACCTCCACCGGGCCTACATCGGTCAGCACGGTCTTCGCCCGGGTCCCGTTGCGGCTGTTGCCGTTGTTCTTCCCGGCCGGATCGTGCTTCTCGTAGCCGACGTGGTCGGTGATCTCGCCCTCCAGAGCGGACTCGAGCACCCGCTTGGTGAGCTGTTGCAACAGCCCGCCCTCGCCGGTCAGTTGCAGCCCGCGTTTCGGGCACGGTCGACGAGCATCGCAACGAGCTGCTCGTCCGACACCGCACTCGTCGGTGCCTGAACCACCTGCTCGGCCTGCTCGTTCTCCACGACGGTCTCCGTCATCAGACGCATCTCCTTGATCAGCAGATCCGCCGTTGATTAGACACTCCCCTTGCTACGGGCCTGCTCGACGAGCTGGTCGATCAGTTTCTGCTCGACCGTCGCGGCCTCCGGCAACGGAGACGCCTGGTTATCGGCAGCCACGAACTCGGCCACGGTGTCAGTCACTTGATGTCTCTTCCATGATCATCAATTACACCGGTGAGCGTACAGACCCGCGGCCGATGATTCAGCAGTAGACAGTCGTGTACAAGCCGTTGGGGATGGTGGCCGCGTAGTACCAGACAGCTGTGTCGGTGTCATCGGCGACGCCGGTGTACGGGCCCAGAACGGCGTACTTGTCGTAGTAGACGGTCCGGACTCCGTTCACGTCGACTGCCGGGCAGACGACAACCCATTGGGACAAACAGTTCGCGTAGTAGTGGTACATCGGTGCCCCATGAGGCGCGGGCGGCCGGAACGTGGTCCAGCAACCGACGTCGTAGACCGTCGTGGCCGACAGGCCGCTGCTGGGACGAAGGGCGGGCTGGACCGGCTTCACGGTTGCCGTGTCCTGATCTACTGTGAGGCGCTGCGCGGTTGGTGCAGCGGATGCCGAGGTCGTCAAACCGGCGCTGGCGAGTGCCAGTGACGCGAGAGCGACCGCAACGATCTTACGGAATGCCATGATTCTCCCTGGCGTGGTGGGGCCTGCTGTTTCCTCTCCAGCCGAGGTTGCACCCCGCATTCCGGCCTGTCCTTACGTGTGAGCGCACAGGCCTTCAGCCTGCGTGCACTGATGGCGGTACTGCCGCGGCGGAACACCGTAGGTGTTCCGGAATGCCTGGCTGAAATGTGCAGGGCTGGTGAACCCCCAGCGGGCGGCGATCGCGTGGATCGGGCGGGCGGCCAGCCGGGGGTCGGCGAGGTCCCGCCGGCACTGCTCCAGGCGGCGCTCGCGGATCCAGCCGGCGACGGTGTGCCCTTCTTGCTGGAACAGTTTGTGCAGGTAGCGCAGGGAGATGTGGTGGGCTGCGGCGATCGCGTCCGGAGTCAGGTTCGGATCGCCGAGGTTGTCCCGGATGAAGGCGTGGATCCGGGCCATCAGCGCCCGCTGCCTGGTGTGGGGCGACACCGCGCTGTGGGCGTCCAGCGCGTCGGCGAGCGCCGTGGTCAGGACGTCGAGGGTCAGGGTGGACAGCCGGGCGGTGTCGGACGGGCTGAGCTCGTGCATGTGCCGGGCGAGCTGCAGCAGGAACTGCGACGAGAGGGCACCGATGCCGTGGGTGCCCGGGATTCGGACGGTGCTGAGACGTCGTAGGTCCTGGACGGGTAACGGCAGCAGCGAGCGCGGGAAGCGCAGAAGCAGTAGCTGGTTCGCAGGAGCATCCGGCTCGAACTCTGCCAGGTAAGGATATGAGGGATCGTACATAGTCATATCCCCGGCTTGGAAGTTCTCGTGCCGACCGTCCTTCGTCATTGTGCCGCCACCGCGCACGAAGCAGCCAAGTTTGAACACTTCGGGATCGGCCTGGCGGATGAGCTTGGACGTGCGGTGGACCGAGTGCGGCATCGTGGTCATCAGCGTCGCCTGCACGGGGCCGAACTCGCTGATGCTGACCCGAGCCCTGAATCCGCTCTCGACCTGCGGGTCGCAGCGCAAGTCGTAGGGCACCCAGAGCTTCGAGTTCACCTCGCGCCAGAAAGCGAACCGCTCTCCCGCCGCGACCTCGGCAGTGCTGACCACATCCATGCCCCCAGTCTTGCCGCAGCGGGGCTGGGCCAGCATCGCCTGAACAAGCCGAACGCAACCCGCCACCGGCGCCGGGGTGCCCCTGAGCGTCCTCGATCAGTCCATGTTCACCATGATCGTGGTCATGGCACTGGTCACCACCGGCATGGTCGGCTTCGTCCTTCCCCCCGCCGAACCCGAGCGGCTCGCACCATTCGAGCCCGCCGCACCGGCCCGGGCTGTCCCGTCGAGGAACGTCGCATGACCCAGAACACCGTCCATCACGGCGGGCAGCCGGTCGTCACCGGCAAGGACCTGCGCACCGGGTTCGAGGAACTCGGCCTGCCCTCCGCGCCCGCAGGGTTAGTTTCTCCTTGCGGTGCCGCCGGTGGTCACCCCGGGAGTGGTCCCCACGTTCGATCTCGCGCCGCCCGCGCCCCGGCCGGAAGTCCGGCACGGTCAGCCGATCGGTGCAACCAGCGCCTTCCCCCGGCTGCCCGCCCCTAGGGTGGGTAGATCCGGTTGGGAGGACGGTGAAGAGGTGCGCCGAAGGAAGTTGCTCGCGGGCCTGACGGCCACGGTCGCCTCAACGGTTGGCTCCCCGCTCCTGGGGAGTGGAATCGCACAGACCGACGAGGCCCCGCTCGGCGAGCTCCTTGTCACCCGCCTGCGGGACGCGATACTCGGTCTGGGATCAGCCCCCTCGATCCCGCCGCCCGAGAAGCTCTCCGCCGACTTCACCCGAGCGCTCGCCGACTTCGACGCTTGTCGGTACGCCTCCCTCGCCGTGCGCCTGCCGCGCCTGATCCGCGTCGGCCACGCGCTGACCGCCGCTGGGGACGACACCGGGCAGTACGCTCTCCTGTCCAAGAGCTATCTGCTGGCCACCCGCATGCTCGTGAAAATGGACGAGCAGCAGCTCGGCTGGATGGCTGCCGACCGTGCACGGCAGCTCGCCGAGGCAGCACAAGACGTCCTCGCGGTCGCCGAATCCTCCCGCCAACTGGCTGTGCTGGCCAGGAAAGCGGGGTGGCATTCCAAGGCGTTGTCGATCGCACTGTCCGCCGCTGACCACCCGGATCTGCGCGGCGCCGGACGGGCCGGGGCCGCGGTACGCGGACTGCTCGTGCAGAGCGCCAACTACACCCTCGCGCGCAGGGGTGACCGGGACGGGATGCGGGAGCTGACCGACGAAGCCGAAGCCATCGCCAAGGAACTTGGCGGCGCCACTCTCCTACGTGACCACGGCGGCGGTTTCAGCCCACTGACCGTGACACTGCACAAAATCAGCGCCGAGAACCACGCCGGAGATCCCCGGGCCGCGCTCGCCGCCGCCCGCTCGATCTCCCTCAAGGCCCTGCCCAGCGTGAAGCGCCGTTCCCGCGCACTCGGTGACATCGCCGTCACCTACGACCGGCTCGGCCGCCGCACCGAGTGCATCCGGTCCCTCTTGGCCGCCGAACAGTGTGCCCCCGAAGAGACCCACGCCCGCCCGGCGACCAAATCGCTCATCTCCAGCCTGCTGGTCACCGGTCCCACGTCGATGGAACTGCGCGGTCTCGCCGCACGCAGCGGGGTCCTTGCCTGACTCATCTCCTTCACCGACGCCCCATTCGCCGGGAAAGCCCGTGCTACTCGTTCTTGGGCAGGCCCGCGGCGAGGCGCGGAGCAAGCCGGGCACAGCGGGCGGCGTAGGCCTCCAGGTGCTGGCTCTGGAAGTCCTCGGCGTCCCAGTCCTCAGGCCGGACGTCGTCACCCGGCCAGACATATGCCAATCCCAATTCGCCCGTGGACAAGGCGATTTCGCGCAGGTCATACCGTTCGTCCTCGAACGCGTCGAGGATGAACCACTCGGCGCTGCTGAGATCGGTCAGGACCAGTCCGGACGCGGAGCCGCCGGGCCAGGCGGTGAGGCCCGGGTAGATACGACCCTGCAGTGAGGCTGCACGATAGCCGGGAGCAGACGCTGGAACCCTGGCGGGTATCCGGCCCAGCAGAGCCTTGAGTACGTCGGCAAACCGGAGAGTGCCGTAGCAGAACAGCACTTGGGGACCTCGCAGGAGGCGAGCCAAGCGGCCTGAACCGACCGTCGCTGAGGGGTCCATTCCTCAACCGACCAGCAACGCGTCGAGCTTGGCGGCAGTTGCCTCGGGGTCCGTCGTGTGGTGAATGGTACGGATGCCGAGTGCTTCAGCCGGCGGCAGGTTGCCGGAGTGGTCGTCAACAAATACGCATTCCGGACCGGTGAGATCGAGTGCTTCCAGCGTGCGCTGGTAGATGACTGGCGACGGCTTCCGTACACCTTCTCGCTCGGAAAGGATCACGGCGTCGAAAGCGTCCTCCCACATGCCGAGTGCCTTGTACGGGTTGTAAGGCTCCAGGCCGAAGCTGTTCGAGAGCATCGCCACCCTGACACCTGCGGCACGGGCCCGATCAGAAGCTGCAACGATAGCGGGCTCTGGTCTGAGGTTGGCCAAGGCGCGGCGCATGAGGTCGGTGGAGTCGATGCCGAGGATCCCGCCGATGACTCGGTTCCAGTCCTCCTGGGTGGCCTCGCCGAGTTCGAGCGCGGAGTACACACGCACACCTTCCGGGTTCACATCGAGCGCATGGAAGTAGGCGCCCGGCTCAAGTCCTTCAGAGCGTTCGAAGGCTTCGCCGTTAAGACGCATTCGCGTGGTGAGGACTCCGCCGAAATCGAGGATTAAGCCACGGTAGGAGGAGGGCAACGGAACTCCTTGCGTACTCATGGATTAGTCAGGATGTTGGGCAGGGGGACGTTAACGGAGTGGCACGTTCGCGAAGGTCTCCCACTCGTACATCTGGTTGTCTCGGTGGATCACGATGAGCTCCGCGCTGGAGATGCGTGCCCGCGCCGGAGTTACGTCGAGGCTGTTGAGGATCTGCGCTATCGGTTCAGCGGGACCGTCTCCGGCGATGTAGGCCACGGATACATGTGGGGTGAAGCCTTCAGCCTTCTCCGGGGTCTCTCCGAGGACATCCCCGATCGCATCCCGGATGGCGTTCCTGACGGCGCGGACTGGACCGTCAGGGTGGACGTGCAGGAGCACGGCCTCCGGGTCCAGTACGGCGGGCCCAATCTGGGCATCGAACGCCGGAATGGAAGCCAGCCGCGTCTGGGCTGCATCCACGATGGCGCGGACGTCCTGCTCCTTGGTCTCACCAACGAAACCGATGCCTTGCATAGTCAGGTGCAACCACCGGTCAGGGATCAGAGTAAGGGCGTCTCCAAGCGGAGCAAGCGCGGACCGGTACTCGGCAGCGAGCCGGTGCACGTCGTCCTGGCCTTCGAATGTCAGGTGCCATGTGTAGAACCGGCGGCCTACGCTCCAGCCAGGCCGCCACCACCAGTGGTTCCGCATGGGCTCGGGTTGAGTGCTCATAGCCAACGATCAAATCAGGAGGAGCCCTCCCCTGGCGAGAGTGCGAGATGTCGTGAGGCCGAGTTCCCACAGAACGCTTCGATTGCTTGTCTCAGCCCGACGGCCGCGCTACCGCTGACGGAGGGCTGACCGATGCCGGAACCAAGTTCGCCAAGGCGGCGAGTGACAGGGGCCAGCCTGTGATCCGGTGGAAGTGCCAGCACAGGAGCAAGGGCTTCTAGAGCGCCTTCCGCTTCACCAACGGCGATGTGTGCTGCCGCCTGACTGATGTGGATCTGTGCCTCGGTGCCGTATGCCCTGACCGGCTGCACTGACAGGAGCGCGAGGGCGTTGTCTGCAGATTGCAAGGCATCAGCGGGGCGACCGACACGCAACTGGACGGCCGCCGCGTAGTTCTCCTGCCGAGCAGGTTGGCAGGAGAAAATGCCTCCGATGTCATCATTACCGCTCATTGCGACACGTGCGTCCTCAGCATGGACGAGCGCCGCCAAGGCCTCGTCCTGAGCCCCCAACTCAGACCAGGCATCGGCTTCCTGACAGGCGAGGAGTACTGCAACCGTTCCCGTCGTGCGGTACGTGCTGCCACGCCGCGCGAAATTGACCGCCTCTCGAAGGCGACCGTCCCAGAATGCCACTTTGGAGCGAGTCGAAAGTACCCAGGCGCGCAGGTCGTTGTGTCCTGATAGCTCGGCACACAGCCATGCAGTCCGACCTTGCGTGTCCGCATCGCGCAGTTGTCCCAAGTCGGAAGACATCCAGGCCAGGAGGCCGCACAGATAGCCAGCCGCGACGTACAAGTCGGCCGATTGGCGAGGGTACTGATGACCTTCAAGAAGAGCGAAAACGCGGTCACGTAGCGCCCGAGTCCGGATGAAAAGCACGACAGGATCTGAGGTCAGGTAGTCGGACGCGAGCGTCCGCGTCTCGGCCAACAGTTGTTCGAGGGCTATGTCGCCGACGTTCGCGGCCTCCGCCCACTGCGCCCAGGACGCAGACTCGTCGGCGGCGAGACGCACGAGATCGGTCCCCGTCGCTTCGGACGGGCCATCCGCGAGCGAAGGCGCGGATGGCGGGACCGTCGAATCGATGGCTGACAGGCGATGAGAAAGCAGGTTCAGGTCCGCCTCAGGCAACGCACGCCGGTCCTCCAGGTCCAACAGGTCCTCCACTTGGCACGAGAAGGCACCCGCCATGGCGAACAGGACCGGCAGGCTGGGGCGGCGCGAGGATGGCCCCGGCCATTTCTCCCACTTGCCTACGAGGGAAGCGTCAGCAGCCACAGACTGTCCGGGGCCCCGGACACTTGTCTGGGTGATCCGGTCCGCTGCCTCTTGAAGTGTCCAACCATGGACATGCCGCCACGCTTCTCTGGGACGCATCCTGAATCGAGTGCGCATCTCGATAGCGATATCGGCGGGCGCACATCCGGCGGTGGCCATGTCCTGGCGGAGCGTATCCCGGTCTGCCTTGGAACCGGGCTTCGAGGGGGCGTTCATGGGCGTGCTCCCTATGCGGTGTCGTGAACTCAAGGTAGCCGCGGCATCGATCGATCGGGCAGCCATGAACCGGGAGATTGGGGATATGCAGCCCAACCGGTCGTCCAAAATCGGCGATTGCTCCTGGTCGGCGCGCCGGTGCGCGTCCAAAAAAATTGGTCACGTGTGCCCGTGACGCCAACTGCCCTGATTGAAACCGTAGGGGCTCGCACCAGCACCCCGGGCAGGACAGCCCCCGGCTGCTGACTCCCGGACGCTGATCGCCAAAGTGAAGACGCATGGAGAAAACGGCATGGCACCGACTTCGACCGTCGCGCGAACACGACCCAGAATCATCCCCACTCCTCGGGTGTACCCCGGATTCGACATGTCCTTCAAGCGAAGCACGGGCTCCACGGCTAGCGCGATCGCAAAAGCAGACCGAGCCGCGCCGCGTCGCGCACGCGTCATTCTCCGGGCCGGGCTGCGGTATTGGGGGCAGCCGGACGAGCTGATCGAGTCCGCCGATCTGCTCGTCACCGAGCTGGTCACGAACGCGTTCAAGCATGGGCTCGGTGACGTCGGAGTTCGTGCGTATCTCACCGACACGCACCTTGTGATCGAGGTGCGGGACGGCTCTCCCGAAGTCCCCGTGCTGAGGGATGCCGCTCTCGACGACGAGGCGGGGCGTGGCCTTCTCCTCGTTTCCGCCATCTCCGACGACTGGGGTGTCAGCTCTGACGGCACGACGACCTGGTGCTCCCTCCCTCTTGTGAGAAGGAACGACGACATGGAACACGGTGGTGTCCCTGTGATCCCCGATCTCGGGTGCGCAGAGACCAAGTGGGTCAGGAAAGAGGAGTTCCGGGCAACCCACCACGCAGCCGGAAACGCCGCCCGCTTCACCCGCCTGTACCTGGTCGCCTACTTGGGCCCGGACCACGGCTTCGTGGACATCGAGGATCTGGCCGTGATCGGGGGCGTGTTGATGGCCAATGCCTTCGCGCACACCCAGGTACCGGAGTACGCCGTGTTCACCATGCAGTGGGCGTTGCTTGGGAGCGGTGAACTGGTCATCCAGGTGCACGACGGCCGCCGTGAGTTCCCGGATTTCGACAAGGCCGTGGGCTGGGAGCCGGCCGAGGGCGAGCGGCCGCGTGGCTTGTGGACCGCGCGCCGTCTCGGAGCCGAGATTTCCTACCTCCCGGTGGACGACGGGAAGGTCGTCCAGGCCCTGATCAGGCCGCGCTCCCTGCACGTTTGACCCCGGCCGGGCACCGGCCCCCTGACCGGCCGCCGGGATGCTGTGCGCCTTGTCTCCCCTGCCGAGGCCCGGCATCCCGGCGGTCGACTCCCCCTCTGACCGCGCCTTCTTGAGTTCTTGATCCCACCTTCACCTGCGCTCGTGTCCTGCCTCCAGCAGGAATCGCCAGCGTACCTCCATCCCCGATTCTGAGGCCGTCATGTCCGATCGGTTAGTGACCAGCGCGACGTCCAGCGCGTATCCCGGAGTCCCTGTGGTGTCCCCCGCTGCCGCGGACTTGATCGTCAGTCCGGTCGGTGCCGACTCCGATCTGCGGGCCGCGCTGGAGGACCTGAGCATGGGGCGCCACCTGGCCGCCCGCGACCTGCTCGTCCGGACGGGGCTGAACTGGTCCTTACTTGCTCGCCGTTGCCACCTGCTCGTGTCCGATCCCGGCGCACGCGGTGTCATCAAGATGTGGCGGGACGATGAACCGCACAGCCGGCATGCGTCCCTGCTGTGGGCGCGCATCCTGACCCATGGGGCGTTGCAACTCCACCGTGAGGGCAGGGCCGACGATGTGGTGTGCCGCGCTGGGGTGATGGCCCACGAGGAATGGAACCGGGCGCAGTCCCTCTGGCCGGCGTCCCCCGAGCCGTGGAACGGCCGGCTTCAGCTGGCCCGTCTTCCGTACGATCCGCAGTTCCTCGACCCCTACTGGCGAAGGCGTGCGCAGCCGTGGGACCGGCTGGATGACGTCGAGATGCCCTTGTGCGGGCCGTGGCCCTGAGGTTCCCCCGGTGTGCGGGAGGTGCTGATCAGCTGGTCAGGGCGGGTTGACGGGGTTTCAGGTTCGTTCGTTTGGCCGGTGCCTGGTCGGCGTAGTGCTTCTCCTCGAACTCGACCGGGCTGAGGTGGCCGAGCCGTTTCTGGATGCGGCGGGAGTTATAGAAGCCGTCGATGTACTCGAACAGCGCGAGGTTCACCTCGGCCCGGGTGGCGAAGACGCGCCCGCGGATGCACTCCGTCTTGATCAGCATCCACAGATTCTCCGCGAGGGCGTTGTCGTAAGAGTCCCCGACTGAGCCCATGGACGCGTGAACTCCCGCTCTCACCAAGCGAGTTGTCAGCTTCACGGACGTGTACTGACAGCCGTGGTCGGCGTGGTGGACGAGTGTGCCGGGCTCGACCTCGCGGGAGGCCAGCGCGTACTCCAGGGTGGTCAGGACCAGGTCGGCGTCCGCGCGGGCGGAGGTCTCCCAGGCGACGACCCGGCGGGAGAACGCGTCCCGGATCGCCGAGAGCCACAAGGGCCCCTCACCGGTGGTGATCATGGTGAGGTCGGTGACCCACAGCCGGTTCGGTGCGGGTGCGGTGAAGTCCCGCTCGACCAGGTCCGGGGCGAGTGTGGCCTTGGGATCGCGGCGTGTGAAGCCGCTTCGGCGTGGGCTGATGCCCGCGATATCGGCCTCGCGCATCAGGCGCTCGACCCGTTTGCGGCCCACGTGGACGCCCTCGCGCTTGAGCACGGCGTGCACGCGCGGCGAGCCGTAGATCCCGCCCGAGTCGGCGTGGATCTCCTTGATCTGCTCGGTTAGTTCCACGTCCTGGCGCCGGCGTTCGCACGGCTCGCGCTCGGCACGACGCCAGCGGTAGTACGTCGAGGAGGCGATGGACAGTTCCCGGAGTACGCACTCGACTCCCAGGTGCGGGTGCTCGTCGACGAGCGCCCGCACCTGGGGCGGGTCGGGTCGAGCTGCGCCGCGAAAAACGCCGAAGCCGTCCGCAGGACGTCGTTCGCCCGCTTGAGCTGGACGTTCTCCTTGCGCAGCGCGGCGAGTTCGGCGCGTTCATCGGTGGTCAGCCGGTCATCCCGCTCGCCGGCGTCCGCCTCGGCCTGACGGATCCAGCCGCGCAGGGCCTCCGGATGCACACCGAGATCGACAGCAAGCTTCTTGATCTGCGGCTTCGGGTCGGAGGTGCGGTACATCCGCACCGCACGCTCACGCAACTCCAGCGAGTACTTTCTGGGAGCGGCCATGGTCGATGTTCCTCTCATGAGAACCATCTGACCCTCTGTCAACACACTCCGCATCTCGGGGGAACCTCACCCCTGTGGGCCGAGGCAAACGAGCGTCACCCGGGCGGCAGGGATGCGCACCACCGTATGCGCGAGTACTTCCTGCAGCACCGCGGAGCTGTTCCTGCCTTCCAGTTCTCGCAGTGGATCGTCTTGGCCCGTCGGCCGTATGCCGAGCTGCTGATGCTGCCGCTGTACGCGCTCATGGACGTGTACCGGGAACGGCACGGCAGCGGTCAGGCGGGTGCTCTCGGGTTCTGGCAGTCGGAGCAGGTACACCGCTTCGCGATGCGCGCGTTTCGGGAGTGGTTCTCCCCGATTCCTGAGGCCGAGCACCGCTGGCTCTCGCCCTGGGACCTGAACCATCTGGCGCACGCCCTGGTGTCCTGCGGCGAGAACGGCGCGGCCCGGCAGGTGTTCAACGCGCTGGGCCCCTATGCCACGCCTCAGCCGTGGAAGGACATCAACGCGAGCCTCGGCCGCTCCCAGGACTGGACGGACGAGTTTGTCCGCATCCGCGCCGCCGTCCTGAAGTAGCGCGCGCCCGATGAACACCCGCGCCCCGCCGCCCACCGCGTGTACCTACGCCTCTTCGCCTGCCTCTCCTCTCCTCTCCTCATTTTCCCTTCTGCTGAAAGTGGATTGCTGGTGTCTCACAGAAGTGCCGTCACCGTGACGCCGCCGGATGACGACGACGTCCTCAAAGCCCTGGGAATCAAGCCCGAACTGTCCCGCAAAATGGGCACGTTCGGGAACTACGCGATCAGCTTCTCGGTCATCTGCATCCTGGCCGGCGGCATGTCCCTGTTCGGGTTCGGCCTCAGCCATGGCGGGCCCGTCGTCATGCTCGGAACCTGGCTCGTGATCGGCGGGCTGACGCTGCTGGTCGGCATGTCGCTGGCCGACGTGGTCTCCGCCTACCCCACCTCCGGCGGACCCTATTTCATGGCCGAGAAGCTGGGCGGCAAGCGCTGGGGCTGGTACACCGGCTGGCTGAACCTGCTCGGCCTGCTCGGCGCCATCGCCGGCATCGACTACGGAGCCGCCGCGTTCATCGGCGCCTTCGCGCAGCTCCAGTGGGACATCGCCCCGACCCCGACGAGCACCATGCTGATATTCGGCGCCATCCTCCTGCTGCACGGGCTGCTCAACTCCGCAGGCGTGCGCCTGGTCACCGTCCTCAACTCGGTCTCGGTGTGGTGGCAGCTCGCGGGCGTCGCCGTCATCGTCGGCACGCTCACCCTCGCCCCCGCCCAGCACCGGTCGGTGGGTTTCGTGTTCACGCACTTCCACAACGACACCGGTTTCTCCCACCCCTTCTACGTCGCGCTGATCGGCGGTCTTCTCGCCGGTTACACCTTCTGCGGCTACGACGCCTCCGCGCACGTGGCCGAGGAGACCAAGGACGCGCAGGTCTCCGCGCCGACGGGCATGGTGCGTTCGATCTGGGTGTCCTGGGCGGCCGGCTTTGTGCTGATCGCCGGCCTGCTGTTCGCCATGCAGGACTACACCGCGACCCAGAACACGGCGACCGGGGTCCCGCCGGCGCAGATCTTCCTTGACGTCCTGGGCGCGTCCGGCGCCAAGGCCCTGCTGCTGATCGTCATCGTGGCGATGCTGTTCTGCGGCAACGCCGAGGTCGCCGCGGCCAGCCGCATGATCTACGCGTTCTCCCGCAGCCGTGCCCTGCCCGGCTGGAAGAGCTGGCGGCGGGTCAACTCCCGGACCAAGACGCCCACCCGGGCCGTGTGGTTCGCCGTCCTCGTCCCGTTCGCCCTTGCCCTGCCGGTCCTGTATTCACCTACCGCCTACGGGGCGATCACCGCGATCAACGCGGTCGGCATGATTCCCACCTACGGCATCCCGGTCTTCCTGGCCCTGCGCAAGGGCCGTGACTACCGGTCAGGTCCCTGGACCCTGGGCCGCTGGCGGCGGCCGGTCGGCGTCATCGCCATCGCCTACGTGGTCATCATCACCGTGGTGTTCTGCCTGCCGCAGTCAAGGCCGATCACCGCGGAGTCCTTCAACTACGCCGGCGTGACCCTGGCGGTCGCCCTGCTGCTCGCCACGGTTACCTGGATGACCCGCGGCAAGCGGGACTACCAGCTCGCCGCCGCAGACACCGCCCTGTCCGGGGAAGCCGCAGCGTTCGGCGAGGGAGGCTACTGATGACCACGCCAACCGTCCGTCCCGCTACGCTCTGGCCCTCCGGAGCGGTCCGCGAGGAGGAGCTTCGCGACCTCGTCGGCACGCGGCGCATCACCGAGATCATGCTCGCCATGACGGACATGCAGGGACGGCTGAAGGGCAAGACCTTCAGCGCGCCGGTGTTCCTGGAGAAGATGACGGGCGGGGCCGAGATGTGCTCCTACCTCCTGGCCACCGACACCGGCATGAACCCTCTGGAAGGGGTCGAACTCACCGGCTGGAACCAGGGCTTCGGCGACTTCCTCGTCCTGCCGGACCTGGGCACTGCCCGGGTGCTCCCCACCCGGCCCGGCACCGTCATCATGATCGGCGCCCCCGTACACCACGACGGGACACC
>Ga0307507_10008195_pt1 | contig 14630 bp, 10 predicted proteins | sample 7_EM_MG_FD_207223 | JGI IMG/M metagenome (GOLD analysis project Ga0307507, IMG submission 207223) | Populus trichocarpa ectomycorrhiza microbial communities from riparian zone in the Pacific Northwest, United States - 7_EM | ecosystem: Host-associated > Plants > Roots > Unclassified | place... | reverse complement strand
TGTGTGAACCAGGGCATCCCAGACTTTGTCCAGACTAATCCCCGCTCCGGGTGGCAAGGGCTCTCCAAGAGACCGGCTGCAGACGAAGAGAGGGGTCGAACCCCAAACCTCGTAAGCGATGAGAGCGCGCCTAACCGCTCCTCCAAAACCTTTCTAATTACACATAATCTTTATCTCAATAAAAAAAAAAAGAGGGTTAATTTGGATGCTTGCTTTGGTGCCAGTTAATTGTAGTTAATCTCTAATCATAATTAATTTCAAAAATTATTTTGTTATGAAAAATTATATCTCTAATAAGCAGTCATTTCGTGTTTGTTACTGCGGATTGAAAAGTATTTTTAAAAAATTTTAATTTTTTTTTAAATTAATATGTTTTTGATGTTTTCATATCATTTTAATGTGTTGATATCAAAAATAATTTTAAAAAAATAATAAAAAAAATTATTTTAATATATTTTGAAGTATAAAACACTTAAAAAAAATAACTCCTATTATATTTCCAAATATTCTCTATGAGTCAGACATGGAAAAAAACTATATCCTAAGATCTCTGTATCGCTTATCTACTGCAATGGGTGTAAATCTTTTTATTTTTTATGGGGAAAAGTTACAAGAATGCCAAAAACACCCCTGTTACAATTCAAAAAAAATATTTTAATAACTAATGATAAATCATTTTTTTTATATTGAGAATTTTTTTTTCCAACTGGCTGCCACTCCTGAACTGAAATTTCAGATCCAACCACCAGCCCTGCATGCGTACATTTACTGCTACCGCTATTAATCTCATCAACATAGGGGACAAAGAAGCAGCACTAGCTGCATCTAGAAAATGAAAGTCACTTTTTTTTTATATATATTTTAAAAATATTTAATTTTTTTTAAAATTAATATTATTTTAATATTTTTAAATTATTTTGATTAGTTGATTTCAAAAATAATTTTTAAAAAATAAAAAATATTATATATATTTCAAAATAAAAACCACTTTAAAAAAACAATAACAACAACATTTATAATCAAGCTAAAACGTAGTGGACCAAGCTGTGAGTGAACAGCTACCAGATAACAAGGCATGTGACACTGTGCCTTTATTTTCCAAGCTCACATAATGAGGTCTGCAAAATATCCGAATCCAATAAAATTCATCGAATCCTTGTGCTGACCATTTCACACTTAGCTGGCCTTTAAGCGGAATCTTTCCTTGTATTCTGCTAAGAATCTCCTTAAAATCCTAGAGCTCTTCTAGCGGATACTTACACTACACTACACCCGTTTTTATACAAGAGCAAAGACAGACAGTTCTTGGGGCATTCACTATCTGCGAATCTTGAGATCATGGCTGGGGCAAATGAGGTTCAGGCCATGGAAATAGAGGATGAAGAGGAGTGTCCAGTAAAGCAAGTAGATCTTACTGTTCTGAAAACTGATGACCCCACCTTGCCTGTTTTGACGTTCAGAATGTGGGTTCTTGGTCTTGGTTCTTGTGTCCTCTTGTCCTTTGTAAACCAGTTTTTCTGGTACAGGACACAACCGATGTTCATTTCGTCTATTTCTGCACAGATTGCTGTGGTGCCATTGGGGCATCTAATGGCTAAAAAACTGACCACTCGCAAGTTCTTTGAGGGTACAAGCTGGGAGTTTACCATGAATCCTGGACCTTTTAATATTAAGGAACATGTGCTGATCACAATATTTGCCAATTCGGGTGCTGGAACTGTTTATGCTACGCATATTCTCACTGCTGTTAAGCTATATTACAAGAGGAAACTGACTTTTGTTCCCGCCTTGTTTGTTATGATTACTACTCAGGTTTGTTTCCTTTTCCTTGTCAGATCTTTGCCCTGTTTAATTAACATGCTGGTATTTCTGTATGATCTTGAATGCCCTTTCGCAGAAAGTTCATAGAATGGTTTCTGATGATCCTTTAGTTGCTCTATGGATGTATTCCAGGTACTAGGATTTGGTTGGGCTGGTCTTTTCCGGAAATATTTGGTGGAGCCAGGGGAAATGTGGTGGCCATCTAATCTGGTTCAAGTGTCTTTGTTCAGGTAATTATGTGTATTTGCAATCTGTATTAATCGATCGGCTGCTGTATTTATAGCACGGCTGTATCTTTAATTGTTTGTCTGAATCTATGATCAATGCAGGGCACTACATGAGAAAGAGAAAAGACTGAAAGGCTACACAAGTCGTACCCAGTTCTTTCTCCTAGTCATAATTTGCAGCTTTGCATACTATGTCTTGCCTGGTTATCTTTTCACCATGTTAACATCCTTCTCTTGGGTCTGTTGGCTTGGTTCCAAGTCTGTTCTGGTTCAGCAACTAGGTTCAGGCTTGCAAGGACTTGGAATAGGCGCTGTAGGGTTTGATTGGGCTACAGTTTCTGCTTATCTTGGAAGTCCACTAGCTAGTCCATGGTTTGCTACTGCCAATGTTGCAGTTGGATTTTCCCTAATAATGTATGTGATGACACCCATCTGTTACTGGCTCAATGTCTACAATGCCAAGAACTTTCCATTATATTCAAATGAGCTTTTTACAGAAAAGGGTGAGGAGTACGACATCCTTAACATCATCAATTCAAAGTTTCACCTGGATCGGGATGCTTATGCAAAGTTTGGGCCAATACACATGAGCACCTTCTTTTCTATGACTTATGGCCTTGGATTTGCCACACTTTCTGCTACTGTTATGCATGTCCTACTCTTTAATGGAAGGTAATAAGCTCCATCACATAGATATCAACCTTTAGGTGAAGCTGTTGTCTTGTGTGTCCTAATTTTTCTGTTTGTACCTGCCACATGCAGTGACCTATGGAAGCAAAGCAAAAGGGCCTTTGGGGGCAGAAGGAAAATTGATATACATACAAGGCTCATGAAGAAATACAAATCAGTTCCCACATGGTGGTTCTACATCATCCTTGTCATAAACATTGCTGCTATAATCTTTGCTTGTGAGCATTACAATGAATCACTTCAATTGCCTTGGTGGGGTGTTCTGCTAGCTTGTGCCATCGCATTTTTCTTCACTCTGCCAATCGGTATCATCAGTGCCACCACAAATCAGGTAAAAATGTTCAGGCTTCTGCTTGCAAGCTAAGTTCAGTTATATATAGTGCAACCCCATCATAATATCCTGATATTTTTGTTCTCTTCGGGGTAAACAGCAACCAGGTCTTAACGTTATCACGGAATACATTATAGGGTACATGTATCCAGAGCGGCCGGTTGCTAATATGTGCTTCAAGGTGTATGGATATATAAGCATGACTCAAGCTCTAACGTTTCTAGCAGACTTTAAGCTAGGGCACTACATGAAAATTCCACCTAGATCAATGTTCATGGCACAGGTTAGTTTTTTGTGAGTTTCAAATCAGTGCATAACATGATGTACAAGGTTCAACAGTGAACATAATGACTTCGCAGGTGGTAGGAACACTTGTGGCTGTACTCGTATACCTAGGAACTGCCTGGTGGATGATGGATGCCATTCCCAATCTTTGTAGTCAAGACAACGGCCCATGGAAATGCCCGATGGACAGGGTGTTTTTTGATGCTTCTGTCATATGGGGGCTGGTTGGACCGCGCAGAATCTTTGGCAACCTTGGCGAATATGGAGGTGTCAATTGGTTCTTTCTCGGTGGGGCTGTAGCTCCTCTCATAGTCTGGATTTTCCATAAAGCATTCCCAAGAAAGGAATGGATCAGCCTCATTCACATGCCAGTCCTGTTAGGTGCAACATCAATGATGCCTCCAGCTTCTGCTGTGAACTACACCAGTTGGATTGTTGTTGGATTCCTCTCTGGATATGTTCTGTTCAGATATCGAACAGAATGGTGGAAACGTTATAATTACGTGCTCTCTGGTGGCCTTGATGCCGGGACAGCCTTTATGACTCTGTTGATCTTTTTCGCTCTCGGATACTGGGATGTTGACCTGACATGGTGGGGAAGCAATTCGAGCAACCCAGAAGGATGCCTCTTGGCTAGCTGTCCAACTGCCAAAGGGATCATTGTAGATGGCTGCCCAGTTCTCTGATCAAACTGTATATTTTTACTCTCCTTTTGCCCCGTTTTCGAAACAATAATATTTACTTCTGTCAATACATACAGACAGCTGGTTGCTGCTGTGCTTGATAATGGGTTCCTAGATGAAAAACTTTGTTGAAGATTTCATCTTATTATGCAATCAAATGGATTAAATTCTTCCAGAAGATCATTATCTTTGGAACTGCTATAGTTTCAGACCAAGTATTGGAAGGAAAAACCAGAGTGGATGTGGACTTTCATGTTTGAGTTTGAAGTGATTTCAGGAATGGTGTTCACTTGCACAAGAACTCTTTTGGATGGAGACTCTCTGTCCATATTTAAAAAAAAAAAAAAAAACTATTATGGCTCAAAATTTTATTGTGAACCAAGAGGGAATTCATCGGAAATTATGCTTTCGCTATTAGCTCCAAAATAATTAAGCCTTTTCAGCAAAATTTCTTAAACAGGGGAATGAGGGCTTTATCGTTTTTTCGATTTTTTCTAAACTGTTAAATTCCTAATTTAACCTTGTCTACAATCAAAATAAAATAGCATTCAGGGGTTTTTTGGGCTTTGACATAATTTTAACAAAGATACAATATACATTACTTCGTTGGCCTTATAATTTAAAAATCATTGCCTTTGTTTTGGTTCAAAAAAGAGTATACGAAAACAGAGACCCCCTTCCAGTTATCTAAATCCCCTGCGCAGACCCTTGAAAGAAGAAGTGCCTGTATTTTTGCAAACAGAGAGCCTCTTCTAATTATCTAAATCCCCCTGTCAGACCCTTTAAAGAACTATCTGTATTTTTCATTATCATTTATCTTCCTCTCACAACCAATCTTTCAACAGCTAGTTATATTAATATTTGAATGCCAAGGAGCACGCCTTAAAATGAAGAATCCAGTTCAAGATACTCTTCTTGAAAAAAGTGCTAGTTAATTGTCCCAGTATAAATACGTTGGTTTACGCGGCTGCGGCAGCTTTTTAAACAAACCACGTAAACAATTCGTTTGATAATATTAAAACACAAATTACTATGTATGTGGGGCCTGTTGACACCACTGGTTTGTGAGAAGCAGCTCTCACGCGGCCACGTCTTATGGCAGGTGATAATTCACTTGGGCACTGTTTCTTAAAGTGAACAGTGCCGTGGTGAATTCACCTGGACACTGTTCATGTTCATGTGAACAGTGCAGGTGAATCTCACTTGGTATTGTTCACGTGAATAGTGTCTCAACTGTTATTGGACCGTGTCTGACTCGTTAATTTTTTTTTTAAATTGTGTTTTACTCGAAAAACTAGTGTTTAATATTATTCAATAACACTACAATATCATACGTGATGAAATTGTAGATAAGATAACGAAATAATAAAAAATATTTGATATAAAATATTATTTATTTAATGATGTAATAGTGGTAGTTAAATCTACAATATTTAAATTAAAAACCATCAATATTAATATATATCTTTTTTAATTATTTTATAACCTCAATTTCAAAAGCATTCTTAACCAAACACATTAAACTATTTTTTTTTCAACCTCAATTTCAACCACAGTTTTAACCAAACATCTATTTTTTCAAACCAACCTCAACTAAAAGTACTTTTTATAAAAACAACTTTTTTCAAACCACAACCACAACAGCTACTCAATACCAAACAATACCAAATGCACACCAAGAGTGTTGGCATAATAACAGGCTATAAGACCTCCAGAACAAAATTTGTGAGGTCACTGAACCGACAAACAGAAGATATAACATGTTCTACCATAAGAAATATAATTTCTAGAGGTTTCATAAAAGTTGGTGTGCTTCTGTCCAGAAATGATACCTCATATGCTATCCAAGCAACAGAAGCAAACACTACAGCAGCCAATGCATTTGAGAACTTCCTATAGATATCCAACTTAACAGCATTTCTTTTCACCTGGATGAAATTAATTTATTTAAGTTCCTGAAAGTTGAAACGACACGAAACAGAAATGGAAAAACTGACGTGATAAAAAATAACAAGCAGGATAGCAACAAGACTAGAAAACATTAAACGCAGAAATGGTAACCTGTAACTGTTCTAATGTTTTTGAAAGAGCTGTAAAAATCTACAATATTAAAAATGCATCGAGCAAGGCATCGGGAAGAACTAAAAACAGTCTTGCTCTTCCTTATAGGTCGTTAATAGTCCCCACATACTCGGTAATATCAAGCAACTCGAATGCCAAAAAATAAGTAATTCCAAGAAGAAGCACCTTGGAGGTAAGACCACCAAGAGTAGGCCTCACAACACCATACCCCATAGAAACACAGAGTACAAGGAGGCGGACAATAGTTTTTCTTACAGCTCCAACAGTGACAACCCAAGTAGTAAGCACAACTGGCCTCATTCCAGTGCTGTTAAAATTAGCATACTCAAAATACCAAAGAATCATCTGAAACAATCCTAAACCAACAACAACCGAGATACAATGTTGAAGTTGCAGTATATCTTTCAAATCTGCGAAATAAGTAATCAATCACTAAATAAAACCTCGTTTTGGCTCTAAGTGACTCCGACACTGCAAGTTCAAAAAAAAACAAAGAATAATAATAAAAAAAAGAGAGAGTGAAAGAAGGAGAGTCGTGAAGAGAAACAAGAGTCTAACCTTATTTGCAGATTTGAAACAGTGATCAAGAGTCTTCTGCTCCTATGCTCTTCGCGATTGAAATTACTTTTTATTTAATTAGGTTTTCTCCCTGTCTACAATTCTGCATCGTTTGTCGTTTTGGCCTTTTAAAAGGTCAAAACGACGTCGTTTCACGTCTATGTATATATATAAAAAAAAAAGTCGGATCTCACCCGGGTCGACCGGGTTTCGCCGGGCCAAGTCTCCGGCGGGTTTTTACTTAGACCCGGACCGGTCCTAGGCTCAGGTCGACCGGGTCCCGGGTCGACCCGCCGGGCCGGTCCTGGTTTCAAAACTATGTGTTAACCTTTAAAAAAATTAAATCGATCCATAAATTTTATTTTTTTAAGACTTGATAACTATTCTCTTGATTATAATTTTTTTATTTAAAATAATTTATAAAATTACAGAATTTTTTCAATTGCATCCCCCATTGATTTTTTCATCTGACAGATTTAGTTCTTATTCTTTTAATTGATATTTTTTTTTCAAGGATGGTTTTTAAAAATTGTTTGTTTTTTAATAATTTTATTTTTCTTAATTTTTTTTCTATCAAATCTAATCCTTTTTTATTGCTATTTTTTACCTTGAAAATTTTCTTAGATTGATTTTTTTTACTATTTCTTCTTTCAACATTTATTTTACCGAGTGTTTAGCTTATTGAATTATTCCAAATCTAGAATTCAATGAATTGTGGCTTTGAGAGATTAATCCGAGTTTACGAGGTTCACCTAGGCTTGTTTATTAAATTTAGCTTTTTGAAAATGAGTTTTATTTTATAATTAAATTAAATTAATTTATTTTATCCTCCAACAATTAATTCTTCAGGTGTTGAGCTTTTGGGTTGAGCCCGAAACTGGAATTTTCTCTCGGGCTTGCTTGTTTTATTTCTTCTTTTTGAAGCTTTTTTTTTTCTATTTTATCCTCCAACATTCTTTTTATTCGTTTTCTATGATATTTTTCTATCATTTTGAAAATAACATAGGTTGTCTCGAGTTTTTTCCGGTCTTTATTAGATGTTCTTTTTTTAAAAGGAGATTTATTTTTTAATTAAATTAAATTTATTGATTTCATCCTTCAAGATTTAATTCATAAAGTATTTAACTTCTTAGTTGAACTCAGATCTAGAATTTAATGGATTATGGACTTGAGAATTAACTCAAGTTCATGAGATTCACCCGTGTTTGCTTGTTTTTTTTTTTTTAAGTTTTTTTTTTATCAATTTCATCCTTCAACATTTTATTAATTTATTTATTCACTTTCTATGAAAATTTTAAGTCGTTTTGAAAATAACACAAGTTATCTCTAGTTTTTCCTTTTCAATCTATGTTGAATCTGGTTTTTTTTAAATGAATTTTTTAATTAAATTAAATTAATTATAAGCCTGAGATACTTGTTGATAGGATGTGCAGCCTTTTATATTTATCAAATTCTTAGATTTTTCCTGTTACTTTTAAAATGTTGGCATGAATATTTTTTTCTAGCATATCAGCTGCCATCTAACTGGGCATCTTCTATATGTTTGCAGAACCTTCGTTGTAGTTATCCGAGGTCGACGAATCTAGTCTTGTCGATGACTGCAAAAGGTTTCTGAATAACAAGTAGGATACAATTTGAAAACATGAAAGAAAATATGTGAAAGAATTAAATTCTAATTTCATTAATTTAGTGTAAAGGCAAGTTATCAGAAGGAAATGTTAAATACATGTGTAAAAAGAACGGAAATCTTTCAGATGAACAATCAGAAATAAGAGGACTGTTCATTAAGAACATTCAATTGAGCAAGTAATTTAGCAGCTTGGGATTTCATGCTACTGCTTCCCCTTTGTGTTATATCAACTAATGACATCTTCGCTGAATTTCCATATTTTTGCTTGAATTCAAATAGTCGAAAGATTCGCTCTAAAGCTCCCAGTGTTTTCTCCTGCACCCTGGCAGAAGGTGAGTTCAATAGCTTTATAATTTGAACAATGGCATTTGCTTCAGCAAGCACCTTACTACCACTTTGTAGTTTTTGTCCATCGATCAATGTCAGGAGTGCATCTAATGAAGCTTCACAGACTCCAAGATCAGCTTCTCCAAGCATCCTCACCAGGGGTTCCAGTGCATTAGCCTCTAAAATGCAGAAGGAAGATTCCACTGTACAAATTCCCAGATGTACAGGGCAGCATGTGACTGGTGCAGCCAAGCAGGAGAAAAGACCACGTTTTTTCACCGGGCTGCTTAAGGAACTTGAACTTTCAGAAAGCTGTTTAAGTGAAATGGCAGCACTTTGTTTCATCAAAGCAGTTCCAGAAACCAGTAATTGTACAAGCACCGGAATAATTCCAACTTTGGCTACTCTCTTCTGCCACTCCTGATTCTCAGTGAAACGACAAAGAGCTTTAATGGCATTCTCTGTTATCTGCTTTCTGTGTGAGGCATTTCTGCTCTCATCAGTGAGACAGGTAGAAATGACCTGAACTGCCCCAGCATCTACAAGCCACAAAGTTATATTTGGGTCATCAGGAAGATTAGAAATAATACCCATGGCTGCAGCAATCTCCTCCACATCAGTTGATGCCATAATGACCTTGACCAGGGTCTCAATGCATCTTTGACCCACATGTTCCAAAATGATGTTGTTATCACCATCTTCTGTCAAGCAGCAGAATAGCTTCATGGCATTTGCCCGTACTATACTATGATCATGCTCACATAATTGAACCAATACTTGGACAGCAGAGAGCTACAAATAGCAAAAGCATTAAAAAATGAGGGAATAGGCAATTTGAATTAGTTGCTACATAATTCTTCCAAAATGTTCGAGGCCTAAACCCATACAAAAATTATTTTTGATCATTTGTTCCAAGATCAGAAAAGAAAATCTGGGTATGCAAAAGGACATTGCATTATCTAAAAGTGCCATGGATATAATAAGGTCAGAGTTCTTTTCCTTGATACTAAAAGTGCTCATAGGATTGCATACCTGTCTCAGTTTTGCTCTTATTTCTACACCGGAAGGAGATTGGCACATTGCAAGAAAAGTTCGAAGAATGGTCTTCTGAATCTCCGGACCCGTCAAGGAAATTAGACAGAAGAGCTTAAAAATATCTTCCTCAGATTCCAGTAATGAGATCTGCTCATGATCAGCTTCTTGGCAAGTGGTTGCTATGGCAAGGTTCATAATTATGGCTGCAACATGCTCGCGCAAACTTGGTGATGATAAGCTGTGTCGATAAAGAATTTCAAACAGAGGTCCAACTGCACCTTCTCTGATCATCTGAAGACCATTTTCTGGTACATTTGAAAGGTTCTGAAGAGCTTTAACAGCCACTTTTTTCACTTCTAAATCATCATTCGAGAGAAATCGAAGAAGAGGCTCTAGTGCCCCATATTTAAACAAGGATAATTTATTGTGATCAGTCAAATCAATTTCTGCTAATGTCTCAGCCATGACCATTCTAACATTTTCTGGCCCTGCATCAAGTGACAAGAAACTAGTCGTAGTCATCTCGATAAAAAGTTACTAGGTAAGAAAATAGACAAACAACCTTAAACACACATCTTAACAAGCAATCATGTGGAATATTATCCTCGGCTGATCACTAATTTCTCAAGGAAATATAATCATTGGTCAGACATTTGAACTCGGTGATATTTATCAGAGTAAAGCTTGCATATGAATGACCAAGATTTCTTGACGATAAGAATTTTTAATCATTGCGAAACGCTAAATCAACTGAGTAGCACACCTGTTATTAGATTCATCATTGAAGAAATATAAATACCATTATAAAAGCATACCTGAAGAAAGAAGCCGCAGTAGTGGCTTAAAATAGTTAGCCTTTGCCATCTGTATAACATTTTGATCAAGGAAAGACAGATTCTCCAAAAGCTCTCCTGCATCTCTGGCAGCTTCAACTTCCTCACTGTTTAATGTGGTCACTAGGAGAAAAATACAGGCCTGAATATTTCCGATTAAATCTCGCACCGCATTGTTTCTTGATAGTTCAAGTAACAACTGCAAGGCTAACTTTCTTTCCCCAATCTGGCGTGCAAGCGACCGAACAATAAATTCAAGTGCATGATCTACTTCAGCAATTTTTTCCTGCCAAAATAGCATGTTCAACTTGATAAAACATCTGAAAATTACACACACACACACACACACACACACATATATATAAAGATGAATTGTGAGAAAGTTGAGGGCATCCATCTTCTTCAGAATTGACAAAGTATCATCCTACCTTGTGTTGCTAAAAGAGCAAAATAAGAAAGTGAGATTATTTACATGATGACCCATCAAAGAACATTACATGGCTATTCAGGTTTTTTTTTATCTTATCAATGATGAACAATTAAATAATGTGTGCGTGCGTGCGCACACAAGCAAGAAAATGGTCTTGAGATGTACCTTATTGTGGTCACTGCCCTTTGCAAGGATGCAAAGGATGGACAGAGTATGGATTCTTATTTCACGATTTCTCTCACCAAGAAGTCCAGTAAGAACTGGCACATAGTTCTCCAACATCACCCATTCTTGGTGCATCTCTCGTTCTGCCATCAGATCTTGCAGCTTGCCCAATGATTGAAGAACTTCTTGGTCTTCATTTGATTGAAGTTTTTGTTTAATGGAAACAATGATAACCAAGTTGTTTCTTTCCTTCCATTCCTCAATCGATCTACGAAGAGTTACGTTAGGTCGTAAAACCGAAGTGTCTAAGGTAGTGCAGGTCATGGGACAAAGGTTGTGCCCTTCTGCAAACCATTTTTCTATTGCACTTCTCTCGAATGTTTTAGCAGAGGAAGTTTCCACAGGATCAACCATTACATCCTGAGTAATTGGACAGAAGAATGAATGGAGAGGTTCCAAAGTTTGTCTACCCAGAGAATTTCTCTTGTCAAGGTACTTCCTTTCTCGCTCCTCATAAGATGTAGTGGCATCAGCCTTTCCAAGAAACGAACTGATCTGCTCCATCTGTATAGCTTCTGCCATGTCCTTTCTTAGCTTGAAATTTTCAATTTCGTTCTTGAATTCTTCAAACTCCCTCTTCAAAGCTGACCGATCACCAGAGATCCCAACAGCTTCAGCAATACTAGCCAATAAATTGTTTGCATAAGATTGATCCACATTTCCCTCCTTTATTGCCCACTCAATCTTTCCCAAGACTTCCTCCTCCAATCCTGATGCTCGATATTCTGCATCCAGCATATTCTTGCATAGCTTGCTGATTTCATTACTTACACCCAATGAAACATCTAAAGAGGCAAGAGGTATGAGACTCAAGGCACGACCGATCTCTTTCGTGCACGCCTCTAAATGCTTGACAATTTTTCGACAATTCAGTAAGAGATAGACCTTGTTCTTGTTGCTGCACTCAACAGCTAGCCTCTTAGCAACTTTAGTCTCACTATTTAGAATCTCTACAGCATTATTCAAGTTCTCAGAATGGTCTAGGTTGAACCTTGCTAAATCTTTCAAGAAATATGCTGTCTTCTCCAAGTACGTCAAAAATCTCTTGAAATTCTCCTTTTGAATGAGCACTTCTTTGGCTGCATGTACTGTGTCAAATATGGAAACTACAGTATGTGAAAGCAACTCCGATACTGAAACGATTGATGCATTGACAATAACTTCCCTTGCCATCTCATTACTAAGGAAAACCTACAGATAGATCATCAACTCTTATCAAGTTACCTAAAAGTCGCAAAATTAACGATTCAAGAGTCCAACGCTTTCTTGAAATCTTCCGACAGCAATGCCACAAATCCAACTCACATTCAAGAAAGTACCTGTGTCTGCAATCAGTTTCAGAAAATTTTCTTAGACAATAGACGTATTCTTCTTCAACCAAACAACACAACTTTGAGAGCAAATGTAAACAGATAAAATGAAAATATACACCAGATGGATTTTTCTTGTTTCACTTGCCAGAAAGGGGAAAACGAAATCAAAATTTCTTCTCAAAATTCAAACAGCTGAACTCATAGTAAGGTTCGAAAACAATCTCATGGATCATCATAGTCTAGTCAGAACTGAAAGATTTTGGCAATGTCATTAACTGATATTTTTTAAAATATAATTTAAAACTCGTGATTGCATACATAAAGAAATCCTTGTTCCAAAGTCTCAACTAATTTCTCTGGCAAGCGCTCTCGCACACATACAAACACACACGCATGAATGTTTGCTAAGACTCAAGGGTCTAAATCAAGAACGCATGCCTAAGACAAAATCGATTATTTTCAAAATTTCTTTAATTTTCTTCTCTTGAATTTGTAGTCTCTAAGTGGCAATACTCATGTACCGTTAGAGAATAATATAATATTTTAAGATTTTATTTAACAATTTAAGTTAATAGGTTAAGATAGTTCTTTAACATGATATTAAAACTTTCATAATTAAATAGTCACGGGTTCAAATCTTATCATTTCTATTTATTTGATAAAAATTAAACATAAAATAGCACAAATCTGTATAAATTTCAAGCCCAAATTGGATTGGGATAATTTTTACATGTTAAAATATCCAACATAACATCCAAGACTTTGTTTTAGGTATAAAACAGTACATTGGATATCTAGATAATCAGATTTGGCACACAATGAAGCAAATTTCCTCTCATCTTTCACTAATAAATCACTAAGCAAGCACAGAAAAAACCAAAGAATAAAAAAATAAAAAGAAAGGTACATACATACTATATATGTGTATATATGAAACCTGTCATAATTTGATTAGAAATTTAATCTAATTAATTATTCCTAATAAAAAAATTAAACAGTCCAACTCGAAACAAAACACATATTAATACATTCTGTTATGCCAACTTTCTCAGCAACCAAACAAACCCCTTAAAACACCCACGGAAAGAAAACTGACCTGATGATCAGAAAGAAAAACCAGCAGAGTCTCCAATGCAGAGCTAAAACTTTAGGGTTTGATGAAGATAGGGAGAGGGTAGCAGGCAGTGAAAGAAAATGGGAAGAAATTCTTCTTCATCTTTTATTTTTATTTTTAGCAATTTATCGTTTCTTTATGGTCTAGCACATAACCGAAGACTTGGAGTCAACGAACACTGTGTGTCACTACACCATGGCTATTGTGCATGTGATCTATAAGGTCTTGCCACGTAATAGAATCAAGATGTTTTGGTATTTGATGGGACACGTGGAGAATCAAGAGGTGATAGTCTATGAAGTGAAGTTAGTCGGTGCGAGTATGGGAATTATCCCCGGAGCATGAAGGACGTTGTCGTGGAAAAGGCGCCAAGTAACTGTAATCGCTAAGGTAATGTTTAAAAAATTAATTTAAAAAATTTTAATTTTTTAAAAACTCAGTTAAATCACAAAAACAAATGAGGTGTAAGATAAAAAAAAAAATCAACCCCAAACTTTTTTTTTCTTATAAAATCTAATTCCACCACCCCCAACAACCATCTTATTACCAATGCCAAATTACTAAAATTAATACAAAATTATTTTTAACACTTCATTTTTAACGGTTTAAATTAAGTATCTTTGATTATTCATTATATATATATAACGGTTTTAAATTAAATTTATGATAATATTAATTACGGCATTACTTGATATCTTATATCTAAGTACTTATATCGAAATAATAGTTCTTTGATTCACTAATTTGTTGTTGTAGCTGTTCGCTTTTTTGTTTTTTTTTATTCAAGCTCTGCTTTGTTTTGCACGCATGGAGTTCACACCTATACACACACACACACACACGTATATATAATTAGATTCCATGGAACACACAGCTAGTAGCTAGATTTGACCGAGTATTAAATAATTAATATTAAAAAGAAAATTACCTGCAGTTACGGGCATTGGTGACTATGGTTTCAAAAGCAGCCATGTTCTTTATTGGTTACAATAAAACCCATTAATTTATGAATTAAGAATCTTATCTTCTCACACTATACCATAATG
>Ga0307507_10008194_pt1 | contig 14631 bp, 10 predicted proteins | sample 7_EM_MG_FD_207223 | JGI IMG/M metagenome (GOLD analysis project Ga0307507, IMG submission 207223) | Populus trichocarpa ectomycorrhiza microbial communities from riparian zone in the Pacific Northwest, United States - 7_EM | ecosystem: Host-associated > Plants > Roots > Unclassified | place... | reverse complement strand
GGGAAACTCGACCAAGGGTGACGACGGCAAAGCGTCCATCGATGCAGATGTTCGTACAAAGCTTGCTGAGAAGCTTGGTTCCTTGATAGGTACCCCGCAGTTCGAACAACTCCCGCAGATACAACGCGTTGATATCGAGAGGCTGCACGGTGTATTAAAGGCCATACAAGGCATGCCGGCGGACTATTACCTGAGCTCGACACGCAGCTATCTAGAAGGTCAGGTGGATGGATGTGGGAGGACGTCCTGTGACGAAGAGGCGGTGCTTACATGCTCAAAGTGTAAGAGCGTGAGGTACTGTGGAAAGAAGTGTCAGACATGGCATTGGAAGAACGGGCATAAGCTGAGATGTTTTCAGGTTCCTTACTGAGTTTTGGGAAAGGTACGTGGCCCGCTTGTCTCCCATAACTCCTCTCTAACAGAATCCCCTTCGGTCCAGCTGGCGTTTGCTCGAGTATATGCGTAATGCTCTTATGGAATCCGTTTTTGTTATTCAGTAGGACGCCGACACACCCATTTCCTTCTGTCCTGCGTTCGTCATTTATGTAATCTAGAACTCGTATATGTGGAAAGTGTGAAACAAGGCATCTCGTTTTGTCCTGGTCGCGGTATGCCTCAGGATCCCATTACCCTCTGTTGTCATCCTATCGTCGCCGTCAACCAACGGTTTCGGGAGCGGGGGCTCTGGATAGGGATCGCGGACGCCTCACCCTTCCCTGCACTTCCGTATCGATCCATGTCAATTTGTGGAGACTTGCTGTGTAGGCGGTGACTGTCTATACACTCGTCAACCTTAACCTTGGTTGGCAACGTTTGATTAGGGAAATGACAAATGTATGCGCTTAGTGGGCCTTTGGGTGGAGAAAAGAACGAGGAGCTTATGCTTTTTCAAACGTTGTCCCTAGGAGTTCGTGGCAGTTCAACGTTATACTTGGAAAATTCAAAATTTCTTTACTCAGGCGAACTCTCATCTATTGCGCGAGTTCAGGTAGATAGGGCCGCTGAAGTCAAAACGTTGAACAGTTCCTGCCACAACATCCATCCTTCCCTTCTCGCAAGCTCACGCACGCCATGTCCTTCAGCTTCAACGATCGTGATGCAAGATGGACGAGTGGTTTCGTGACTTGATCGCCGTGGCACAGGACCCCTCATAAGTAGAATGACAAATTGTTCGATCCATTGCTACCCGACACAGACCTCACGGACGCAGAAAAAAAAAAGAGATCGAGATTCAACTTTTTCAAGTGCGTAAGATATCCTCCACTTCGAGAATTACCTCTAAAAAAAAGTCATTTCAGATCAAGGCCATGGTCGGTGTTCCCCCGTTTGCGGTACTCGACTTTTGCGGTGCATTCGTTGCTCACCACCTTGGCCAGCTCTCGACATCTCTTCGCGGACTCTCTCGCACAACGCAGCCTCGTGCTTTATTCAAATTCTCTCCCTCATCCCAAAACGGAACCTTACTTTCGCAAGTTTATCTAAACGCTGCAGTTTGGCGATCTCGCGACGTTGATAGCAACTGCAAGGCGTTGACTGGAAACGTCCTAGCGGGCCTGGTTATATATGCACCCTCATCACCTACTTCCTCTTTTTAGGAGGAGATGACAGTAAAGCGCCAATCGACGCCAGTACTATTGCGAGGACTTTATAATGGAGATATCCAGATTCAACAAACTGGAAGAATCACAATGCATTAAGATTGAGAGATTGCGTGGTATCTTACGGTGCATAGAAGACTATTATTTGAGCTCTCCACGTGAATTTTGGTAAGTATGCCGGAAAGGTGTGCAGGGGGGTCCCTGTTGGGAAGATGCTGTACTTACAATGTTACATGCTCGAAGTGTAAGAGCGTAAAATATTGTGGAAAACAGTGCCAGGTCTGGCACTGGAAGAATGAGCAGAAGTTGAGGTATTTTGCAATGGGGTGGTGGAACGTGGATCCCGTATATAGGGTTGGGGGGGGGGGTCCGCCGGAGGCGCCAATTTTTTTTGTGACCTGTTTCGAGAATCGTGGTTGAGACAGCCTGAGGACTTCCCAGAGCTCTATTTGGTGCCTGTCTTCGCTGAATAGAGCCAGATTTTACCAGATTTTCTCCCTTGCGGCTTGCCCATAAACACGACAGGGATAAGAAAATAGAGAGACTTGGCTTCTCACCAAAGCATTTAGATTGCATCGGCTCCGAGAAGTTCCTGCTAGGACCTCGCTGACGGCCGGTTCACTCAGTGGGAGCTCTAAAAATTGAGGTTTGCGGTGCTTTGCCATCCCGTGTACGCCACGTTATTGGCACTAACGGTGACGGATATACTTAGTCAAGAGGACAACTTGGATCACAATGTTCGTGGCAATGCTCAGTGCTCACTCAGGGTTACCAAATCCGCACAGAGTCGAAAGGGAAGACTGCTGCTGGGCAAGTAATTGAATAAACCTCGTAAGCGGTGGGTGCATGGTGTGACACGTACCTATGGTTCTCTTAACCTTTTCCGCCCATGAATATGGTCGTATTGGTGCAAAAAGAAGATTTTGGTCAAGTCAACATGGCGCAAATAACTGTACACAACAACGCCTTGATTTCGAACCACCATCTTCAAGTTGCTCACCAAAGTGGAGCGTTTTCCAGCTAACTCCATAATCGTAGACCACTCCGAAATTTCTTTCAATTGAGCGCCCTTATTAACAGCCGTTTTAGGTCTAGAAGCCTTCGGGTGACGCAAGCTGCTGTATTGCTCTACTTTTCTCCACAGGGATTGCTTGGGAGTCGGGATCTTACATTTATAACAGAAACACAGGAGGGTGCTCCAACTTGGCGCCGTCCACGTCATAAAGGCGGGGTTCCCTATTATGGCTGTTTTGTGCAAACAATGGCGGACAAAGGAAATTTTGTCAACGGTCAACAGTTATGCACAACCAATGCACGGAAAGCAACTGAGCTCACACTCGCAGTTGAGGGAAAGGTTTGTCTTCATCTATTATCCTACAGCTGCATGATTCACATGCCAGTGGAAGATACTACTCCACCTGCCAAACCGGCTGTATGTATCGATGACGGGAGTGGTGCTTGCCAAGGCCCCACAGCAAAGTTCAGTCTTCAAAGACTCCGAAACGTTAAATATAAATCGTTGGACAAACGAACGACGATTACGCTATGACTTTCAGGCGCGTTCTATATATGGTTTTTCGAGGTGACCTCCGATACAGCTTCAAGGTTACTTGCTGCTCAAAGGCGTCTCAGGTTCTATAATCTGGCGTGGACAATCAAATTAATTTCGCCGTGGCCGAGGCGAACTTTTCCGGTCTAGGCCTTGCATGTTGGAGTCTCCTTGGATGATTATAAACCCAACTGTCACCGCTCCAATCCCCAGACCACGACTCTCTGACTCTCCCTCTGCAAACAAATGGTATGTCAATCAATAAATTTCCATCGTAAGACAATCTCTAAAGCTCCTTAAGTCTATTCCTTCCCCTTTGACAGCAAGTGCGGACATCTCCGCTCCAAACCTCTCAGTTTCTTCGACATTTCATCTCGGCTCTCACAGAAGCTCTGATTCTCATGTCGTCTTTCGCTCGATAGATTCTGTTCTATTCTACGTCAACTCAGACGATTTGGCGAGTGTTTCTAGCACAGCTTTTCGTGCGCAAATATCAAAACCGAGAGCTCCCAGTGACCTTGATGAAGTGATCGACATCCCAGACAATTCGGACGTTCTGAGCATCATCCTGTGCGCCTTGTATGACGTGCCGTGTGAAGGGCTTTCACCGTCGTTCAACGACCTGGAAAAGGCGGTAGATCGGATGACGGTGTACGGCGTTATCCCGACGGCGCATATTTTGCCTTCAACGCATATTCAGGCCCTCCTTCTGTCACATGCGTTAGAGGAACCATTGAGGCTGTATACTCTGGCTGCGCATTATGACCTTGATGATCTTGCTACGACCACGTCGGCACATCTTCTTTCCTTGTCGTTAAATGATATCACAGATGATATTTCCACGCGCATGGGGCCGATATATCTGAAACGTCTTATGAATCTCCATATGGAACGAACGGAGCTCCTTAAGCGTCTCCTCATACAGGCTCCAGATACCCACCAACCGACTAGGACGTGTGGATACGCAGAGCAGAACAAAATCTCGGCGAGCTGGACCATGGTAGCTGCGTCTCTGGTGTGGTCGGCTGGTCCCGGTATGTAAGTTATTTTTTCAACGAGGTCAGGCTTAATCTCGTAGACTTCCCAACGGATGCTATTGAGACGGGGTTTTCTGTGCTGGGAGATGGTTTAATTTGTGAGATGTGTCGCGTGTTCTTGGATGTGAGGGTTAAGGATGTACTCGTGCAGTGGTCCTCTGCAAAGGTTAGCGTTATTTATCCGCTTCAGGTGAATATAGTCTCATTTTGTTACGATATGTTAGAAGACGATTTAGTTTTGTACCAGACGCTAGTAGTAGCGTAGTAGGTGACTTGTTGGGGGAAATGCCTATGAAGGCCTCTTGATCCCATTTGAATTGTGAAGTAGTTTTTTAACCAGCTGCAAAAGTAAGTAAAATCACTGAGTGGAGTGTCGCGGAACTGGTCTATCTATAAGTTATCATTCCCTGGAGTCTGACATCACTTGTTTAGTCGAGCCGTCGATGGCAAACACCATGCTAATTAGTGATGTCACGGCTCAGCTCAGGCACTGGAGCCGATCAAAATGGCTCTGAGCCGGCTAAGCTGACTGAGATTGCCCGAAGTTGTGGGCTTGCCATTCTAGTTGTTTTTATACCTTATGCATTTTAGCTATCAAATATGATGTATAGACCATTCCTACAGAAGGAGTAAGTCATATTATTGAGCTTTGCAAAAATTAGTATTTTTGATGAGATTATTTGGCCATGTTTACCTCATTGTACCTGTTACAAAACATGCTTGTGCAAACTATCTGGCAAGTAATGTACAAAAATATACATGTAAAATAGTTCTAGGACCTTGTATACAGTGTTTTATAATGTTTTCAGAAGGTTTGAAATTATTTAGCAGCTCTGAAATTTAGTCAACTTAAAGCATGGCTTAGCTGGCTCTGAGCTGGAGCCAATTTATCAGTGCAGATGGCTCAAATAATGGCTTGGCTCAGTGGCTCGCGGCTCCAGAGCCAAGCCATTTGCATCACTAATGCTAATGTCATTCAACCTACCCAAAGGGATCCTCCTCCTAATAACAGATGAACTAGCCACTCCAGCCGACTTTCTCTTCCACCAAAGCATAATATTGCACATCAAAGAAACAAATGGACCAACAAAAATGATCATGTTGTCAGTTTAAGAGGACCTGGTGTGGTGGAAAGTGGTTGTGTCCAAAAGCTGGTTTGCATCCATCTCTTTTCTTCCCATGTCTTTTGCATGACCTTGTTGAGTGATCGATTGTGCCACAGAAGCTTAACATCTTGCACCAGATAATGAATGGATCTCTGGAATTCATTGATGTTATGTATGAAGCACATCCAACTGGATTTTTGTTCACTGGCCCCTCTAGAGACAGCAGATCTACATGCACCACTGACACTAGGTCCCCTCTTCAACTTTGTGCAAGGCACATTACATAAAATGGACCACAGGGACAAAGCTGGTTATCCTTGATGATATAGTGACTTTGGAGTGGATAGGGTTCTCATTGCTTGATGTTAGTAGGTTTGCATGTGTGTTATGGGGTGCATGTGTGGAGGTATGTCGTCTTTCTACTCATTATTTTGCTTGATCCACTCAGGTTAAGAATGGTCAAGGATAGGCCAAAGCAACTCTAATCATTTGCCATCACATCGTTCCACCCAGTGATCCTGATGACTTGTTTCGACACCTGCTGCAAATGTGTGCATATCATATGGACATAAGGCCTCTTGCTAGTGGATGGAGTGGGACTGTTAGTGGAATGGTTTGTGGGTGTTTTGTCTGGTGTTGTGTTTCTCCCACTGACAGTTCAACCAGAAGGTTGCATTGCATTTGGGACCTTCTACTCCAGCTGGTGGTGGTGTCAAGTTGATTCCCTGTAGTGCAGTGCTTCAGTATAAATTGGCAGATAATGGGTTTGTGTTTTTTCAGTGGGGAACTGGGGGTGGGGTTTTGTAAAGCTGAGATGTTGAGGTTGATTTTACAATTTATATCCTCTTAGGTCAATCCTTTCAAATTTAAGCATTTCTTTTAGATAAAGCAGATCTGGAGGCAAGTCTGCAAAAAGAAAACCAACAGCTTCACTTGGAAACTCTCTGTCTGGGAGTCAAACTCAGCTTTTGCATGATAAAATGATGTACAACACCTGACAGGTGTGTGTACTAACCAATATACTAACAGAGATCTCTGGAGGGTTAGATTAGGTTCAGTAATGTTGTGTTTTTGAAGCATCTCACATCTGGAACAATCTGCTAGGGTTCTCAATAATGTCAGTTATGCCAAGGGGGCACTGGCAATAGAATGCTGGACCAGTACCCAGTTAGTTAGTCCAAGTTCCAGCCCCCCAAAAAAAAATTTGGATGCCTTGACAACTAAGTTCCTAAATTGCTGTAGAACCCCATATTGACTTATGGTGACTCAGCTGGACTTCCATCTATGCTGTCTGGTGTCATAGAGCCCAAATATTAGTAGTTTTGATCACCTCACTGTACATGTATAATGTAATCATGCTCCTGCAACTTTATCTTATCACTAAACAAATCACAAAAATCATTTTCTGAATAGAACAGGTTTTCAACATGGAAATGGAGCCTGCAACACAATCTCAGGCAAATTAAAATGCTTACAGGTCATGTTGACAGAGATGTATGGCACCAACATCAGAATTGATTCTTGATGCCGATGGATGCAGATTTGCCATATGTCCAGGATGCAGGATACACATCCACTGTGGGAAAATCTGCTGTGAAATGGAAGCAAAATGTGACAACAAAGGCAACAAGAATTTTTTTTTGATACTCAGCTTTTTACACAAGGAGGGAAGTGCATCTGAAAATGATGTCATATTACTATATCTAGACTTGTGCCTGATTATGTAGTTAGTTAGTCCCCCCCAAAGTCCAGGAAAAAAAAATCAACCCCAGGTCTTTTTTTTAATCCTGGTGCCCCCTTGATCCCAATGTTGTGACTATTTACATCTGAAAATAATACTTTTCCAGATCTACAAAGTGACAGCTTGTGGACAGCATCTCTCAATATCCCCATCATAAGTATGCTGCATGCCACCATCCAAACTCTTCCACAAAATACCCATCTTCCTTCAGCTCTGCCTCCATTATGTGCCACTCCTCCTCTTCCCTTGTAGATACACCCTCAACCATTCTGCTAAACAGTTTGTGTAGTGTATAATGCACAATCCAAGTTTCCCTCATCCATCCAGAACTGCAGAAAAACTGAACCTAACTCAAACAGCTCCTCGAAATTCCATAGAATGAGTGTGTTGGCATCAAGATATACAAGACTTTCGATGCCTAATTGGTTGACAGTCCAAATGTTGAGCTTGGTATATTGGTCTGAATCCAGGGTGTACGCCTTTGCCATGATGCAGTGGGGGGACTCAGGGGAGGAATACAACAGGGTGAGGTTCCCAACCTGCAGCATGCACACCATGCACAACACATTTTTGCAGACAAACTCTTCCAGATATGGAAGGATAAGCCATGCACTGATGTTGGTGGAGCAAATGGAATACCCTAGCACAGCAATGCCTATGGCATAGCTATCTGAGTGCAGGGTAGATACGACTGGATGATTAGAGCTAGATGAGATCATCTCTGAATTGGCTGACATTGTCACTGTTTCATTGATGAATTGTTGTGGGAGGTTGAACTCACAGGAATGTTGTTGGGGTGATGACTGCTGATAGCCCAGTGATTCCTTCCAAGAAAAACATGGGAGGGTGGGGGTTAATGATTTGGGCCTTAATTTTTTTTGCAACTGTATATGTAAATTCCATGCTCTGCCACCCCCTTGGTATTTTCAAGTTCTCACTATTGTACATAATTGGGTACTGGGCCACCTGAAATCCAATGTAAAACTGTGAAAATGCCTGAAACTTTGTGAATACACTTTTCTGGATATAAAAAACACCTATGCAAAATTAGGAATTTTTTGAATATTTGGATCACAGCCTGTAATAGGAAATACACCATGTCAAGGCACTCAAAAGTAATCTGACCATAACTTGTTCAGTTCTATTCCGATTTACACAAAATCTTTTACAAGTTTCAAAGAAGGTTCCATAAAAAATTCTTCTCACCTAATGAGATTTTTTAGTTCCTAGACCTATAAAATCTCTTTTTAACATGTTTGTATTTTGGTTCTTTTATGCAGAAATGGCAACCAGCTGGGACATAGGATCCGAAAAAAAATCTAAAAAATACCCAATAGGATGCAGCATCCTCAGAACAGACCTTTCTGGTGAAAAAGTTGTATCTCCATGAAAAGTTGTATCTGCATGAGTTTGGCAATCTCTGCACAAGTAATCTAGCTAATGCCCCAGAACCTAAAATATTTTCTAACACAGCTGTATATATATTGAATATCTTCAGGCAAATACATCCTGTTGCCTTGTACTCACATGAACCTATAATTTAAAAGGGTATAAATGAGCTCAGTCCCTTGGTTTTACAATTGGCATAACCTTTGTCACCCCCAGGTGCAAGATATCTTGCTGCTACCTGTTCTATTTTAAGAAAGGGACCCTGATGGCTGACTGACTACTCTTCCACAGGCTTTCTAACTTCCACACTTTGTTTAACAGTGCTGTTGCATATATAATATTCAGTGCTACCTAGAGATACAAACTTTATTACTAGTTGTCTCTGTAGAAAATGGATGACTGGCTTCCCAGGGTGACCAGGTACCTGACTATGGACAGTACATTAGTAGTGGGTTTTGTAGTTCTTGGCAATTGAGACATCACATGCATCAGAAATTAAGCATTTCAGTTTCCAGAGGTTTCTCCACCTGAGAAACCCACAGAAACTGATGAAAACCAGGAAACCAGGAAACCAGGAAATTTGGAAACCTTTGTCCAAATTCCTGGAAATCTCTCCTAATGACAAATAATGGAAACCTAAGAAACCTACAGATAACCAAGCTTACAAGTGATTCTACCAATAGATTGTACCATGAATGGAAGCAAAACTATGTAAATACAATCTTGTTCAACTTAATGACCTTCATCATGGCCTGAAGATTCCATTCTAGTGCCTTAAATCTCCTATGATGAAGATGTGGTTTGAGCATGTTGAGCTAGCTTTGGGGGTCATCTCATGCTGGTGTATCTGTCTGTGGATCACCATGCTAGGTATGCTTTCTCCTTATTCTTGTCTTTCAGTTAGTTATTCTTACCCCCTCATTTCTCCATGTGTTGCATTGTAGCTTCATTACACCCCACAGAAGATTCCTTCTACAACAATTTTCCAAATATGTATTCAGTCATGGGCCACTATTGTGTAGTACGGACTTGCCATAATCATTTGTATCAAATCCCATCAACTGCTGTACTGCTGATGTATAACTACAATTTTTTTGTACTTCAAGTTAGCTACAGATGTTGTTTCAATTACATGGTGTTGGGTTTTTGGGTTTTCAGTTTCCAAGTTTCTGCAAGCTTGCAGTGCTTTACAGTGCCCCACCTATTCCTGCAGGAATTCAGTACTAGCTCAGCAGGATTTCTGTTAAATTAGAGTATATTAACAGATATCAAAAGTCACATGACTTAATCTGTCAAACAACTCAGACAGTATGCTGATAACTTATTCCTCAGAATTCTTATGACATCATATCTTCTGAATAGATAAAATTGAAGGGTATTTATTATTCAACAACTACATAAAATTGACTTTACTATATTTAATGTTAAGCTAAGGGGGATGTTCAGGGTCAGGGAGATGTTAAAGCTAAGGAGGATGTTAAGGGTCAGGAGGATGTTAAGGGTAAGGAGATGTTGAAGGGAAGGGGATGCTAAAGGTAGGGGGGCAGGGGGATGTGAAAGGGAAAGGGAAAGTGTTGTTGCTGTGTATCATTGTCACCTTGTCATCATGTATTGTTGTTGTCTCATTGTCACCTTGTCACCACATGTCCTTGTCATCCTGTCCTTGTGTGTCCTCATCACATGTCCTTGTTGCCTCATGTCTTGGCCACATACTTGTCTTGTGTCCTCATTGTCATCCTGTGTCCATGTCACCTTGTGGTGCCAGGTCATCATCATCCTGTGTCTCAGTGAGGTGGGTTGGGATGAATGTGGGGCAGGGGAGACTCACTGTGGTGTGTAAGATTAACAATGATGAATGACGACCAATGTCATCATTGATATGCGTTGCATGGGAATGAACGTGAAAGTGTGCAAAAAACGAAACAAGGATCAAGTGCCTCAGGAAAAACCCTAAAACACCTAACACTCACTCACTAACACACACACACACACACTATCACAATCTATGTACAAGAGTTCAGGGCCTTTGATATTGAAAAATATCACTTGTGTTTTCAATAGTATCAATAGTATTGTTTTAATACAAGTTTTAATGTATTTAATTGCAAATCATAGTTGTAAGACTTTGAAAATGATTTAACATGAGGGGTGTGGTATAGGATAATTTGATAGAACAAAGTTATGACTTTTCTGGGGCTCTGGACTTTCAAATTCTAAGTCTTTTCAAACTCTTAATTCAAACATCTTCAAGCAAGTTGACTCCCAAGCACTCTGGCTTCATTCACACTGTACTATCTGACCACAAAGTAACCTGCTTATTGTATACAATTTCCCACCTCCTAAGTTTCTACTTGGAGTGCACCTAACTGGTCAACACAGGATGATTCCTTGCCTATTTGACCTAGCCACACACTCCTTAAATACAAAAATCCTTATCTATGCATTTTACATGTGTTTCTTTGAGGTACAAATGTGAAAGCCAAATAACCAAATCATTTTACTAGGGTATCATGATATTTTGTAGTCTTTCTTGAGGGACACTACAGGTTTTGTAGTGTATACGTCTTCAATATCTGGGAGTTGAATATTTCACACTTTACAGTCTAGATTTACTACAGCCTGTTGAATTTGTCAGTGAGTTTATGAAACAAAATATGAGCCCCACATTCAAACAGGTCTGAGCTCAAACATCATATTCCTTTTGTTCAGTTCATGCAACCCTGACCCACTTGTCGCTGGGTAATTCCGACGTGCTTGGACATTCATCTGGATCTATAGTCAATCATCAGCATTGTCTCATAACTTGGCCATCACAATGATGTCTTTATCGTCTGTGTAATGCTGTAATTCCCCAAACAATGCTCTAACAAACCCAATTCAATGCTGCAAGTTTCAAACGACCCTCACATTGGTTGTCAAAGTAAGCTTTGCAGCCTTTGCACCTTCCAAGGAATTGACTGGGAAGGGCCCAATAACCTCGGTCATCCTGCAGAGGTGGACATCAGTGAATGGAATGGTGGGAGACTTGTAGATTTGGAACAAAGGTGTGTGTGAGCTAGGAATTCAAATTTCTGGTTTTATAACACGCTTTCTGGTGAGTGTGTTTAGGTGAAGTCAAAGTGTCTCTCACCAAACAGCCTACAGACCATATATCAACTGGTGCTGACTATGGTTTCCCAAGGATCACCTCCAACGCACGAAGAAGATGGGCTGAATTTCGCCTTCTGCTGGTCCTTTAGTTACATGAACTGCTTTAGTAAATGGTAAGCTTGAAATGACAATTCAGAAACATTGTGGTATTCTTGCTGCTCCCTCAATCACAGCTTGATCTTAAGGTTGGACAGATCTTGGTGAAGACCGATGTTGGAAGGGGTTGCAATTTCACCATGATGATTGGATGAGGAGGCGAGGCAGGCTCAAGGTGGGGCTCGTAAGTGGTAGAAGGGTGGTGTTCTATATCTTCCTCTACTGCATCATCTGTGTTTCTGGTGTTGACTAAGATGTCGCTTGGCTTGACATCTACTATATGGATGTGTTGGTCGCAAAGACACATGTAGAAAGATAGGAAACAACTGTGTGGGCCAAACTGGGCTCTCAATGCATGTAATCAAGTGCAGGGGGGGTCACCTTGACAATGCTTTTGGCGACCTTCAAGGGGAACATGTCATTTGGCTGGGATAAGCAATGGAGTTGCGGTGGTCCCCAGAGTCCTGACCTGAGAGGGTGAGTCAAAAATGCAAAGTGAGGCTCACTGTAAAGGAGGGTGTTGCTTTATCATGAAAAATAGAACTCCAAGGAAGAGTTTTGGAGTTAATTCATGTTTAAAAAAATGATGAAAAAGAAAAGAGCAGGATCACAACCATTCCATCACATGACAGAGTTTAGACAATAGTCTTCCAAAATTCTGGCTCTGTAATGACCAGAGGGACTCCAAATTTATGAAGGGGACATTTGTTGGTACCCAAGTTGCATCACTGTGGTTATCAGTCATTCGTGGTTGTTGTGGTTGTTCTGTAACAAACACTGCCGCTAAAAGTGAAACCAAGCCGAAATGTTTAGTTGTTTGGTCAAGCTTGGCCATGCAAACAAATTTTTACCCTCATAAGCTGTACCAAGTCCAACCAAGGTAAGCATCCATTTTACACTCTTTTTTTTATTAGTTATTGTTATCAGGGATCCAAGTAGGTGTTGGGACATCCATGATCAACATGCTTTCCCCAACATCACAACTTCCACCCATCAGGAAACTCGACACATTTTCCATTGATCATCTCATCGGCTCTGTCAGATACTTGAGGAAAATCTACAACCCACATGTTAGAGGTATAACACATCACAAATGTAACCTTCCACTTCCAAGCACAGGATACCATTCCTTGGATGAATTGTGAATGGACTTGTTTGAATGAACATATGCAATCAAGTGGCTAACCATGCTCATAGGCCACTTCAGTTCCACAGAAGAATGTGACCATCCATTTGGAGGACACCATGCAGAGCACTTGATCCAAGATGCCACCTCCCTGCTTGCCATCTGTGCAGGTACTGCAGCTGCTGGAATCATCTGCTGCACCTTCATCTTTGAATCTTGGTTTGGCTTGGTTACTGTCAACCTAACCAATGCTCCGCTGGAGAATCAGGATTATGGGAGCGTAGGCGCACAAACCTGGGGTGGTGCATGTGTTTTGGCTGAGATCGTCACTGATAAGCTGGAGAACTTTGGACTGCTCAAGCAGAACATATCATCAAGGAAACTGAGGGTCCTCGAGCTTGGAGCTGGGACTGGACTGGTGAGTCTTGCTGTTGCAGGGCTCATGCGAAATGTCGCAGAGAGGGAGGTAGAGATTGTTGCTACCGACCATTACCCATCTGTGCTGACAAACCTTGCAACCAACATTCAGAACAACAGCTTAGACTCTGCAGACCTTGTAAAGGTCACCACTCATTCTTTGGACTGGTCACTTTTTCCCGAGACATGCCCTCAATCACAACCATTTGACCAGCCTTTTGACCTTGTGCTTGGAGCGGACATCATTTACAAAGTGCAGCATGCTGTTTGGATTCAATCCTGTCTGACCAAATTGCTCCGGAACACCAATGGCTCACCTGATGATGGGCCCAAGCCTATATTCCACCTCATCATTCTGTTGCACGTAACACATACTTTTGAGTCAGGAACAGTTGAAGCTGTCTTTGCTCAAAGTGGCAAACTCATCATCAAGTACAAAGAAATCATCTTATGTGATGCAGAGACAGGCAGGGAAGCTGATGAGGTTGAATATGCATACTACAAGATTGGTTGGGCGAAAGAGGTACAGTGGTCATTCATGTCAACTGGCAGTAAATAATTGATCTTTACAATCAAGGACAGCATGAGCAGTTAAATGTGCCCATTGAAAGGCAAATGGTATTGTAAATAGCCATTCTTCACGCTTACATTTGACTAGGGTAGTTGGGCCTCTAGCAACCAAGGTCATCGAAAATTGCAGGTACAACATCAATGAGTGGACCATAACCTACTGAGTTGTTCACCATCAATCTGATGGTGACTTCCATGCTTCACTAAGTAAAACCACTTAAAACCCCATCAGTTTAGGCTTAGGGTTGCCACTTCAGTGAAGTAAGATCAAAGAAGACAGTTCCATGGAGCATCTCACCACCTCATGGCTGCGATAACTCGCTGGCTGCCTGTGCTCCTGTTGCTCCCTCCACTCACACCATCAGCTCCTCGCCATGTCCAACAGTCCTTACACCACAAGTCCAGAAAAGATTCACACCAACGACAAATTTGACCCAATTTACCATGTGAAAGCTGAAGTCTTGAACAAGATGATACAGAGCATTGGGATGGGGTGATACCAATGGTAACACCACTATCATTGCTCTAACCTGGATTTGACCATTAGATTCCACAGGGGACTGTTCTTTGTCACTGGGTTTGGATGGCTAGTGTAAATATATCATAACCGTCCCAGTCATCAACATAACTGATAGAGCTTTGTAGTGATAACATATGGCTGGTTAGTGACACTCCTCTCTCCATTACCTGATTTACCTACAGCTTTCTTTTGAAGACAGTAACTGCACTTCAGTCACCCATAGGTAACAGACTATTAGTCATGTAAACTCCAGGTATATTACATGACTAAAAATTGTGGTGTATATTTATATTTTATATATATTTGGCCTATAAATCTTCACTTTTACAAAA
>Ga0307507_10008193_pt1 | contig 14632 bp, 9 predicted proteins | sample 7_EM_MG_FD_207223 | JGI IMG/M metagenome (GOLD analysis project Ga0307507, IMG submission 207223) | Populus trichocarpa ectomycorrhiza microbial communities from riparian zone in the Pacific Northwest, United States - 7_EM | ecosystem: Host-associated > Plants > Roots > Unclassified | place... | reverse complement strand
AGTAATGTATGTTAAGGCTAAGATTATTAATAGTAAAGTATAAGAAAGAAATATTGTGTTTAGCATAAAAGTGAATAATGTTATTGATTAGTACTTAAAAGTGCATTCTCATTAAAGCTTTATATCATCATATTGCACCTAAAGTATCATTAAATTCTCTAACTAAAGCGTGTTTTATAATAACAAGTCTGGTAATATAAGATATCTTTAATTTATGGTAAATGCTTATTTTGAATGCAGGTATATCTCACAATTCAAAGGATTGATTGATGTGATTAACTATTGAAAGTGAAGAGACAAAAAGAGGACTAAGCTTAGATAAGAGATGCTGGTTCAATTCAAACTGGAACACCATTCGGTTATTGAGTTATAACTGGAACTGTAAACCTTGGATTTAGGTTTGGTTTATATGTATGGAAAGCTAAGACATAGCCATGTATTTAGTCATCTTGTTATTCAGATCAAAATCATCTTCTTGCTTTCTCTTTGTAATGTTCAAGTTTTCTTTCATGCTATATTAATATCTTGTTTATGTCGTTTCATTTCCTTTCATATACTTAGCTAATTTATATCATAATCATGATCTTATCTTGTTTATTCATGTTTCTCTTCTTCATAATGTTTAGTTAAGTTTATTATGTCAAGGTAAAAAGGTTTCACTAGTGGTGTTAGAATATGTATATTATAAACTCAACATGGACTTTAATGTTTATATCTAAGAAAGATTGTTATTAACATGTTTTATCTTTTTATCTTACTAATTCTTAATATCTTGCTTGTTAAATGGTTAATCTAGATTTGTGTTGTATAACACTTGGTGCAATAAATACTTGATCCTTAATAGTCTTTGGCTGACATCGTTATTATGATAGGAACTTGATTTGTTGTTAACATAAGTTAGCATCATGAATACCTGAAAATATTTACAAGTATGGTGTTACTTAGATAAGATGATTAATATGATCATGTTAATAATTTATAATGAGCTAATAACGATAAATCATCCGATTGGAACCTCCTTTGTGTGTGGTTTCCAATTGAGTAATAAAAAGAGTTTATATTATATTTATTTGAAATACCATTAGTGGATCCTCTAACCTTGACAACTATTTTTATCTTTGATTAAATCTTTACATCAATATCACATCTCAAAAGTTCTCTTCAACTTTTCTCCTTTTATTATTTATTATTTATATAGTTAATCTCCATGTGATTCGACCCTGGTCTTGCCGGGTTATTTATTACTTTGACACTCCTGCACTTGGGATAAGACATCAACTCTTTGATCGTGTCAGTTATATATGGTGAAAATATAAAAAGGACTAATAGAATTGATGAAACATAGTGTAGATATTGGATAATGAGAATCATATAGAAGAGGGACATGTTAAATAAATCTTATGATATAAACATTGTGAAAATATTATGTGAGAAAGGTAAATGGGCTTAGGATATTGTTGACTTATAGGTTGGTACTAATACGAATGTTAGCATTCAAAGTCGGGACATCGGCGAAAGGAGCTCGAGCATCAGGAACTGCAGGTAGGTGTTGCTACCTTAAACTTGTTTACCTTAGTTGTTTAATTTTCTTATTAAATTAATGTTGTGAATTAGATGGAAATCAAAGGTTGGAACTAAGACTATGAATTTGACAAAAATGATTCTTGGGAGAATATGATTGAAATAGAGTTATGATGGGTAATGATGGATAAAGATATTATGGAAAATATAAAACTTAGTCGTTTGTAGAAACGGAAGCTAAGGGCTAGTGAAGTAACTTAATCGTCCACGAAGTGGAAGATTAAGGGAATGGAAAATTTAAAACTTAATCGTCCACGAAGTGGAAGATTAAGGGAATGGAAAATATAAAACTTAGTCGTTCGTAGAAACGAAAGTTAAGGGCTAGTGAAGTAACTTATTCGTCCACAAAGTGGAAGGTCAAGAGAAAGGAAATTTTAACCTAGTGGTCTGTAGTTATGGAAAACTAAGGGTTAGTGGTTTAATCGTAACCGCCTGATAAATTAGAGAATAAGAAGGTGAAGTTGTAATTTAGTTGTCTGACGGTCAGAAACTAAGGCACAAATTAAATTAGTGTGGTGTAATTGAGACATTGATGAGTTGGGGTTAGGAAGACCATTTTATCATGTTAGAATTGGATGGGTTAAAGTAAAAGGGTTATGAAGAAAGAACTCTCAAGTTAAAGTGTTTGTTTTATTTGGGGACGTTAATTATAGATGAAAATCTGAGTTTTAAATGAAGTTTGGAGGAATTAGATATTTTGAGAGAATATGGGTAATTATTGTGAAATAAATGTTTAGTGGGAAATTAAACTTAAGTGAAAAGTGGTAGATGACATTTTACATATAAATATTAGGTTTTTTTTAAAATCATTCTAATATTGTGGGTATTCTTTATGTTTTGTTTATGCAGGACCCTCTCATACTACTGGATCTCTTTAGACATTACTTTGTTTTTAGTTATTTTGTACTTTTGTTAGGTAATGTAATTTTTTATAATTACTTTAATAGGTTGTACTTATATTTAAAATATTATAATTTCTTTTGGATTGTAATACTTGTACGACACTTATTATTTTGAAAATGTGCATAATTGATGACGATAGTGACATTTAATATGGGTATTAAAGTTTAAAAGGGGAAGTATGTGATGTAAACATAAATTTGGAAAGGAAGGGATAAATAAATGGGTTGATACGTTGGATTTGCCCGAGGTTGTCCTGATATGATTGGGTTGTGGATATATAAATTTATTTTGATAATAAGTGCAGGTATAAAGAAGATGTCGATAACTTGATACATATAAAAATAAAGAAAACTCTTCCGAAAATTTTAAGAATTATAGAAATAAACGGGGTTTAATTTAATGACTAAAAAGGGGTGGATTCACCATTAAAGAAAATTGAAAGAAATGTTATATATATATATATATGAAAAAAAATTCCATCAATTTCTGGCTATGAAAAAGACGGGTTATTATACTGCAAAACACATATTTCACATAAAAAAGGATAGTGATGTGTCAAAATAATTATAAACAATGAGTGAAATGACTTGGGTGCTAATTTGGAGATGTCTTCTTGAAAAATTAGAAGGGGCAATCATAGTTGGACTAGTAGCTGTGGGAACACATATTACTAAAGTGTCAGGTAGGTGCTTGTCACCTCTTTTTTTGTTTATTTAAAGAAATGTTCTTGTGAAAATTTGTTTATACATGTACAATGAGTCTTGAAATGGGTTATAAAAAATGTATAAATTATAGTCGGCTATATGGGCAAAGACTAATTGTATAAATTATAGTCGACTATATGGACAAAGATTAATTGAGTAAATTAAAGTCGATCTATTTGAGCAAACTAATTGTATAAATTATAGTCGACTGTATGGACAAAGATTAATTGAGTAAATTAAAGTCGACCCATTTGAACAAAGATTAATTGTATAAATTATAGTTCGTTGTATGGATAAAGACTAATTGTGCTAAATTAATAACAGTCACACCGGTGGAGATAAATGGTGTTAAATTAAAGTTGGTCACATTGACAGGGATCCATTTTTATAAAACTATTTTGGCCATATTGGTAGTTACTGATTATATGATTATTAGCTAGCTGAAATGACAAAAACTATGTTAGAGAATTTTACTAATCGTAATGATGAAGTTTTAGTTAAAAAGGAATAATTTGAATGATATATAACTATTGTTGTTGCTTGTGCTTCTAAAGTTTGGTATAGTATGTAAGAGTAAAACACGCTTACATGTTTTCATTCATTATCAACATTAGATGTATTTCATATTCATTTTACCCACCATTGCAGTAACAAAATCATTTTTGTTAGGACTGCATAACTTTTATTGTGAGGTAGAATTTTATAATTTCCATCTTATGTCATGTAACTAAATTTAATGTATATGTTAAGTTTTTATTATTTTAAAGTTTGTAACAAAGTAAAAGTATGGACTATTAAATTATGTTGGTTTCATTATATAAATATATTTGTATATAACTCATAAAATAAAATAAACTCTACTTGTGTATAAAGGTAGTGAAAATTTATAATTTGTGAAATTATTTGAATGGTATGCTTGAGACTATTTAAGTATTGGTTGTGCAGACCGAATGTGGTATAAGAGGTTATTTTTATGTTTGGAGATATTAATTCATAATAAAATTTTAGATAGGGCTCCTGTGTAGCGGAAAATTTGCTGAAATTTTGTTAAATTGGATAAATTCTTTATTTTAAATGGAAAATTCCTTGCATGGTAATGTATAATTTGTGTTCTATGTGTTTATTGGGAAGGAATTTGTACAAGGAAAACTATAAATAGGTGAGAAAAGGGTTAGGTTTTTTCCTTTGTAAGGAAAAAATGAATAGTTTCTCTTTTGGTTTCTTTTTGGTTTCTCTTTGATTAGTATTCTATTTTCAACATATTTTTTTTTCTCTGTTATTATTTATTATTTTTTTTTTGGTAAAAAAGGAAGTGGAAGAGATGGGGTTATGTTTTTTTAAATACAGGTTTTTTATATTGTTGGCTAGATTTTTTCTCTTTTCCTTATTTATAGTAAAAAAACGTTTTGTCATCTTTTTCTATTTACTCAAGTAACCTAACTTTTTCTTGTTTAACATTTTATTTAGCGGTCTCTTTATTTAATTTTTTTTTCTTTTAAATTTTTTTTTCAAAAAAATATCAACAAGAGAAATCTTGAAATGGGCATGTGAATAATAAAATGCATTGAAAATTTTATTTTTTTGTTTTTTTGGAAAATATTTTGAAAATAAAAGTAAAAAAAATTAGGTTATAATATTTTTTATATGTTTTAGTTGCTAGTGCATGTTTTAAGCTCATGCATATGGCTTGAAGGACTAGGCCCATTTGTGTGAGCCTCATGTATATTTTTGCAAAAATCTTACCTTTTATTTTAATATATACTTTATTTTTTCTTATTTTTCTTGTTTGTTTATCAAATTCTCCTAATAAATTAATTCTTTTTTAATTCTTTTATACAACCTTATAAAGTATTAAAGATTATTTTTCACAATTTTTTCTTTTCTTTTCTATTATTCAAAAAACTATTATTATAAGTAATTGTTATTGTAAAAAGCAATAACTCTCCATATAATCTTAAAAAAATAATGAGTGATTATCAATTTTTTTTTTATAATGATAGATGTTTGATGATTAATGATTGTTTGCATATTTTTTATTTATGAAAATCAAATAAATTCATAAAATATATTTAAAATTAAAATTAAAAAACTCATATTGTATCAAATGCAACAAAAATGCATATTAAATTTTAAAAAAATCCGATATTGATTGGTTTTGATTTTTTCTTCACCTAATTTTTCAAATTTAATTAACATATTAAAACAAATTTTTTAAGGCTAGCCACGATAGCACGCGGGTAATTATGCTAGCTATTATTAGGGTGCGCGCTTGCTTGCTTGCTTGCGTGTATACAGGGGGGACTTAAGTTGTACCTCAAGATTAATAGATTGCAAAATTTGGTTGCGATGTATGGTCATCATTTCTTTTTTCTGAGAGATGCTATTTTAAGCAGGAGACATGTTGTTATTATGCGATAAAAGCGAATCACTTAACCCTTAGAATAGAAAGATATCCAACGGAGGTAACTTGGTGGACAAATTAAATACATATAAAATATACTAATATTTATATATAGGAATTGGAATCTCCAGCTCCATGTAGCTTGTGGCTCCGGTCATCTTGCTGATCTTGCCTCCATTACAGATGATATTCATACAAATGTGGGCCCCTGTTTGATGGTCAGTTGCTAGTCCCTTTTGAATTGACTACAAATAGTGGGTATATATGAATGGATATGATTATCTCATGCAACTTGAAAAGCAGAGAAATTTTGAAGAAAGACTTTGGGCACGTTGTTATGGATAAACATGAGATGAATCTGAAAAGATATTGGAATATCTTGGCCGCTCGAAAAGTGCGAAGACACTTCCCTCTCCCTTTGTTGGTTCACTTTAATTTAATTTCTCATTAAAATTTCATAAAAATATAAAACCAGTATGAATTTATAGACCTTGGATGGTAATCGCAACGGAAGAGAGGGTTTGGGCTAGCTAGACTGGTAGATTTTGGAATGGAAGCCCGTTACTACTTTAATGTTTCCTAGCTCTGAGTGTGGTCATTTTTTGGCCTCATTGCACACACAAAATCTGAATCTTTTTTCTACAAAGTCTGATTGGGACATGAGCGAATTCTGGCCAATGTTAAAGAGGCAGTAGGCCTTAAAACGGACCACTCGCGCAGTACAGTAGTTGGCGGGATATATTCGAGACTAGACAGGTAAAAAAATGAAAGGTCATGTAACCGTGGCCCCTGGCTGCTCCGCCGAATGGCTAAGAACTCATTTGGAAATGTTTGATGGCTACGTGTTTTTTAACAGTTTGATTTTTTTATTTAAAATTATATTTTTTTTGTGTTTTTAAGTTATTTTAATATATTAATATTAAAAATAAATTAAAAAATTAAAAAATATTATTTTAATATATTTTTAAGAATAACTATTACCATAATATAAAAAAAACATTTATTACAAGGAATGAAAAAAAAATATAAATCAGTGGTCTTTACAAACGGGTTAACAAACAAAATCTAAAAAAAAAAGTGAAGGAATATTCTTTCACCGACCTTATCAAACATTGTCCACTTATACTTCTTCTCCTACAATGACGTTGGATTTTACATCCTGGCTGATAAGATAAAGGATGGATAAGAGAGGATTGGAAAGAAGGGATTGAATGTGATAAGAAAACAATTTGGGGGAGATAAGAAAAGAAGAAGAACAGAGGTTTTTGGAGAGTATTTGTTATTAATGACATAAAACTTCAATACTGAAAACGTGAACCTAAATAGGCCACAACATTACAACGATAATCCAAAATAATAGGGACTCTAGTAGTGAAGCCGAAGACTAGGAATACTTTCAGCAACTCCTATTATTACCCACATTAATTTATTAATTGACTAATTCAACAAAACAAAAGTAATCCACGTAAGCCATGTACCCAGTCACCCACGTAAGCCATGTTATAGAGATTTCTTATCAATCCATCCCCCTAAGAAGGTCCTTGTCAGCAAGGTTGAATTGTGGATAAGTTTTGGTGAAATGCCACAAGTTTTCCCACGAAGCATCTTCATGCATAGCCCCTTTTCTACTGTACTAAGACTTTCGTTTTTGGACGGTATTTTCCCTTTTGGATAACCCGACGGTCCAAAATTAATTCAGGTTCTTGTAATAAGACTTCATCCGCTAAAACAAAAGGAAGAGTTATCACAGTGTCATCGATGACGGGTCCCCATTTTGTTTTTGAGCAAACTGACGTGAAATACATTATGTATTCGCGCCCCTGCTGGAAGGTCTAATTTGTAAGCAACTGTCCCGATTCGAGCTAGAACCTTGAATGGCCCGAAAAATCTTGGTGACAATTTCAAAGAACTTCGGAAAGCAACTGATTTTTGGCGGTAAGGCTGCAGCTTAAGAAACACATAATCACCGACTTCGAAGGTGATCTCGTGGCGATGCAAGTCTGCGCGAGATTTCATGCGAACCTGTGCCTCCAATAGATTTCGTTGTAGATCTCGAAGTATTACTTCTCTTGTGTGCAGCAATTTGTCCACAACCTGGATTTTTGTTGTGCCTGGAACATAAGAAGTCATAGATGGAGGAGGAACCCCATAAACTGCTTCAAATGGACATTTTAGTCGTTGAATGAATTGTCGTATTGTACCCATATTCTGCCCAAGCAAGCCATTCCATCCAACCTTTTGGTTGGTCATAAGAGAAGCAGTGTAAATAATGCCGAAGAGTCTGATTTACCACCTCAGTTTGGTCGTCGGATTGAGGGTGATAACTGGAACTGTAACACAATGTTGTGTCGTGTAATTTGAACAGAGACTTCCAAAAGGTGCTAATGAAGATTTTGTCATAATCACTAACAATCGAAAGAGGCATCCCATGTAATTTCACCACATTATTTAGAAAGCATTTGGCTACTGATACAGTTGTGTATGAATGTTTTAATGGCACAAAATGTGCATACTTTGAGAGTCGATCCACCACAACCATAATCACATTGTAACCCTGTGACAGCGGTAATCCTTTGACAAAATCCATGGATATTTTTGTCCAAATTCGCTACGGAATGGGAAGGGGTTGAAGCAATCTTGCAGGCCGAAGTGTCTCATGTTCAGACCAGTAGAACCCATATTTGGTGAGAAGTTTTGTTAATGGTGCAGCTATTATACCAAATCCTCTCACAAACTTGCGATAATACCCGACCAATCCAAGGAAACCGCGAACACCTTTAGGGGATGTTGGCACGGGCCAATTTTGAATAGATTGTATCTTTGCTGGGTCTACTGCCACACCATCGGAAGAAATGAGGTGGCCCAAATACTCCACCGTTAGCACCCCAAACTGACACTTTGAGAGTTTGACATACAACTGATTTTCAGAAAGAATTCGAAGCACTTGTTTTAAGTGCTGCAGATGATCCTCTTAAGACCTGCTATACACTAAAATATCATAAAAAACACTAGAATAAACCTTCGTAAATGTGGCCGAAAAATATCGTTCATGAGACTCTGAAAGGATGCTAGAGCATTTGTCAATTCGAATGGCATCACCACAAACTCATAGTGACTATCATGAGTTTAAAAAGCAGTTTTCGGAATATCATCATGCCGGACCCTTATCTGGTGGTAACCGGAGAGCAAGTCCAGTTTTGAAAAAACGTTTGCGCCATGTAACTCATCAAACAGCTCATTAATGACTGGTATTGGAAATTTATCCTTAACTATAATCTCATTGAGTGCCCGATAGTCGACGCAGAAGCGTCAAGACCCATCTGATTTTTTTATTAACAATACTGGTGACGAAAATGGACTCCGACTAGGGCAAATAATTTCGGATTGAAGGAATTCTTTGACCAGTTTTTCGATCTCATTTTTTTGGTAATGGGAGTACCTGTAAGGTCTTGTGTTAACTGGAGGTTGGTTTGGTAACAACGAAATTCGATGGTCGTGGTTACTCGTAGGTGGCAATTCGGTGGGTTCTTCAAATACAAGTGCAAATTCTGACAGAATTTGACTGAGGTCTGGTGGCAATTTAGTGTCTTCAATTGGTTTCACATTTGAAATCATATGAGTTCGGCCGGCTTGTGTGAAAGACATACTGAGCTTCTTGTAGTCAGTTTTGATTGGACCTAAAGTCTCCAACCATTGTACTCCTAAAACTGCTTGATAGGCTGCCACTGGAAGAACAAAAAAATCAGCTCGTACTGTGATCCCTTGAATTGAGAGGGAGAGCCCCAAACAACGTCTGGTGCATTCAATAACTTCTTTATTGCCGACTATCATTTTGAATGTCTTGCCGCGAACCACTTGTAGTCCCAACTTGGTAACCACGGACTGATCAATAAAATTATGGTGCTTCCCCCATCAATGAGCATAGTCAAGTCTCTGTTTCCTACCCTTCCAATAATGCGAAAGGTTTGTGGATGGGCTGTACCAGCCAAGGCGTGGAATGATATTTCTGGTATTGCTTCCTCAGATGGCTCAATATCAATGTCCACATCATCTTCTTCCTCATTCGGCTGCACATCTACCATCATAAATAGTTGTGGTCTTGAAAAACGGTGCCCTGGTACATACCTTTCATCACAATAAAAGCGCAGTCCTTTTTCACGCCTCTCCCTAGCCTCCTGTCCTGTGAGACGTCGAATAGGTCCGCTGAAGGTATCGGTTGTCTGAGATGTCCGTTGAGAAGGGGAAGGAACAAGAAGTCCTGCTATGGAACTCTGTTGCGGTCTTGGATGGAATGGAGGTGCTGCTGGCCTAAATTGACTACTTGTTTTCTTTTGGAATTGGTTTCGTTCTTCAATTAGATGAGCCACACTAATTGATTCAGAAAGAGTCTTTGGTTGCTTAACATGTACATCCAAACGAATTTCATACTTCAGCCCTGCAATAAAACAACCCACCAAAATTTTTTTCAGGAGATCATCCACCTTATGGGACAATTTCTCGAATGCCTCTTGGTATGCATTGGCAGTCGTGGTTTACTTAAGTCGCGAGAATGCTTCTGACGGATCCTCATAATCTGTTGGACGAAAACGATGGAGGAGAGCTTTGACAAACTCATTCTAGCGCAATTAACCCCTGTTTTTGGTATACCACTAATACCATTGAAGCGCTACATTTGACAAATGAAACGATGCCAATTGAACCCGTTGTGGAGCATCAATATTCTTAAATTTGAAGTACTGCTCCACTTTGAAAATCCATCCTATAGGGTCCTCACCCTCGCCAGCATAGGTTGGAAAATTCAACTTGAGGTTGGTGTGATTCTGGTCTAAATTAGAAGTGGTTGATGCGGAAGGCCTGCCGTGGGAATTATCTCCAGCTGCAAACGGATTGACTTCCCTGTCAAGTGTGCGATTGGATTGGGCGATTCTCATTGCCTGCAACTTGGCCATGACTCCCTGTAGGGCGTCACTGACTCGACTAAAATTGTGATTCAATTCATCGAAGTTGGTGTCGTGTCGGGCAAGGGCTTTATTGACCTCAACGCGAAACTTCGCATGAGTTTTACTGCGTGTATCCATGAAGCGGAATGGCTCTAATACCACTAATAAGAAAAGAATTTGGGGGAGATAAGAAAAGAAGAAGAACATAGGTTTTAGAGAGTATTTGTTATTAATTGCATAAAACTTCAATACAGAAAACATGAACCTAAATAGGCCACAACATTACAATGATAATCCAAAATAATAGGGACTCTAGTAGTGGAGCCGAAACTAGGAATGCTTTCAGCAACTCCTATTACCCACATTAATTTATTAATTGACTAATTCAACAAAACAAAAGTAACCCACGTAAGCCATGTACCCAGTCACCCACGTAAGCCATGTTGTAGAGATTTCTTATTAAAATGTAATCATAATTTAACATAAAGGATAAATAACAAACGAGGGATTGGAAAGATCCCTTCAATCCTTCCTCGTTTATAATTTTCAATCCATATAGATTATTGACTCTTATTATTTTATTTCCTAATAATTTTCAATATTTTCAATATGGTTGTAATCATATTTTAAAATTCAAGATGTTTAGAAATAGAGTTCTTTGGAGATTGAATTATAGATTAATCAAGTGCTCTTATAATTACTTATATTCTCTATAGTAAAGGAAGATGATAGCTTTATGTAATGCTTCTGATATCTGCATAAAAACCCTTTATTTGTGGATTTGGAGACCTTTAGATGTTTAAGTTAGTATCTTTGTGATGCAAAATTGTCCCTTAGATTACTAATTTGAGGTTTGAAGAAAAGTTTGCAACTTGACAAAATAAATTGTCTTAGAGAACCAAAGTTATATGCAATTGATCACCCCCACCCTACGCCTATAATGAGACGCAAACGAGAAGTATAAATCACAATAAAGTTGATCGATTCTTCGAAGAGTTTGCAAATTCAATCAAGAACTTAGTATGAGAATTACTCAACCACACAAAGAGAAACAAAGCACACAATATGCGGCAACTTTAGAGAAATTTTAATAAATTGAATAAAAATCCTTACATTAGAGTATTTATATGTAAACCCTAAAACTAATGGGTCAGATATGCACCCAATTTAAATAAAGCTCAAAATAATTAAAATAAGATTTAAAATAAATAAAAATAAATAAAACAATAGTCTAAGATTATTTTCATCCATTGTCGCAAATGATAGTGAAAAATACCTGAGAGAAATAATTGTTGAAGAATTTTTGCTGAACAAAACCCCGATGCCTTGTAAAATAAGAATTAGTTTCTGAACAATTAATTCTTTTTGTTTGATATGAAATCCTTGTAAAATAAATAAGTCAAATGGTGCCATATGTAACTTCTCCCCTATACTGGGATAAAAGCAATAATCTCATGTCAACCGAAAATAGAGTAATTAGAATTTTTTTATATATATATTCATGGTCTTCGCATTAACATCTACTAAAATTTCAAAAAGGTCCCCCCTTATACCGGAAGGTTCCAAGTTATCGACATGTAACCTGTTTACACTTCTAGTAACTCGCGTCTCATAACTCAATCCCGACCCAATCAACCCGGTTTTCAATTTTACAAATATTATCACACCGACCAACCACAATATTTATGATACACATTATATAACAAAATATTATTGTGGATGGATAAAAATATAAACACATAGACATTAAATATGGTTATATGAACTACAGACCTAAGTTCGTTCATTCAAGTTTAGACATTAATTATACAAATTCAATTATACAAACATTTTCATGTTTACAAAATATAAGGGTATACTCCCTAGAACCTAGATTACAATAATGGAAACATAAGATAGGATCTACTCCTGACGTGCATGCGATGATCCTGAAACAAAATGCATATTATTGAAATATGAATATCACAATAAATATAACAACATGAATATCTAAAAATTTAAAAAGGGTAACATGCATTCATATTTTGTTCACTTCTCCCTTCTGGTTTTTCATTAGAATCTCTTCCATCATCAACCTCCATTTCTGACTTTATAAGATCAACCATGATTATTTTTGCGTAACACATTACCAATACCAATTTTACTGGTATCATCATCATCACCCCGTAGTAGTCGATGCAAGGTGATCCCCTTACCCGGGATCCTAACATACACTAAATGTATGCTAGCCATTACATAGTGATCCCCTCGCCCGGAATCCTAACATACTCTAAATGTATGTTAGACAATACATGCTCGATCCCCTTACCCTGGATCCTAACATACACTAAATGTATGCTAGTCAATACCAGCTCGATCCCTTTACCCAGGATCCTAACATACACTAAATGTATGTTAGTTCATGCTTCAAATCACACTTTTCATATTTCTTTTGTCAACGATGATTTCACCACTCGACAATTCACACAACAACCTTTCACCTTGATTACACATACATTCAGTAATTCACATTTCACATCGGTAATATATATTAAATCATGGAATTTAACTTAGAAAGTATAGGTATGATTCACCTACCTGCAATAGAAGCTCTACTCGTGCTCCCCTGCCGCTGTTGTTGCACCACACTTGTGGTCCCTCCTGCAAATCACAGGTTTATCTCATAAATTTTCCTCACCCAGGATATGTTTTATAGCATAGTTATAAAACCCGGACTGGCCCGACAGGTTGACCCGGGGGCTGGACCGGTCCGAGTTTCTCAAAAGACTGGTGAATGTAAAAAATCGGTCAGACCCGGCGGGTCGACCCATGACCCGGTCGACCCGGGTGAGACCCGGCATATATATACATCTAATTAATTTGTAGAAGAAGTCGTTCAAGCAGAAGAAGAACATTTAACTCTGCCCTAATTTTTTACTCTGCCCTAATTTTTTTTCGAGCAGATGAAGAAACATCGTGATTGAGGTGAATATTTATCACTGGTGAATCGATCCAAAGGCATCACTGGTGAATCGATCCCATCCATCTTCTACAAGCGGATAATATCATGATTGAGGTGAATATTTCACTTTCTCCATCCAAATCTCTCTTAATTATCCCTTGGGTTAGTAACAATATCGTGATGGTTTTATTGTTGGCTTCTTCTGTCTTGCTTCAGCTAGATTGTCCCTTGGGTTAGTAATAATTTATCTTGAGAAGACAACTTTAGGCCCTAACTGTTAGCTTTATCTGCTGTTATAATATTTCTCTTAGCAATTGTTCCTAACTGTTAGCTTTAGTTTTTTACTGAGACGATAGGATTTGAAATCTTTCTTTTTATTCAAGTGGCAAGCCTTTACCTGTAGTTGTAGTTAAAAGTGTTCCATGTTATAACTTACTGTAAAACATTGTTGCTATAATAATTTCCAAGGTAATTTCCAAGCTTTTACTCCATTAATTATAAGCAAACTACTTTATAAACATAGAATCTTTGATATGCGTTATTGCTACTTTTGCCCCTTGTAACTTTGATTCCTATCTGACATTTGGGAAAACAAATCATTTTTTTTTCATCCAGCAAATTCTTAAAAGAGAGAAAAAAATGTCAAATTTCATTGCAAAGTGAAATTAGTAACATCAACTATATTTACACATTTGTTGCATCCTGAGCATTGCGATGTGAAAGATTCACAACTGCTTTCCTTTTCAGCATAAAGATTTATCACTTCCTTCCCGTAATTTGTAAATATTGACAGGGAAAATCCTTTGGGATCCTAAGAAACTAAAAGAAAAAATATACAGGTCAAAGAAATTAACTAGAACAACAAAGTTTCCATTACCATTTTGGCTATCATTTCCTCCTTTTGATGGCGTGGGGGGATTCAAATATATAGTATTACCATAGCATTACCAGAGCATAGGCTTAAGCCCTCATCACAAGACTAATATCTCATTAGCCTTCAGTATTTTACCATTACTAGACAAAGAACCAGTACAAGTTTATTATTTTTCTCTTAACAGTTTAGTTCAATCTTTATATTTATCCTTTGATTAATTTGATATTGTTTTACTAGTTGGTTCTTGAGTGGTGGATGATTATTAGTTCAATTTGATTAATTAAAGTC
>Ga0307507_10008192_pt1 | contig 14636 bp, 11 predicted proteins | sample 7_EM_MG_FD_207223 | JGI IMG/M metagenome (GOLD analysis project Ga0307507, IMG submission 207223) | Populus trichocarpa ectomycorrhiza microbial communities from riparian zone in the Pacific Northwest, United States - 7_EM | ecosystem: Host-associated > Plants > Roots > Unclassified | place... | reverse complement strand
GATTCCTTCATAGATCCTTTTGATGATATGAAATGCACACGGGATAATGTTAACTGGCTAGCAGGAAAGGTATTGGCTCCCTTCTGCTGCTTCACTAGATGCAAGGTTGAAAAGAAAATAGGGCGACGACGCCAATAATGAAAAGGTAATTTCGATACCTTGTGAGAAATCCTTCCTTCCAAACGATAAGCGAACAGTGAAACTTTCCCTTATGGGGTGTAAATTTGATAATCCGCCTTCGAGCGCTAAGCACTGGAGTAGGTTACCCCACCCTTAATGAATTGGCAGAGGAGTAACAATAGAAAAGAGGTCGAAACATTAGGGACGGTCATCTGTGATGTGAGTATGATGCCACCGTCAGCTTTCCAGACCAAGCGATCGGGGATCAATCTTCAAATCGCAGTTACCAAGGCTAGTTTCACTGTCGACATGAAGGTTGGGTCAGCCGATTTGGAGCTGAACTTGATGTATGCCGGAAAGTCGTATGGCAAAGCTACGATTGAATATTAAAATCTTGGTAGAGATAGATGGTATTTGGTTGTGAGGCTCGAGCAGGATGTTTTTTAGTTCAATTTATGTGTGTCGTGCTAGGGGATGTTGGAAATCACAGTCTTATGGCCGCACTTGATGCGGGATGTGTCCGTACTACAAGGCCGCACTGTTACGCGTACGCACTAGTCAATGACGCGCAAGCTATGAAAATTGTTTTCACACCACCCCTGGCTGTTTCTCTTTGTTTACTTCCCGTTATTTCTCTCTCGTCTTCTTTCTCTCATCACTTCACTTCTTCCTCAAGTCTTTCCTTTCTTCAACTCAACACCATCAATTACGATCTTCATCTCCGCATAATACATACTTTGTATCTCTGCCCAAGCCTTTCTACTCCGCTACGCAAAACCCTCACCGTAAATCATCACCTCCGCATCGAATATTTTAAACCGGGAGGGCCTCTGGATACCGAGTGATCGTTGGTGTACGAGCGTAGCGCTCTGGTAGACCTAATTTGCTGGATTCTTAACCAAGTAATTATATTAAGGCACGCTAGCTCTCGTTTGAGATTGAGAGTGGGATGACACTCTGGGTAAGTTACCGGCATTTTACTAGGGATGATAGAGTTATCTTAACAAACAGATTTACGTCTTTTTGATCACAAAACGAGAGTAGAGTACTGAGTAGGCTAGTGATGAAACCTTAGATGAAATTCTTATCGAACATATCAAACGCTAATACCATGGCTCACTGTTAGCGGCGCATGGATTGAAAGGTTCTATAGTATCTCCTCGAACCCTTCGCCCTCATGGTGCTCCTGTTCGGTCGTCGTGCTAAGCGATGCTACTTCCTTCTTCTGCATCTCTCCAGGCAATTCCTCAGAATCTCTCGAAGAAAATGCCGGCGGTGTTTTTGTAGGTGCTGTCGGCGGTCTTGAGGGTGAGGGTGGGGATGGTCTAGCTGGATCATGTATTTCCACGATTGCAGGCGTCCATACGCTCCAGTCATCTAAGTTCTCCGCATTGTCGTTGCCATATTTGAGGAACCCTGGGGAGAGGACTAAGTCCGCTCGTAAAAGGTCTTGAAGGTCGTAGTCTTCGTCACCAAGTCTACTCTTCACCCGGGGGTCGTTGGGAATGAAATGTCGATCGTTGTTGCTAAGCCAAGACTTAGAGAGTATCTGTAGTTTCGAAGATTGCTTACTCATTTTCTCGCCGAGTGCTTTGGCATAGTTGACAATGGCGCGGAGCTTTGTGCTCTGCACACGCAGCTCTCGAGTAGATGCACTGGGGTAGTGGGCGGTGGTGATTGGTCTGAGGACTTCTTCGATGTCGCGGACGATATACGTTGCGTCTTGCTCTTTGTACGATTTGAGCAGGTAGAATTCTTGGCCGCTTAACGGCCATCTCGTGCACGAGTGAAATGTCTGGAGACTGCTCGCTCGCCAGCGCTGTGCCTCTGCTCTATCAACTACGTTTATTAGAATGGGCTATAGAGCTAGAAGAGGAAGACATACTCTGGTACTTCATCTTGTACATATGTTGAAACTGTCGGTAAAAATCCAGCGGCGTTCCGGAGAAGGGAGAAGAAAAGATTTGATGGCATATCATGTTCCCAAGCACTGCCTGGACTAAATGCGAAGCTTTGAAGAGCTTCTTACTGCCCCAGTCACTGTTGTCCCAGGACACCTCTTCTAATTCCCTTTTGAATTCCGGGAACTTGCTTATATCGAAATCTACTATCTTAATATTAAAATAGTCCCTCGCCCAGTCTGCGCACTGCCGAAATATCTCTTGGAATTGGGAGCTGATGGCCTCATGCGACTCGCGCGCAACACCCCTTGTTTTTTCGTACTCTTGAGTCTGAAACTTTTTCAGTTCTTCCAGTTGTGCATCTCGGATTTTCTCGCTTTCCTTTAATTCGTCTTTAAGCTTTGTAATTGTACCTTTCAGCTCCGTGGCTTGGGTCTCGAGGTGTGCTTTATCGCGTAGTAGGTGTCTATTAGCTTCATCTAGTCTTCTCTTCTCCTCCGCTAGCTTTGCTCGAACAGCATCTGAAGTTCCGTTGTATTTAATAGCCTTTTTAAAAGTGTTTTCGTCGGCTGCTCTGGTGTTTAGCTGCAGCGGCCAATCATCCCCGCCATAATTCTAGGGAAGGGTTAGAACTTTTCCATGGAAATAAGGAAGAGTGTTTCTCACACAAAGAAACCCGGTTATGCCCCCTTTCTGCTCATTGGAGGCCTGGGCTAGTTGTTGGTCCATGGTGTTTCCCGTATTCTGGCCTGGACAGGGTGATTCTCTTCCGTATTTGAGGACGGGCCGCGAGTGTTGTGCTCGATTGTGAAATACTGAGCGTGGACGAGATTCTTTGAAAGCGTAGCGTGGATGATTCCGGAGTTGTGCAATTAGCTATTGCGGTGGATTGTTCGTAGGTTATAAGACCACAAATTACTGAGAGTCGTCCGGCCAGGAGAAAAGTTAGGACGGGTAATTCCCCGCACGGCACTCGCGCATGGTCATTCATGACGAAAAGCTTTGGGTGGGAGACGAGGATTAGGAGCGCTAATCGATCGGGAAGAGTTGAAAAAAATGGGGGTGTTACAAGTATATTCGCAATCGTATGACGTTTGTGAACACAACTACTCGAGTACTATTACATGACACCTAAATCTAGGTAAAAAAGCTAAGTTTTGGTGGTATGCAAGAGCAGTTATGTTCACAAACGTCATGCGATTGCGAGTAGGTGTTATTAATCTGGAGCAGTTACGCTCTGATTCCAAATCTATGGACCGTTTCCGGATCGTATAAGGCCAAGTTGATACTAAAGGAGAAGGAATCAATGTTTTTGGAATGGCTCTTTTAAGGGACTCGTATAAACAAATAGATTGGACTACATACTATACTTTAAGATACTGGTTCCTTCAATCCAGATTTCTGGTCTCCCCCTAGCCTAGAACTTTTCCACTGATGCAAACTGTATAATTACTCCATCTAATTTTGCTGATCCTTTTCTCCACCTTTATGACCATGAGCGAGTACCGTGCTCGTACAGTACTGCACTAGGTTACTGGGTACTCGAATAGGTGGCCCCGGTCGGGAGCTGATTCTAATTGCGGCGATCATTAAATTTTTACCGAGTCGAGATATCTACTTGGACAGATCAAGCATCATACGGCTCTGTTGACACGTTTCTTTGCATCGGAGTTGGATCAAGACCCCCAGACAGCAGCGGGAAAAACTAAAAAACACTTGAGCGTATGGCAGTGTTCCCAACGGGCCATATAGGCCAGGCTTTAGTAAAGCAGGCACGGCTTGTCAACATGCTCCGGGATCGAGCCTGGCCCAAGCCTGCAGGCCTGGTTATTCCTGAGCCTGGCCCACCTATAGGCCATCTAGGCTTTGTCTTGGCTGCCATCTAGGCCGGCCTGGCCTATATAGCAGGCCAGCCTATATGGCCTAGGCCGGCCCACTCATAGCGAGCGGCCACGTCGTGTGAACAGCAAAAGTTCACGATATTTCTAGTATCTTTTTGTATTTTTTGATAATAAAGGGACCTTGTTCCTTTATTTTTAATCTTATTGGGTAATTGGGAAACATTTAGTGAATCATGTAATTAAATTACATGTAGGAGAAAAGCTGCTGTTGTCGTGGGTCAATTGTGCGCAGTAGATTGGTAAGTAAATATAAGGGTATTAATACGGGGGAGATTAACTGGATAAAATAACATTGCAAATACAACGATTTCGCTTTGTTAGCTTGGGGATTTAACGTAATTCCTGCTGAAGAGACAAAATAGGATGGAATGATGGTAGGATGGGGCTGTGCTAGTGGCCCTGGGGACGGGGTTTTGGGGCCTTGTTGGGCTGGTTGTGTATCACTCGTTGTGTGATTGTTAGGAAGTAATAGCTGAAGGTAAATACGAAAAAAATCGGGGGCGAGAAACTCGAAAGAGGGCAGGGGGTCGGGTTGCCCTTACAGCGATCTGTTCTCAATGCTAATCACTGGGCCTATAGGCGCCTATCAGGCCTGGTAGGCTTTCGTAGGCGGACCAAATTCGGCCTATATCGGCCTAGGCCATGTTCCGGAGTGGCCTTGGCTTAGCCTGGCCTACAGCCTACGGGCTAGCCTACAGGTTAGCCTATCAGCGGCCGGAACACTGGTGTGTGGTGTGACATACTCGAGTATTGGTTTTCTGTCCGAATTGCCGTAAGGTGCAAGCGCGCCAGCATAAATTGTCCATTTATTCGAGTGGATTACCGCTACCATACGAGTACTGTATCATAGGAAACTGAGATAAATTTATTCATCCAACCCCGCGGGTTATCACTAATTTGCACTAACGTCTATAGTAGCGGAGACTTTTCGCTCTACACTGATAATATTTCTATCCTACATATCTAAAATGTCAAACGAGCGCCACAGGCTGGTAGTAGGCGGTATGTTCCTCTTCGATTTTGGTTCCAGATATTCTAATGCATGGATCAAAGTGGATTTTGGCACAACATACTCTGGTAATTAGCGTCTATCCTTCAATAGCCAGATACAATTGCTAACCAATACCTACAGGGCTAGCATATATTCACACGACAGAACCCGACTATAAAAACATAGAAGTAATCGACAGCTGGCCAGGTCGGGGAAACACCAGCCATGTCAAAGTCCCCACCGAAATCAGCTATTCAGACAAGGGCGCAACTTGGGGCTACGACATCCCCTCGAACGGGATCCGCCATGGTTTCTTTAAGCTTCTCCTAGATGTGAACGCTGCAGCAACACTGTACGACAACCCCCGACTGGCCACATCAAATCCGCAATCCATGGAGAGCTCGTACGCAAATATCCCACTGCCCGCGGGGAAGACTGCGGCAGAAACTACGACGGATTACCTTAAACTGCTATACACGGATCTTATGGAGACACTGCGCCAGAGGTTTATCCGTACACTATATAATACGCCGATTCAATTTGTTTTGACGACGCCGGCGATATGGAGTCACGAGGTACAGAACGCGACCTGCCAAGCGGCTAAGGATGCAGGATTTACGTCGAGGGCTGGGGATACATTGACAATGGTTTCAGAGCCGGAGGCTGCGGCATCGTATTGTCTTAAGGAGATTTACCACGAACGCTCTAATAGTGGCAGCCCTCTCAAGGTAGGCTTTCTTCTGCCTAGGCGTTTGGTGTTGGGGCTAACGAAATACTAGCCGGGCGAGCGAGTCGTAATTTGTGATGCCGGGGGTGGGACTGTGGTAAGTTACTTTGGATCGCACTAGCTTTAGAGGTTGCTGATTGCGCAGGATTTGATAACCTACACGATTGAGAAAGTAAGCCCTAGGTTAAGCCTATACGAAGCTGCCGTAGGCTCGGGTGGGAAATGCGGGTCAGTCGCAGTAGACAGAGCGTTCCTCAACCTTTTAGAATCCCGCATTGGGCCCGGCTTTAGGGAATGGCCCACTCGAAAGACTGCCCCACAGAGCTCCCTTATGCGCAGTTTCGACACGGCAAAAAAAGAGTTTGGAATGACAACTCATACGGACTTCTGGCGGATCCCTGTTGGGTATGTGAGAGATGATCCGGAAAATGGGATTGAAGATGGAGAATTGAGATTGACGGTGTAAGTATCTTAAACTAACTGATGCTGGTATTAATGAGGGCCGGTGGGACTGAAGTATTGAGTAGGGCTGATATGAAGGGATTGTTCGACCCAATCGTCAAGCAAGTGATTTCCCTGCTGGAGCAGCAAGTTCGGGATTCTAACAAATTGGATTCTTCAAACAAAGTTTCTGTATATTACCCCTTGACGGCTATTTTATGATTAGGCTAATTAATAGACAATTTTCCTGGTTGGGGGCTTCGGCGAATCTGCATATCTCTATAAGGAAGTTCAGGCTTGGGTTAGACGGCAGTCCTACCAAATTCGAGTCATCAATCCCAATTTTTCGTAAGCTTGTCGAAATCCTATCAGCTAATTCCAGTAACCGTGTACTAAAAGTGTATAGCTGGTCTGCCGTGGTCCGAGGCGCGGTTTTCCATGGCGTTCAGGGCATTGTCCATACGCGGAAGTTGAAGCAACATTACGGCATAATACTAGTGAAAATATTTGAACCAGGTGTACACAACGAAGAAGATTCCTACATACATCCTTTTTATGAAATAGAATACACCCGGGATAATGTTCGGTGGCTGGCAGGAAAGGTATGGGCTCCCTTCTGCTGCTTCAAACTAGATGCAAGGTTGAAAAGAAAATAGGGTGACGACGCCAGCAATGAAAAAATAATTTCGATACCTTGTGTGAAATTCTTCCTTTCAAACGATAAGCGAGCAATAAAACTTTCCCTTATGGGGTGTAAATTTGATAATCCGCCTCCGAGCGCTAAGCACTCAAGCTGCTGGCAGTGTCGTAAGCTCATGGTGGGCTCACTTGGGATAATTGTTATTTCCCAAAGCAGTGAGAATAAAATTTCTCGGCTGAGGAAATTTACCTGTGGTCGCTTTTTGCCCCTTGGTGGGGGTGTTCCAAGTGTTGATTTGGTTGGTCAGGTCTCTACCGAGCCTCTATCACCACTATGTTTTTGGAGAAATAAGCATTAGAGAGTGTACTGTATTTGAAATTGCCTAACTTCTGTAAAACGGACTGCTATTGCACAGGGGCCAAAAGTTAGTAGAGACTGAAATTTTGGCGGTACCCAGTACTCGAGTAATCTCGTGCCATTCGGGATACTTGTATGCCGAATCTCAAAGACTCCCGCCATCGGCCTTCCAACTCGCCCCTCACAACCCTCACCTTGGAAAGTGCCGTACCGGTATTTTGAGATCGTTCTAAGCATTGGGTGCTGCTGTGCGCGGCGATAGGTTACCGGGGTTATTGAAAACCAGGCCGCATGTTGGGGGTGTGACCGTAAAATCTCGCTTTTAATGGACCGGCCTGGACTATGACAGTTTACAAGCGGGCAAGTTTCTAGAATCGACGATTGGCCAAATATCTTATCTCTTCCAAAATTCTCAAAAGCTTAGTTTTTTTAGCACCGGAGATTCGAAAAGTCTTAGTCCGGGCCAGTTCATTAAAATCGAGATTTTATGGTATCCGAGATTGAGAGAGCTTCGCTTCGTGATACCCAGGAAGAATTCCTCACCTATAATCCTGACCCCAGTACCGGATGTGAAGGGTAAGTCTGTCAAACCTTAGGGTGAAGAGGGAGAAGGAGTGTATGGGGAGGAGAGGGGGTACGGGAAGCGAAAATGTTCGCGATTGCATGTGGCATGGCCGCAGAAGAGGAGGAGAGTGGTGGGGAGAAATTGGGGTAGGGAGGGGAGGCGCGAGGTTGCGAGTTTTTTTTCAGGATTGTTCTGGATTTTGAATTGCGAATTTGTGATTTGAGGAAGTGTGCAGAAGATCTGCATGAAGCTACAGCAGCATGGGGCGAAATAGCAAGGTAAAAGTGTTAAATCCCTCTGGTTGGCTCCCGGGCTAGCCTCCTCAACCACTCAGGGAGTGGCGTTTGCTCCACCCAGTGCGCAGGGAGTTTGGCAGACCTTTTTCCTTCACTAAATATTAGCGAATCTGACGGGCAGGAATATTCCGCTGCAATTCGCGTTACACACACATACTTTCGACCAACCGGACAAGGGTTCAACATTGATAGTTTTATGCCCAGCCGTACTGGACTATGCAGTACCGCGGCTGCCTCCTGTTGTTCAACTCAGGCGTGAGCTGGTGGCCCTTTCCCAGATGACTGAGAAGGGGGATTCCGACGCTCTAGCACACTAACGCTCTCTCCGAGTACTCTGGGTATTAATTTCACACAGCCGCCATCCCCTCTTCTTCGAGTATTGTATCGTTCCTATAACCTCGCACAGCTAATTCCGAAGACTCTAAAATATCTCCGGCCGTGGGAGAACATGGGAAGATGGCCACCATGTATAGCACTAGGTTGTTTTCGATGATTCTACGTCGGCTAATAGAGAATTAGGGAAAATGGAATTTCCAGAACGACAGCTATCCAAAGCTCAATTGCGGGGAACTTCTCGGGCAATAACAACAGCAACAATGCAACCACCATAAATAATTACGGTATACAAGTACCTTCACATATTCCAGGTAAGCAGACTTTCATTGCAATATGCTATCTTGTTTTAAACTTATGTCTAAGAATTTGTCTAGCAACCTTTGAAGAGCTGGTAGCGCGCAATGGCTGGGGGGTGTCTCCGCCAGAAATTGACCTGGACCACCTCCGTGACGAGTATAACCTGCCACAGAGCGACACCGGGAAATGGATTTTCGATGATGTTGGGTATAGGGCGTGGCGAGAGAGTAGGATATCCAAGCTTCTTTGGCTTTGTGGCGGCCCTGGAACGGGGAAGACTATGTTGGCTAAGGCTGTTGCCTCTCAATTTCTCAGAGGACCTGGACTTAACGGGGTTAAATTGGCTTTCCACTTTGTCTCTCCTGAGCTCCCCAGCTACGGTAATTCTGGTGATGAGGACCAGCCATCACAACCAGGGCTTGCTAAAGTAGCCAGAGACCTATTGTATAACATTCTGCAACAGGATGGGAACCTTTTCGATGGCTGCAAGGCTGAACTTGGCAAGCAAGGGGATAGATTTTTCACTAACCCGAGTTCTTTATGGAAGATTCTAAGAAAGGCGATTCGGGATTGCCATACTAATCCCGTATATATCCTCATAGACGGCGTAGATAAGCTTGGGGGAAGGTCACACGAAGAGTTGATCAGCAAGATTTTTGGGTTAATGGAAATCCGAACTGTCAAAATATTTCTCTCTTGTCGGGACGTACCCTATATCTCGAACCACCTCCCCCATAACCCCTACAAATGCAGAAAGATCAACCTTGATACGAACAGTTTTCTGAAAGCAGATGTAGAAACATTTATCAGGTGCAAGGTGAATGCATGGGGATGGGATATGGAGTTGAGGGAGAGAGCAAGGGAGTGCCTTCTAGCGAAGTCGGATGGAATCTTTCTCTGGGCATCATTGGCTGTCAAAAGTCTATCATACTTTCACTTGGGTCTTGATTTTGACGAGTTTCTAAGAAATCTGCCATTAGGACTTGAGGACGTATACCGAACAATGTTGCATAAGATCTTCTTACAAGGAGGACCACGGAAAGTTCTGAACATGATCCAGAGTGTAGCGCTCGCCTTGCGCCCTCTCACATTTGGTGAATTGGGCTATATCCTGGCATGTATAGAGAGAAAGGCAATGGAGGAAAAACGGCCTTGTCATATGGTAGCAAGCAGCAAAATTCGGCCGTGGTCAGAGAAGGAAATTAGAATGTACGTTCGGTCTTCTATGGGATTTCTCCGGGCTACCGACACAGCTGTATCCATTGTTCATCATACTGCAATAGAATACCTTTTTGACGAACACCGCAAGGACAACCTCCCAGTACTTTCTAAAAGCGAGGCAGATTTCACGATTTCCTGGGAGTGCTTCCTATACCTTCACCATGCCTTTGGAGGCCCTGAGAGGTTGCCAGGAGGAACCGGTAGCGGGCACTGGAATAGTTCCCAGGATTCATGCTTGGGACGATATTCCCCGGAAAAGAAGCTGGGGGAGACACCATGGGAAGTAGCACGGAAGGACCCACTGGGAGCTATGACTGAGTGGCCATATCTCAGATATGCAGCAGAATCTTGGTTCATTCATGCCCGCCGGAGCATTGAGGCTTCAAACACCAAATTCTGCGACCACTCTACTCATGACTGGTTACAGCATCAGTTTTTCGAAACCAGTGACGTCATAAGAAAGCCCTGGATTGCGCTCTGCGGCGATTCAAGAATGGAGATTTTGGCGGGAGAGCAGACACCCCTGCACATTGCAGTCTGTCTGGGTCTCGTGCCCTTAGTAGAAAAGGCGCTCTCAGAGTTCATAAAAGGGACCAACAGTAATTGGTCACCCCTACACCTGGCAGCAAAGTTCATATCCGGAGCATACAAGATCCTAATCGACAAGACCGAGCCATCTTTCCTCACTGTGCCAGATCACGACGGCAACACACCACTACACGAAGCTGCTATTTCTGGTCATTCGTCCATGCTGAAAGCTCTTGTAAAAAAACTGGCAAGACACAAGACATACAGTACCGAAATTAACAAGAAAAACCACTTTGGTAACACCCCGCTTCACCTCGCTTTTCAATTCGATCACCCGGAGATAGTCGAGCTTTTATTCAAGGGAGGCGCTGATGCAACTATCACGAATAATGCCCAAATGACACCATCAGAATTGGGAGCAAAGCTCGAGAGAGGAGATAGTTTGTGTGCTCTAAAACAGGACGAGAACTTTTGGGATAGTGGATCCTGGAGAGGTGGGGCCCCGATCGACAGCCAAGTATCAGTCACACACAGTTCCCGCACATTGATAATAACGCAAGATATTCACCCACAAGGTGTCGAGATCGCGATGACCCCGCTTCCCATTGGCACGCCTAACTTCCACCAACCGAACCTGGAAACTCATTCTTTAGGCTCCTACGATATCACTGCTAGCCATGCAATGTCACACTCCCACGTCGATGATGCAATCGGCTCTCTTACCACTGCCCACATTTCCAATAATGGCACTGCGTGGAGCGTGAACATCCCTATGACACCCGAGAGGGCAGAGATTCTAGCATGGTTATCCCCAATTGAGCCCCGCATCCGACACCAAGAGATTCGAACACGCCGGGCCGACAATGTGGGGCAATGGCGGATGCAAACTGCTGAATTCCAAAGTTGGTGTGACGGTGCTCAACAGGAGGGATATGGGCCTGCGACTCTGTTCTACTGTGACGATCCGGCAGTTGGGAAGACATATTTTACGTGAGAGACAATGCTCGAAGGAAAATTAAAGGGTGGTGGTGCTGATGAACTGTGGTACTAGTTCGCTCGTGGTAGATATGTTATACGATAAGTCCCGAGAGCAAAATATAGCCGTTACATTTTTGTATGCTGATTTTGCGGCACGGGAGAAGCAGTCCCCGGCAAATATTCTCAGCTCACTGCTAAAACAGATTGTCGGTGGGTTGGAAAGGATCCCGGATGGGATAAATAGAATTTTTCAAGATCACAAAAACTCGATTGGTGGAAGAGAACTGCGAGTACCGGAAATTGTGAGAATGCTGCAGGATGCCACATTGTTAAGGCCGACATTTATATGTGTTGATGCCGTGGATGAATGTGTGGAAAGGCACCGACCTGAAGTTTTAGATTCGTTAAGACAAATCCTCGCGAAGTCTTCTAACACACGAATATTCTTAACCGGGAGGCGGCACATCCGAGGCGAGATTTATAGGCATCTCGGCAAGAGAGCGGCAATTTTATCCATTAAACCCAACAATGATGATATCGTGGGATATATTCGGATGAGATTGAGTAAGGATACATATCCAGGCGCGATCGATAGTGATCTAGAGGACCAAATCATCAAGAGCATTGCCGAGAATATTCCCGAAACGTAAGTGAGCAACGTGAGGAACGATACCCTTTACCTTCGTTATTAATAGATACATCTAGGTTTCTACTGATTCCTGAGACCATGGATGCCATCCTTGGGGAAACCACACTCTATCGTAGGCGGCAAAAGCTAGAGGTGATCGCAGAGAGCTTGGATCTGCAAGGTGTCTGGGGTGCTGCCCTAGAACGGATAAAGGAGCAAGATAGGCAGAAAACTAGGCTCGGGATGGCGGCTCTGATGTGGCTCTCACATTCAGAGCAGCCATTACACTCCGATGAGATTTCCCACGCCCTGGCAGTGGAAATAGGGTCTACGGATCTCAATCCTGAATGGATTCCTTCGGTGGAGACATTGTTGAGCAGTTGCTTGGGATTTATCGTCATCGATAGGGAGACCTCGGTCGTTCGCTTAATCCACATTACTCTCCGGGAGCACCTCCACGCCCGCCCCGACCTTTTTGGTCCAGCTCACTCGATAATGGCCGAAACTTGCCTAACTTACCTTAACTTTCAGGCCATCAAGGACATTTCGCCAAGACGCCATGCTCCGGCTCGATCAACCCCTTTCCTCAACTATTCTTCCTTATATTGGGGCGTCCATGCCAGGAGAGAAGCATCAAGGAACGTGGTATCACTTGCGCTCCAAACCCTCAGTCAAATAGAAAGCCATATATCTAGTAGGCTACTTGTGGCGGATCTAATATCGAAGACAGGCCTAAATAGTCATGAGATCCCAAAATACAGCCCCCTGACCGGGTTTACCGGACTGCATTGCGCATCAGTTTTCGGGGTTGCTGAAGCGGCGACAGTTTTCATGGACCGTCCAAATTGCGGTCTCAACGGAAGGGATTTTCTGGGTATCACACCGCTCATATGGGCTGCTATATGCGGACAAGAGAAGGTAGCAAAACTACTGTTAGAACGGCCAACTGTCAACCCGGACAAGCCAGATGGATACTTCCGCCGAACCGCCCTTTCGTGGGCTGCTAGGATGGGCCATGAGAGGATTGTGAGGCTGCTTCTTGGCCGGGCAACTGCCAAACCCGATGGCACAAATGGTTGGTGGGGTAAGATACCTCGAGTATTGAATGTGGTCCGGGGAAAGATATATGTCAACCCCAACTGGCTAGACAAATACGGCCAAACGCCAATATCGTCGGCTGCTGAAGAGGGGCACTAAGGGGTGGTGAAGCTGCTATTAGGGAGGAAGGACGTCAAATCCGACAAACCAGATAACAACGGCCGAACACCGCTCTGCTGGGCTGCTCGGAATGGACACGAGGGAGTAGTGAAAATACTACTCAAACGGGACGACATCGACCCCAACAGACCGGGTGAGTACGGCAAAGCACCACTCTATTGCGCTGTTGAGAATGGACACGAGGGAGTAGTGAAAATACTACTCGAACGGGACGACATCGACCCAAACAGATCGGGTGAGTCCGACAAAACACCGCTCTATCATGCTGTGGAGAATGGACACGAGGGAATAGTGAAAACACTACTCGAACGGAATGACGTCAGCCCTGACAAACCAAATAACGGCCAAACACCACTCTGGTGCGCAGCTCAGAATGGGCATGAGGGAGTTGTGAAAATACTACTCGAACGAGACGACGTCAGCCCCGACAAACCAGATAACTACGGCCAAACACCGCTCCGCCGGGCAGCTCAGAATGGGCATGAGGGAGTTTTAAAAATACTACTCGAACAGGACGACGTCAGCCCCGACAAACCAGATAACTACGGCCAAACACCACTCTGGTGCGCGGCTCAGAACAGTGTTCGCAATGGTCTGGGGGCCCTGGCGGCCCCACGGGGAAACTGCCAAGAAGACTGGACCGGACCAGACGACAATTTTTACTCCGTCCCGTCCTGGGACATTTTAGGACTGCAGGTTTGAGCGAGGACCACGGGCCCCACAAAGTGAGACACTGTTATGCCGTCCTAATACAAGGACGATAGGGGACGGTGGTGGACTGCAGATCCCCTGACAAGGACGGTGGGGATTGGTGGGTATCTGCCGGGATCTGCCGGTATCTGCCGGGATCTGTGGGGATCTGTGGGGATCTTGCCCCTGTCCACTTTGCCGCCATGATAATGATGAGTTAGATCGCTATCATGCGAGATACGGAGGATGAGCTGCCAGATGGTTCTCTCTCTTGCTGGCAAGAGCATAGTAATGACATCCGAAGCAACAATGTCGCAAAAATGGCCTTGGAGGTATTTAGTATTCCGGCCATGTCCGCCGACCCAGAACGTCTCTTCAGCAAGTGTGTTTCTAGTTCCCTCAACATTTACTCCAATCACACGCTCTCACTTATAGCTGATATTTCTTTTCTATATAGCACGAAACTTCGAATTATAGATCAGAGAAACCGGTTAGGTGACGAAGTAATTGAAGCTTCGGAGTGTTTGAAATCATGGGAACACCCTGGCCTTTCCTTCTCTAGTCGCGGTAGTAGTAGCATGGCTTCATTGGAAAACACCTTAAAAGCATTAGAAGTACATACAAGTACAATGGGGGGTTTTAGGTTTATTTGATTTCTTTGATTTTGGAATGTTTCTCAGGGAATAGAGAATAGCGTCTTTATCTAAGCAGGGATCTGTCGGGACCTGTAGGCATCTGTGGGGATCTGTCGGGACTACAGGGGTCTGCGGGGGTCTGCGGGGGTCTGCGGGGGTCTGCGGG
>Ga0307507_10008191_pt1 | contig 14636 bp, 2 predicted proteins | sample 7_EM_MG_FD_207223 | JGI IMG/M metagenome (GOLD analysis project Ga0307507, IMG submission 207223) | Populus trichocarpa ectomycorrhiza microbial communities from riparian zone in the Pacific Northwest, United States - 7_EM | ecosystem: Host-associated > Plants > Roots > Unclassified | place... | reverse complement strand
TATGTTAAGTAGGCCAACTGCATGTCAAGAAATATGCAGTTAGCTTTTAAAGTTGCCAAGTAGGTTAACTGCGTGTCAAGAAATATGCAGTTAGCTTTTAAAGTTGTTAAGTAGGTCAACTGCGTGTCATTTAACTTTTAAATGTGTCAAGTTGGTCAATTGCGTGTCAAGTTGGTTAATTGCGTGTCGAGTTGGTCAAATTGCATGTCAATTACGCGAAACGCGAAAACCAAAGTCTACTTGAATCTCATCCTGCGAATATTTTCCCGATGTAGCACAAGAACCCAATAAATACTACCACCTTCTATAGAACTACCATCTAAAGCTTATATAAGCTAAATTGCGTGCTGCCTAAGACTATAATATTATCTAAGACTTACAAGCTAGTAAAGCACTTGCTAATAACACACACCAAAAGACTAAAGATAATCTCCGCATATCTAAACGCGACGTCCAACAATTAAAGAAAGCTAAGATTATACTTATTGCTAAGGTTACTAAGAAGGAGGGCATAATTAAATACCTATAGTCTTAGCTTAATGAGTATATCTATAACAATGCCGAGTACTTCCCTACTACGCACTATACCACCTAAGTCTCTATGCCTCTAGCAACCTTACCTACCTAATACTTAGCTAAAGGTTAGCGTTAAGCAGCTTTACCTAATAGGGATAACCCCTATAACAGCAACTAAACTTAAGCTATAATTATGGGGTCTAATATATAATACCCTAATCCCCTAGTCTTCTAGGGAAACCGTAAGGAATACAGCTACTAGAAGATATAAATCTGCAAAAAACTAACTTAGAGCGCCTGCCTCTTTCCTAGGGAAGATACCAAGATTGGTTATATTATTGGGTGTATAAAGGGTACCCTATTTAATAGACTCTTCGCCTAATAGGAGACCAATGGCCTCTAGAAGTAGTAGTCCTACTAGGAGGTCCTTAATAATCTTAACCTAATATATCGCGATTATGACCTAGTGGCTACTAGTTAAGCCAAACTACGCGCCCTAAAGATGAGTCCTACTAAGTCATTTGATGAGTTCTATGTTAAGTTCTAGAAATACACTAGAGTCCTCTCCCAAGACGACGCTAAAGACTAGAAAGATCTCCTTAAAAAGGTTACCTATTGCCTTAGTTATACCGCCGCTAGTTATAATTATAATAACGTATATAATATGGTAGCAGCCCTATAGAAGATTGAATAATAACTAAATTAGATCTCTACTGCCAACCCTTGCCTAAAGGCCCCTATACAGAAGCCCTCTAGGCCTACTATACCTATATATACTAAGCTACCAACGCCTGCTACTAATACTATTACTGGAGCCAATATTAACCTCTCTATACTAACCTTCCCATATAAACTCCTAGACAGAGAGCGCGAGCTACTTTAGAAGCTAGGGCGCTGCTATAGATGCTGTTAAGAGGGCTGTTATTATAAAAGCCTAAACTGCCCAATGGCCAGATTTAGTAATCGCCAGCTAATACCTAACTTTATACCTTAAACACTAAATACGTTACTACGCGCTGCTACTATATAAGACAAGGATGTAGTAACAGTAGTAGGATTAGAGATGGAAGTGGAAAATGCCAAGTCCTAGCCCTAAGTTGCGGGTTGGGATGCCCTGATGATGGAGGGATCTATATATCAGCCTGCTTAATAAATAACTTAGTAAAGATAAACGGACGGAAGTAGATAGTTTTACCTATAGTAGGAACTACTGCTAAAAAATAATATAAAAGCCGTGCTATGATTAATTGCGAAGCCACTAATAAATTTATAACCTACCTACCTTACCCCTTACTAAAGCCCGCGCCCTATAACTCACAGACGGTAGTTGTACCGCATAGAAGATTACCTATATGGTATAACTCTACCTAAATATAAATGGGCACCAGGAAGAGCTCTAGGCCTATATTACACTACTTGTTAACTACCCTATTATCCTTAGAATGAACTAGCTTGAGTAGTACAACCCTATTATTAACTGGAAGAAAAGAGAAGTAACTTTTAACTCTAACTACTATAGAGAGACCTGCCTAGGGTATAGCCTAGCCGCCTCTACCTACTCTCCAGGCTATCAACCCAAAGAACCCCTGATTATACCACCTACAACCAACTGTTACCATATTAGTGCCGCAGCCTTCTATTGTATAACACGAAGGAAGATCTGGACCATTACTGCAGCCTCCTGCTCACGGCTATATAAACTTAATAAAGAATAAGATTACGTCCTCTACAGTAATAGGATAGATTTAGTGGACCTCCTAAAGGATAATACGCCCGCGGAACTTAATAAACTCTTACCCTTGGATTTTAAGAAGTTTATAAGACCTAAGAAAGAACTTACTAATAAGGAACTCCGCAAACTCCTCCCTAAAGCGTATTATAACTTGATTAACTTCTTCTTATAAAAGAGCGTAGATACGCTCCCCTTGCATTAACCTAATGACTATGCTATTAACCTAGAGGAAGGCAAAACGCCACCCTATAAGAGACCCTACCTAATATTAAGAGATAAGCTTCTAGCTGTGAAGAAGTATATTAACAAGCATCTTAATAAAGGGTTTATTTGTCCTAGCATATCCCCCACAGCCGCCCCTATCCTTCTCGCTAAGAAGCTAGAAGGAGGTATTTGATTTTGCGTTAACTATAGAGGGCTTAACACTATTACAATTAAGAATTAATACCCCGTACCGCTTATACGTAAGACCCTTAAATGGCTTAACTAAGCCAAGATCTATACTAAGCTTGATATTATTACTGCTTTTAACCGCCTTTAAGTGCGGAAAGGTGACAAATGGAAAACCGTATTTGCATTACGCTTTAGCCAATTTAAATACAACATTATGCCCTTTAGTATATGTAACGGCCCAGGCAGCTTCTAAAGCTATATTAATGATACCATATAAGATTACCTTAATAACTTCTACTCCGCGTACTTAGATGACGTACTTATTTATAGTGATGACCCTTTTAAGTATACTAAGCACGTCTAAAAGGTAATATAGCGCCTTAGAGACGCAGGGCTCTATGCTGATATTAAGAAGTATAACTTCTTAGTTAAAGAAGTAAAATACCTTAGGCTAATTATTAGCACTAAAGGGGTTTATATAGACCCTAAGAAAATATGTATAATTACCGAATGGCAAGCCCCTGGCTGCATTAAGGATGTACAAGCCTTCCTTAGCTTTGCTAACTTCTATTAGAAGTTTATATATAACTTCTTAGGTGTTATAGTACTACTTATAGCAATAATGCGAACCAAAGGCCTCTTTATAAAAGGAAGAAAAATATATCTACGTTTTATCTAGATACCTAACTGCGAGAAAGCGTTCTAAGACCTTAAAGACGCCTTTACTAAAGCGCTAGTTCTAACTTACTTTATACAAGGACAACAACTCTACCTTAAGACAGACTCCTCTAACCACGTTAATATGGGCATCCTTTCCTAGATAGGTGACGACAGTCTCCTCCATCTAGTTGTGTTTTACTCGTCTAAGCTTACGCCATAAGAGTGCAACTATAAGATCTACAATAAGGAGCTCCTTGCGATTGTATAAGCATTTAAGGAATTCTAACTAGAACTCTTCTTAGCGGAACCTGATTAGCCTACTAAAGTCCTTACAGATTATTATAACCTTAAATACTTTATAACTATAAAGTAGCTAAACTAACGCCAAGTATACTGGAACGAATTTCTCTCTAGTTTTAACTTTAAGATTATATATAGGCCTAGAGTATAAGGCATAAAACCTAATAGCCTAATACGCCACTTATAAGATCTTCCTTAGTTAAAAGACAACCCCTGTAATTAGTTCTAATAGTAGACAATCCTAAAAGTAAAGAATCTGGCCCTTGGCATGCTACCTATAATAAAACTATCTATACCTTAGCTTTATGCTATGGACTTAAAGCCGCCCCCTAAAATTAATAAGCTTATTGCTGCTGTATATAACATCTCTATTAACCCATTATTATACCAACTTATTACCATAAAAACTGCTGGTATCTGTAAGCTACCTATTAGCCTTTAAAACTTAGGCCAAATTAATATAGCAGCCTTAGAAGTAAGGGAGAATAGGCTCTACTATAGAGGCCGTCTATTTATCCCTAGTTTAAAAGACCTATAACGGCAACTAATCCAGATGGCCTATAACCTTTAGTTAAGCGGTTACCCAGGCAGAGGAGGAACTTATAAACTCCTTAGCCAATACTACTTCTAGCCTAAAATGATAGACTTAGTTAAACGCTTTATAAGTGCCTGCTATAGCTGTAAGCGCGCTAAGGCCTTTCGCACTAAGTACTAAGGACTACTGCACCCACTACCAATCCCTGTATAGCGGTGGGCAGATATAGCCATAGACTTTGTTACTAACCTACCACCCTGTGAACGGCACAGTCGTATCTATAAGAACATCCTAGTAATAATATGCTGACTTATAAAGGAACGTCACTACGTCCTAACTAAAGGCATGGCTATTAATAATGTTGCAGACGCTTTCCTTTATAAAGTCTACTGACTGCATAGGATACCTAACTCCATTACGTCCAACTGGGGTACGCAATTTAACTCTAACCTATGGAGACGGATCTATTAACGTCTTAGTGTTTCCGTTAAAATATCTATATCCTTTTACCACAAGACTGCCGGATAGCTAGAAAACGCCAACGCCAGTATAAAGGCGTACTTATGATAGGTTATTGCCTACGGCCAAGATAACTAGGTAGATTACCTCCTACTAGGCGAGTTTGCAGCTAATAACCACGTCTTAGCCACCACAGGACTTACTTTATTCTTTGTAAATAAAGGCTACCACCTATAATCTAGCATAGAGCTATTAGAACCTATTAATAAGCGCCTGCTATATAGAAAGTGCCTTAAGATATTACTTACTAATTAACATGCAGATTAGATAAAAGACTTACTTAACTACTATAAGGGAGAAATGGCCTGGGCTTAAGTAAAGCAAGCCTACTTTGCTGATTGCTACAGAACACCGCCACCCAAGATGCGTGTTGGCGATTGGGTATAGTTAGATATATATAATATCTCCATACAAAGACCTATAAAGTCGCTTAACTATAAGAACCTAGGCCCCTACTAGATTAAGTAAGTTATTAATAGGGGTACTATATATAAACTAAAGCTCCCGCCTATATTATCTACCCGTGGAGTATAGCCCATGTTCAACCCTTAGCTACTATACCTTTACTAGCCTAACCCCCTGTTAGGATAAATATAGCTTAAGCTCCTACTGGTCCTAATCCAGAATAAAGATAAGGATAATAACTATAAGGAATGGACTGTTAAGTGGATTGTTAACTTAAAGTACTTAGGCAAAGGTAGAGGATAATAACTCTACTACAGAGCCACCTATACAGGATTTAATATAGATTAGCTAGAATGGTAACTATGGGAAGACTTTAAAAATATAAAAGATCTAATTAGCGATTTCTACTATATAAACACATAGAAACCAGGCCTAAGTAGAGGCTTTATGCCTAATCCTCTATAGGAGCCGTTATAGAAGGTAGTAGACGAGATGTCTAGGAACTTTAACCGCCGGTTAAAGTTATCTAATTGGTCAGATTCTTGCCAAGAGATTTAGCGCCAAACCTTATTACAATATCACTTTAGCGCTGTTTCTTTTTCTTTTCTATACCTAAAACGTTTCTTCTATATATATATAGTAACCACAGCGTCGCCGGAGCTCCGCCTCTATAGAAGGAGGGGTAGTGTCACGGAACGCTGCCGCAGGAGCCTCTATAGGAGACTCCCTAGCGGAACCCCGTGCCCTCGCGTACACTTCGCGTACAGCTTACGTCAGCTACGCGTAGTACATCACCTTCCTACGCCCTCGATCCTTACGATCGATCGCGTAACATCTTGTAGACTCCTTGAATACATACGTTCAGCAGCCACTGTTCCGCGCCTCGTGACATCCGCCGACTTAATTAAATTCCACTAAATTCTATTGATATAATGGAATTTGGTTAAAACCTATTAAAATTCGCGTAGGCTTATACCCACGTATCTGCTACCAAAATCCCAAATATTTAGTTACAAGTTTCCTATATTCCTTTCTCTTCTTTACGTAACGTCTTATACTCTATAAGAGCTATATACCCATAGATTTAGATAGAATTTATATTGTTCCTTCAAATCTTCCCTAAAGCCTCTTCGCGCCCTTATATACGCACCTTAAAACCCACCAAAAATTAGAAAAATCGTACTTCAATATCTTAATAACCACTTAATAATAAATTCTAATAATTTAGATTTAGACTTTTATATATACTTTATAGCTTCTATTAAAATTATATAATAAATAGTTTAGTAGTTTTTAAAATATTAAGATTAAGGGGCTAAAATAAGGCTAAGTTGCTATATTTTAAAAACTACTAAACTATTTATTATATAACTCTAATAGATACTATAAAGTATATATAAAAGTCTAAATCCAAATTATTAGAATTTATTATTAAGTGGTTGTTAAGATATTGAAGTACGATTTTTCTAATTTTTGGTAAGGTTTTAAGGTGCGCGGCTCGCTTGTATACGCGACTCGCTTATAGTCTACGTTATATATACTTCTAAATCTTATAGTCCTGTACTATATTTTGGCGTAACTCTACTACCTAGTAAATAGGAGAGATACTTTATAATAGCGCCTCTAGCTATTATATGATTGTTAAAAATGTTTATAACGTTAATTATTTAGGTATAATTTAACCTATATGCGTTTGTAATTAATGTTTTAATTACCTTCTCTGGCCATATAATTAGTTTTTCTTATAAGGAAGTAATAGCCAAATAGTATATACGCGTGTTTCCTTTTTTTTAAATTGCGCTATTATAACAGAGTTATATTAGTAAGGTTGCGGCTATTTACTAAAAGGGTATTAAAAGGTAAAGTATAGAGATACCTTGCTTATTAAGCTGCTCCTTTTTCTTAATACCTTAATTTCTATTATTAACCTTTATCTAATTTTAGACGTATCTTTAATATATTATTAAGATTTTCTTCTTTTCTATTATTAATTTAATATACCTCTTTATTCTTCTACTAACTACTTTTTTAAGCTAATTTCTTAGCGTATTTTAGCCCTACCGCTATATATAGAACCTTAACCTCCGCTAACCCATAACTAGTACTAGTCCTACCTAAATAACTTTGCCTATACGTTTTTAAAAGACCAAAAGTCTAATAAGAAGATTCTGGATGCTTATAATAAGACTTACTATATAAGGTCTAACACCTTTAGTCCTTATAATTAATATATACGTACTAAGAGCGGTAGTTGCGTTAAGGTAAGCTTTTTTATCCTTAATAAATTTTTATTGCTAACTTTAAGCTTTAATAGCCTGGGCCTAAGTGGCGACATTCCTTTAATATCCCTAACTACTATATTACCTAGGCTCTGTCTTATTCTAGCACTAATACTAAATATCTAGGTTAAATTTAAGACTATGCCATAGCTATTTATAGCGCCTATAATTCTTAGTAAGCTAGCTAGTAATACCTAATAAGGAAATAAGGTTAGTATACTAAGAATAGGGTAAAGGATGGGGGTAATAAAAAGAAGGTTGCCATCTACTATAAAAAGGAGTTCGTGTATACGCGTTAAGTTTTAAAAGAGTATAATATAATGCGGTATTAGGTATGCTACCCCTTAGGTACCTAGTAGATAGGTAACTAATAGTTACTATAGTAAGGTCTTAGTAGTTCTGGTTTATACTAGCTAGCTAATATTTCTGTTTATTTTAGGCTTAAGTGTGTTTTTATTAACTATAAGCTTATACCTTAGGAACTTTATTAGTACTAAACGTTTAAGAGTCTCTGCTCCTTCTATAACTTATTAGCCTACCCTTATTTTTATACTTATCTATATCCCTATAAAGGGATCTAGATCTTATTCTTATTAGCTATTGCTTAGTAGGCCAATAGATACTAATCCTGCACCTAAGGATAAGGTATAATAGCTTTTAATTTAGGTATTTAGGATTAATTCTTATATATAATAGTAATTAAGGATCTTAATTAGTGCTTAGGAAGGCCTTATAAGGTATTTAGGAAGGTATAGAAATACTATTTCTAATATAGACTAATAAATAGAAATGCAATTCTAGCAAAATACCCTATTAATTCTATATTATATATATAAAAAGGCTAAGGACCTATTCTACCTTAGGCCATAGCCCTAATTAATCCTTATAGTTTCTAAAGCCTATCCGTTCTATATCTAATTTAACCTATTTCTTACTCTTTAGGGCCTCTTATAGCCTACTATAAGTTTTCTTTATAGGTTGCGATAATACTATACAGTAGAAACTCGATAGCGTGATATAATTTTCCTAGGCGATTTGTATTGCGGTAATAAATTATTATACAAACAGAAGCTGACTAAGCACTATTTAAAGAGCCTCTGGCGCCAGTAATCCACCTATTTAAAGTACTCTGCTTGCAAGCTTTGCTTGCCTATAGGTTAAATTACCGCTCTATCCGGTGTAGCAAAGCTATATTATTAGCTATAGCGTCCTCCTAATGCTCTATAAAGCGTTGCATAATTATAAGAGCCTTAAGAGCATCTGATAGCGACAGTGGAGGCTCTACAGCGTTATCTTCCTCAGGCTCAGCTTTAAGGCCTATTTTGTCTGTATAAAAGTTAATAATCTCCTGTAGATTAACCCACTTATTAGGCTCCTTATCCTCACCCTTAGGATATAGGAAAGTCTCTGGTTTGTAAGCGTCGTCACTAACCTATACAACAGCCTAGCATTTATAGAGGAGTTCTGTAAGATCTAGCGGCGGAGGTGGCTCTTTAAGATTATCTACTTTCTTTAGAATTTTTAATTTAGCCCAGCAATTGCAAATTATAGCCTTAATAACGTCCTCTCTCCAAGCCTTTGCTATCTACCTAAGTGTATTATAAAGGGTTGTTTTCTTAACAGGATTTTCTTAATTAGTATAATAGTTAATTAAAAAGCAGAGCTACTGTCGTTAATAGCTACACTTAAAGTTTTATATAATGCCCTAATCCATTAGCTAATAAATAGAAGTACTATTTTTTAGTAGGAACTTAAGACGAATATTTGCAGGTAGGGGAGCTAGCTTAATAGCTATAGTATAGGCGGAGAAGTTATTAAGCAGGAGAATAACTTATAGCTCACCAACGTAAGCATAAAAGGCCTTTAGCCACTTAGCTATAAAATTAGCAGTTATCTAGGCTTTAGCAGAGGCTCTTTATTATAACCTAGCGTAGAGATATTAACGCCATAGAGAGTGCGCGGCACCTTTAATTTGCCTATTAGCTATAGGGAAAGCTTGTTAAATCCAGTAGCATTACTATATAGTATAAGCGATATCCAGGCCTTATCTTTTTTAATGCTAGAAACTAAGGTAGTAGTAAGGCCTTTACTAATTACCTAGCGCCAATAAGGCCAGTTTTGTCTATATTATATATATAAGGCGCGAGATAAAGTAGGCAGATCTAATATAGAAGATCTATTTTAGTATAAATGGTAATAGGGATAGAGGCAATCTCGCCATACTAGACGTATTACTTTAAGTTAAAGCGCTTCTTAAATTTGCCTAGCCATCTACTGTAGGTGAAAACTTAGGCATTAGTTTGCTAGCGTACTTAGAAAGAAGGAGCTATAGATCCTTCGCCTTTATCTGTAGAATTTTGCTAGAGATAAGCTGGCCATAAGCCTTAAACTACTGCTGCTATAAGAAAAGTATCTACTTAAGTAGCTTTTATTTTCTAAAGTAATAGCAGAAGCTTATAGAGCTAGCGGCTAGTATAGTATTAAGATGCTTATAACAATCCTTTAGCGAGTTAGAGATAATGGCCTGGCCAAGTTTACGCTTATGTTTCTGCTTAAACTAGGTAATAACTTCTTTCTGCTTTAGCGGTGGCTTCTAGGAGAAGTAATAAGTACGTATAGCTTGCCTTTCTGCGTTAGAAATAGCTTTTAGAGGCATATTCGATAGTATGATATTTAAGGTAAGAGAGTTGATATATTATATATCAGGGTAAATAAAAATTGCAGTGGGGGGATTTTGCCAAGGCACTAATATCGGCTAATCGAGATTATCGCCTAAAAGAGTATCGCGCTATCGAGTTTCTACTATAGTATTAGAGCGCTTTCTGCGATTTATAGATTGCGGACCTTAGTCCTAATATTCTTTTAAAATATCTTTATAATAATTAAGGTAATCCTCTAGTTCCTATATAGAGTCCTTAACGGGCTATTCTAGCCATTTAACTTTATATTAAAGCTTATTCTTAATAGACTTATAGCATAGTATAGCTTTAACCTTATACCACTCGCCCACTACTTTAGGGTATTTAATTAGGCCTAGATAGAAGTTCTTTTCTAGTAGTATTCTATGCTATAGCTCTAGTAGGTTTATATAAGACACTAAATATATATAGGCCATAGATAGGGGTAGCTAGAGACGGTAGGCTAGCTTACTAATTTATTCCTTAAATTAGAAGGGACCTAAGTATCTTACATTAAGCTTCTTTAATAGTTAACGGGTTTTAATATTTATTAAATGTAATAGGACCTTATCGCCTACTCTAAAATACTTATTTTGGTATTTGCGGTTATATTAAAGTCTTTACTGCTCTTAAGTATCTTATAGGCTCTGCTTCGCATACTTTTATTATCCCTCTTATTTCTTAAGGTATTCTTATACCCTTTAGTAGATATCCTTAGACTTCCTGGTAGGGTTCTATAATTAATTATACGGCCTTAGCTAGTAGTTATTAGGTATACTATTAAACCCAGATAGTTAAATGCTATAGACAATCTAGATTAGTATATACTTATATAATAAATATTGCTTTAAGTTATAAGCATACTTCGCGTACGGAAGTAGCTTACACTAATTGTCTTACTAGTAGTTTAAATATATTTATAGGTAAGACTCTAGTTCCTAGTTCTAGCGTTCTATTTACCCGTCTATCTATAAATAGAAAGCTATACTATAATAGTAGTCTATCTTTAAATGGAAGTATAAATCCAACTAGTATTGGCTTATAAAAATACTGCCCCTATTAGTAATAATAGAGCATAGTTAATCTACCTTAAGAAAGCATTTCTTATTAATTAGGGTTATAAGCGCTTATACATTAATTATCTTATTAATAGAAAGGTATTAGACGTACTTTAAAACCCTATTAATAAGTACTAAAACTAAATTGTATGTTCGTCCTTGCTTATCCTTAAATAGTAAAAGATCCATAATAAAATCTATAGCATAATATTACTATAGTTCGCTAGCAGGAGGAATCAATTTAAGTAAACCCTATAGCTTATGCCTTTGGATTTTATATACTTAACACTTTTTATAGTAACTGGTGTACTCCTCTACTTCCTGCTTAAGCTTTAGCTAATAGTATTTGCGTTAAAGTAATTCTACTATTTTAACTTAACCATAGTGGCCGCCTAGAGGATTATTGTAATTCTTTATAAGAGTCTTCTATTATAGATTTGCTTTTTATAGCACCCAAACCTTACTATTTCTATATAATAGGCCTATTAGGTCCAGTTCTTAATTTTAGTACCTTTTAGCTTCCTTTCCATTATATTTCTAGTCTACTTCCGTATTAAAGATGGTATAGAAGGCGTCCCTCTATTATACCTTTTTAATAGTTTCTGGATAAAAGCTATTTTGTTTTATACTGCTCTAAATACGCAACTAAAGAGTACTATAGATCTTATAACTCTTTAGTGCGTATATGTTAGAAAGGCCGCTATAAGGTTAAAGTTCTTTAGTTATTACAGGGCTTTAGGTTTTAATTACTCTATAGCTTTACTTTTAGTTTAAGGGGATAGCTTAGTAATTAGAGGTGATGTATTACTAGGTTTTAAGAGTGTGTTAGGGACGTCCTATTTAGGTATATTTAGACCCTTATTAGTAATAGACTGGGTACTACCTAGAATATTAGTGGAAGCTAATAGGGTTTATACTACCTAAGACTTAGTACTTAGAGCTATAGGTGCTTAAGTATTCTATACCTAGAGCTTATTCTATAATATAGGGAGTAAAATATCTATTTTCTACTTTCCTTTTCCTATTTTAAAGCCTTTTGTATAGTCTGGCCGTTATAACGGTCTATTAATAGGGTTATTTCCCCTAGCTTATATTTAATCTTAAAATTAAATCGCGTAAGCTTTTTTTATCTATTTGGCCTATTAAGGTATAAGCTCCTTTATAGTTATAAAGTAGCGTAAATTATAATAATCTAAGAGTATATAAGTAGTATAGCTTGCGTGCTTAAGGTAGTGTCGCTACTATTTAAAGCAGTTAACTATAGCTAGTAGTTCTTTATTATAGATATAATACCTAACTTTAGGCTTAGAATTTTTTACTATAGAATGCTACCAGTCTCTAATAGAGCTAAGTAGCATCTGGATACCTATTAGGTTATAGTAGGATACTAGTAAGGGCAAAAATTAATATATTGGTAACTATTAGTAGCTAATCTAGGTTAAAATGCCATAGTAGTAAAGCTTTTATAAACTTTATACGTAGTTCTTAAAAGGCTTTCTAGACCTTTTTAGGCCATATCTGTCACAGCGACTCAGTCAATCAAGGCATAAGCGCCGTAAAGAACGTATGCAAGCCTATACAATTGGAATGTCTATGGACTCGGATATCAAGATGAGGAGCAGAAGAAGGTCGTGGAAAGGACACGTCTATATACATGGAGCCAAGACGTAAGCAAACCCCCCTAACTAGGCCCTATCCAGGTTACGCGCGTCAGTGCCGTAACAATATCTATAGTTTATACTATTTAGTTAGTCCCTTTTTAGTTTTCTTTCTTTCTACCTTTAAGCTTTTTACTTTTTAGGCCGGGTCTTAGGAAGCTTTTATAATATAGTTAGATAGATACTAGGTAATATTTAAGTAGTTATAGATAAAGTGTTTATAGAAATTGGCAAAGCCTAAGAACATTTAAATATCCTAGTAGCTCTCTAGCTCTAGCTACTCTTAAATCATTTACACCTATATTAGGTCTATAACTATGCCTATAGACGTTATAATATAACCCAGGAACTTAACCTACTTAGTATTAAAGATATATTTTAACGCCTTAGCGTAGAGGCCCTAATTATTTAAGTGTTCTAGCACTTTGCGGATATATTACTTGTGCTAATTCTTATATTCTAAGTAGATTAGAATGTTATTTAGATAGATAATATATATACGGTTAACTAGTCCCCCTAAGGCTCTATAAATATATAATTAGAATATTATAGGTGTATTAGCTAGCCTAAAAGGCATTACTAAATACTTAAAGTAGCCGTATTAGGTTTTAAAAGTGGTCTTTTACTTATCCCCTTTGTTACTACGGAGCCTATAATAGGCGTTATATAAACCTAGCTTTATATAGATCTTTACCCTAGATAGTTAATTTAGCATTTTACTAATTAATAGTAGTGGGTAACGGTTCTTAATTATAATCTTATTAAGACTGTAGTAGTCTATATATAGCCTTATAGTTCCATTTAGTTTTAGAATAAAGAGAATTAGCGCGTCTGCTAGCAACTTATTAAGCTATATCTATTCCTTTTCTAATAAGCTATTAAGGTACTTCTATAGGATCTTAAGCTCTTTGTAAGAGAGGTTATAGATAAAAAGGTTTAGCGGCTGCTTGCCTTCTTCTAGATTAATTATATAATTATATTCTAAGTTCTGTAAAAGGACTTTAGCTTACTTACCCAAAAATATCCTTAATAAGTCCCTTAGGCCTATTAGAATATTTAATAAATTAGGGTCGTGTTTGTCCTCTATATTATTATTAGGTAGGTCCCAAAGCTCTCTTAAAACGCTTATAGGCAGTGTCGCGCGCTATAGTAGCTATTTGTATATAGTAGCTACTATATATTAAACAGTTTTATGCAGTAGCTAGTAGAGGGTAGAAAATTCCTTAACGCAGCGTTTGAGGTGCTATAGTATATTCTCTATATATTGCTTAAGCTAGAGTAACCTATAATAATAGAAATATCTTATAAGATCTTTAAGATCGCCGCCTCCCTACTATATCTCTATAACCTATTTAGTAGTTCCCTATAGGGTATCCGTTACAGAAGGGTTATTACCTATATTAGGCTTTATACTTATCTTGCTATATAGAATAGGGGTTAGATCCAATACTTCTTTAGGTATAAAGTATATACTATTTTACCTAGAGCTATATTTTCTAAAATGTCTTTTAAGCTTATTAGTAATATACGCCCTTGCTTCCAGAGGTCACGCCTACTATATATAGCAGTTGTCCGGCCAACCATGACGTATAGATCTAGCATTTGGGCCACTGGAGAAACCAAGAAAGGCCCCCCTAAATCACTCCTTAAACCACTCCAAAAGGTCCAAACAGCCTGCCTTAGGAGTATAATAGGCGGGTATAAGCGAACGGCCACAGCACTGCTTAAGAAGGAAGCCAATATTCCCCCCCTATAACTATATATTGAAGCCGATGCAATGCAAAGGGTGTAAAAGGAACGCAACTCTAACGTTATAAAGTATATTAAGACACGCCTAAACAAACTATAGAGGGACCCTAGGGTGCCCTATAGGAGAAGGAACCAACAACCCCAAAGTAGGGAA
>Ga0307507_10008190_pt1 | contig 14639 bp, 22 predicted proteins | sample 7_EM_MG_FD_207223 | JGI IMG/M metagenome (GOLD analysis project Ga0307507, IMG submission 207223) | Populus trichocarpa ectomycorrhiza microbial communities from riparian zone in the Pacific Northwest, United States - 7_EM | ecosystem: Host-associated > Plants > Roots > Unclassified | place... | reverse complement strand
CTCCATCCACTTCCCATTCTATGACACCAAAGTCGGAAAGATGTTCGGCAACCCCGCACTGTGTGCCTAGGCCTTTCCACACTCATGGGAGGCGGAGGAGTTCCGTGCCAATCAGTACAACCTCTCCATTTTTACCCCTGCCATACTCCACCCGGACTACGCTCCTAGAACCACCCCCACCTATGCGCAAGCGGCCGGCTCCGGCCCAGGAAAAGGCAAGAAAGGAAAGAAAAAGGCCTCGGCCGCATAGGCAGCGAGGACGGGGGACAACGAGATAAGAGCCCCGTCATCCCTTCCGTCGGCCTCAAGACGTTTCTTCGCCCCCAGATCCGAACCCGCTCCCCACGCCCTTGCTCAATGCAGAGCCGCCACCTTCCCCGCCATAGCTGCCGCCACCCTCACCAAATCCAACTGCCTCCTCCCAAAAGGCTTCATCGCAAAGGTTAACAACCGAGGCGCCGTCTCCCTTACAGGCAACAACCCCAACACCCCAGCTGAATCCTACGCCCCGTACTTCGATGCTCTCACCCGCCGCCTCAACCAGTCCTTCCCCGTCAGAAATAATCCCTGGCTTACGTTTACCCAGGCGCCAAACGCTGTACAGTTGGCAATTCACTCGATCCCGACCCACATCCCTCCAGACGACGACGAACAACTGTTCACCTTCCTCAAAACCTCCATCCTCAACGCAAACGCGATCGAGGTTAGTGCGGCCCGGTACCTTAACCAGAACCGAGCTGCTAGGCTCACGAAGCAGGCCACTTCAGTGGTCGTCTCCGTCAAGCCCGACGACGTTCCAACCCGCCTCCCAGCTATCTTCCTCTTCTCCAAGGGTCTCAAGGTCGAGAAAACCACGCAAGCTAACCGCTACACCCAATGCACCAACTGCTACCGGTTTGGACACGCCTCTGCCCGATGCACTCAGAAACACCCCACCTGCTCCTACTGTGCGCTTCATCATACTCGCTCGGCCCACAGATGCCAAAACCCCACTTGCCCCAAGGGCGGCGACTTCAAGGCCGTCTCCGGCTGCTGCCCCACCTCCCCCTCCCACTGCCCCAACTGTGGTGACGACCATGATGCCTTCTCCAGGGAATGCAGGGCTAGAGCAGTACCGCCTCCTCAACCCGAGGCCCCCCCACCTTCCGATGAAGAACTATCCGACGCCTCCTCCGACAGTGAAGAAGCCATGGATGTGGGCGATGATGGCCGCCCAGCGCCCTCTACTCCCCAAGCCCAGTCAGCCCAAACCATCGACCTTTCCACCCCCAGACCACTCCAGCAATACAAGAACGCCCCTGCCCCCCCCAGCGGGCCCCAGCCAGTACCCACTGGCCAGGCCCCGCCGCCACTAACCCCTTCGAAAAACCCTCGGGCCCGTCCCGGAAATGATTGAAAAGCTACCTTCCACTCTCCGCCACGGGCTGGCTCCGGCGACAAACCTCACCCTCGTTCAACACAACAGCCTGGGTAGCTGCGATGTGTTCCTCTCCTTATTTTCCTCCCTAGTGGAAGGCCCCCCGACCGATATCGTCCTCTTACAGGACCCCTCTTCCTCCAAAGGCTTCCTCCCTAGTTTTTCAGGTTTTAAGCCTTTGTTTCCTCCCGTTGCTAGGCCTAGAGTGGCCTGCTACGTATTCCTCAACGTTCTCCGAAGCTTTGCAGTACTTCCTTTCTTTCCCCCAGAAACGGACGATTTCATGGTGTTAGATGTTTCTACCCCGCAAGGCTGTTTTGGCACAAACTTTGCCCGTTTCAGAGTCGCCAACGCGTACGCCAGGCCACTCTCTCCCCACCCCCACTCAGTTTCCCCTGAGTCCGCTTTCCGGGACCTTGACCACCCGTACCTAGTCGCAAGCGACTTCAACATCCAAAACGCAGCAACCGACCCCTCCAGGCTCCTCTCCACTAACGAGGAGAGCGAATCTGCCCCCTACTTTGACTGAGCCACGGATCTAGGCTTTACCCTCCTGAACACCCCTGGCGTCTACACCCGGTTTCCCTTCACAGGCACCCATAGACCAGGTGCCATCGACCTAACCTTCGCCAATCCAGACATCTTCCCCGCTTTCCGCTCCTGGGACGCGTCGTTTCTCCCCCCCACATGATCCGACCATGTTCCTATTATAATCGTTATACGTTCTCCCTCCCATCACAACGATAAACCCAGACCCCGCTGGCCGGAGGCTGACTGGCCAGAGCTCATGGACAGACTTAAGAACTGGCTAGTCTCTCCTCCCCCCGAGACCCCCTCCCCCAACCAACTCGACCAATTGTTCTCCTCGGCCCTTTCCGCACTCACGACGACGATTGAAATGGAGACACCCCGCTGGCGCCCCTCCCCGAAGTCAAAGGCTTGGTGGACCCCACTCCTCACCACCCTCTGGAAGGAATTCACAAAAGCTACCCGAAGGGCTAAGAAACTTCGGACCCCCGACGCCGACACCATAGCAAGACAGTCCAAGCTCGGCTACTTCAAAGCCATCAAGAAGGCTAAAGCCTCCTACTGGGCAGATTTCCTTGCAAAGACCACCCCAAACAACATCCGAACGACTAAACAACTGGTCGCCCCGAGAAAGACTCCCAGATTTCCCTCTCTCCCGGATGCCTCCGACCCAGTCGCCATCAACAATACACTCTTAAATCACTTTTTCCCCCCCAAGGACCCCCTACCCAGCAGGGGCCGCCTGACAAGAAGCCCCTCCGACACCCCCCTCACCAAAGAAGAGATCAAACTCGCCCTCGCCAAAAGCTCCACCACCTCCGCTGCGGGTCCCGATGGAGTCCCCTACTCTGTATGGGAAAAGGAAAATCTCATCAACCCTGCAATCATCCTCGAACTCCCCTCCCCCCTGGTAGCTTTTGGGTACCACCCCCCATCTTTAAAAAACGCGAATTGGATAGTCCTAGACAAACCCGGTAAGGCCTTCTCCGACGCCCCCGCCTCCTTCCCCCTCATTGTTCTCCCCAAAACCATCTCCTAGATCCTCGAGCGGGTAATGACAGTCAGGCTGTCTGCCATCGCCAAATCCAGGGGTCTCCTCCACCCGAACCAGTGCGGGTCCCTCCCCGGGCTCAGCTTGGCCGATGCATGCCTCGCCCTCACGCACGAGATAAAAACCCTCCAAAGGCCCAGACTGCAGGTCTCCACCCTATTTCTAGACATCAAGGCTGGCTTCGACAACGTCAACGCCTCCACCCTCGGAGCCAGGCTCCTGGCCACCCACGTCCCTTCCTACATGGTTGACTGGGTATCCTCCTTTTTATCAGAGAGGACTTGTACCCTAGTATTTCAAGGCTCCCCCAACATTTCATCAATAGTGTCCGTTGGCACCCCCTAAGGGTCCCCCATCTTCCCCCTCCGCTTCCTCCTCTACGTCGCCCGCCTTCATATGGCAGTGCCTAAGGGCCTTATGATCTCCTACGTCGACGACTTTTCAGTCTCGGTGGCCTCCTCCTCTCACAGGAGCAACATACGCCGCCTACAGGAGCTCTTCCAAACCATATCCACAAAGGGCCAAAACATAGGTGTGTCCTTCTCGGTCCCAAAGACAGAACTCATCCACTGGCGAACCCCGAGCCAGAGTACCCCCCCCTCTACTGCCTCCATCGAGCTAGAAGGCCACCTATTCCGCCCCTCAGAGGTCGTCAGGTGGCTAGGGTATTGGTTCACCCCGGCCCCCTCTTCCACGCACCACTTCAGGCACAGGCTCTCCCTGGCCCCAGCCGTTTTTTCTTTCATCAAACGCCGCTCCTCCCCGGGGGCAGGCGTACGCCCCTTCCTTCGCCATCGCATCACTACCGGCCTTCTCTGCCCCATACTTACGTATGGAGCCGACCTCCTCACCCCAACATACACCGCGCTCAGAGGCATGAACAGCTTCTGGCACAGAGTCCAGAGATGGACAACAAACAACTTCTTCTCCACCTCCACCTCCATTTTAGCCCGCGAGGCCTGCCTCACTCCGATCATCTCCTACTGCAGGTATAGAAGACGCCTAGCCGCCCTGCAGGTTGCCTGCGCCCCCCCGTATGCCAACCTGGCCTCGGCCAGACTCCCACCGTCCTTCCCCTCCCTCTCCTCCTTCAGGGCCCAAGACTCGTCCAGACATCTCAGGGTAGGCCTCTCCTCCGTGTACCTCCCCCTCAACTGGCGAAGGAAGGTTCCCTCCCCCCCCCAGAGGAGACACCTTCCGGTCGACGCCCTCGCCCACCTCACCCTACCTCTACAAGAAGGCCTCACGTACCTCCCCCGCCCGGGAAGAATATCCCCCCGCAGGACCTCATGAGAATAGCCTACCAGGCACTACGAAACCGTGCTAGGAACATGCTCCTCCAAGACTGGGCCACCGAGGCCCCCACACCCCCTTATTACGAATATCCACCCTCCCTTGCCCCTCACCCCTTCATGGGTCTAGGGAAGTTCCTAGCGGGAAGGATCTACCAGATGCGAGCGGCGAAGAGCTACCTGGCCGCCCACCCCTCCTGGTCCGATGAGGACCCAGACCTCACATGCCCCGGCTGCGGGACCGAACCCGACACGTGCCAACACGCCATCCTGACCTGCCCTGCCCGAGCCAGGGATCGAGACCTCCTACTGAAAGATGTCTCCTCCCTTGGGCATGACGCCACACTCTGGTCCGAATCCCACCTAATACAAGCCCTAGGCAAGTACATCACGGACACAAAGACCGGCTTCCCCCCGGACATGATCCCCGATTATTATACTTCCCACCCTTCCCCCCCCCCCCGCCCCTGGGCTAAGACCGGGCTGACCAACAAAAAGTTAGTTTTGAAAGAGGTTTTGTTTTTGTTTGATATCTTCGTATGTTTAGCTTTCCTTGCAAAAAACGCGTGAACGAGAAGTAGTTTGTAGCGTTATGATTCGCTTATATTTTTGGTTTTTTGAGAGAAAACAGTAGCCGTATGGTTTTGGGCTAAGAGAGGTTCAGTCACCGCGGAGGAACGGATGTTTTCGTTTCTTTTGTTATTTGTTTTGATTTATAGGTTTTGTTCTTTCCATAGCTTGCGCTGCACGAAGCTTCTTGTACCTAGAAACAATGAACGCATGATAAAAAAAAAAAAAAAGAGAAAAAAGGCATGGGATTTGGGTTCTTCACGCAACCATCTAAGTTCTTTCATATACTATACTTTCAATATAAAGGTCTTTACCTATCACACTTGCGGGAATCACTACACGAGCGTCGTATATGAGCCTAGCAATCACCGTTGTTAGATAGGAGTCAACAGACTTAGCTATCGCAACAGCAATCGGGCTAAATAGGAAGCGATCGTTAGGAAACAATCAGTTACCTGCTGCGAGTATCACCCGAAGAGTAAGGGATTGTAACATTTGGTTGCGTCAACCAGCAGCACCTAACAAACAGAGAAAACGGAGACCAACAGGGAAAACGACATCGACCCCCTAGCGGAAAATCTCGACCCTTCATCACTTGGAGAAGGACCAGATAGCGCCTTAACCGAAGAGAGGGCACCAAGCCCTACAACACCAGAGCCACTATCACCGAGCGGGTCAGAAGAAATGGAAGAACATGGAAGGACACGACCAAACACGATGGCCGCTACAGCAGAACGAGGAGCAGCGACATCCGCGGAAACGACCCCGATCCTCAATCCGGAGCAGATGAGACAAATTATTGCATCCTTAAGGGGAGGAACCAGGAGGCCTAAGGCCAAGGAACCCGAGGTTTACCGTGGAGAATGACACAAACCACGAGGATGGCTAGCCCAACTCATAGTGTACTACAGGACGGTAGGATGGCAAAACCGACATGATGAGGAAAAAATCCTCTATGCAACAAGCCTTCTAAGGGACGACGTGGGGCCCTGGATCACGCCTTACGCAGAAGAAAGAATCACCCCAACATGGGACAATTGGGCAGGGTTCAAAGCAGAATTACAAAGACAATTTGGCGTAATCGACGCCAAGGGAGAAGGGAGGATCAGGGTAAAGAACAGGAAACAAGGCAACCTATAGGTCACGGAATATTGTAACGAATTCCGCCTGGTGGCTAGCAAAGTCGAAATTGGATGACTCTAGTGGAGGAGAATACCTTCTAAGAGGGATGATCACAGAATTGCAGAACGCCTGGGGAGCTAGTAGCGAAAAATACGATGACCTCGAAGCTCTAGCCCAATGGGCAATCCGGAAGGAAACCCAGCTGGCAACAGTCAGACATATCCACGGATCGCCATCAGGAAAAAACATCCAGGAGGAGACCACTACACCACGAAATTCGGACGGGACATATGGACCCACAAATAATGATATTCAGAATTACGGCGACTCTATGGAACTTGACGCGACTCGGAGACGACCAAGGTTCAACATCTCGAGGGAAGAATTCCACAGGAGAATACGAGAACAACTATGTCGCAAATGCGCACAACCTGGACACTTGGCCAGGAGCTGCCCGAAGAAAGACGGACCCAAACCATTCAACGCACAAGCCAAGAGTTGGCAGCCCACGAAGAAAGTCCCCCCTTGTCAAACCAGACCAAAGATTAGAGACATCGAAATCGAACAGGAACCTGAACAGTCTGGAAACGACGACTGTCCCCAGTAAGAGATGGTCTGAGGGACAGACCCCAACGAAAACCCATTATGGTGGAAAACTACTACGCAGCACTCAACTACACGGATACACTCAAAAACCACACTGATCACATTATGGTCAAGATACAACTACACGGCGGAAAAGAGTCAGTCACTATCAACGCCATGATTGACTCAGGAGTAACAGAGGACTTCATCGACCAAGAAGTCTGCAACAAACACGGGATCAGAATGATCAAAGCAAAAAACCTGAGGGAGATTTACCTCGCAGACGGGAAACCAAGCGCTATGGGCCCTGTTACCTATATGACGAAAGTACCTATGGAGATTAGTAGCCATAGGGAATTGGCGACCTTCCTAGTGGCAAATCGCCAAAACCATGAGGTCATCCTCGGAATGCCATGGGTAAGAGAACATAATGCGCCAATTGATTGGAACGACAAAAGGATCACATTCAACAGCGAACGATGTACGACATGGTGTCTCAAAGGTTCGCTCGTTGCATATGCGGTACCCGAAGAGTGAGCCCTAGAAGAGAATCTCATCACTAGATTCTCCAAGATTCAGAGCAAGAATGGCCAACCGCCGAGAATGGCCCAACGGCCAATGAACAGAATGTCAGAGTTAAAAAGCTAGCCACTGAGGCCAGATTGCCTAGAAAGGGATCAGCAGGGGCGGCAGGACACGACCTATACGCAAACAAAGGAATCGACGGTCCTGCCATAGGGCAAGCAATTATTGGGACAGGGATAGCTATTGGATTAACTCACAATACCTATGGACGAATTGCACCACGGAGCAGTCTAGCAGTCAAATACCGACTCATGACAAATGCAGGTGTGATAGACTCTGACTACAGAGGAGAAGTGAAGGGGGTCCTAGCCAACCTAGGAGACCAACCATACCGAGTGGAAAAAGGAGACAGGATCGCAGAACTGATCATCCAAAGGATCGACAACAGGTAGCTACAAGAAGTAACCCAGTTGACCGATAGCGAGAGGGGAGATCAAGGATTTGGGAGCTCCAACCCCACCATGGACCAAGAGGTCAAGGGCCGGGTGGCCAAACTAAAAATGCAAATCAACGAGATATCGGCAAGAGCTTTCGGACAGTTCTACCACAGAGGAGAGACAACCGGCATCCTAAGATGAGATGAAGTCGACAACGAAATTCAGCTGGAAGCTATCAACATTAACACAGAGCTGGCGATAAAAAAGCAAGAAGAACAACAAAGACCAAGACGTAAGAGACACGGTTCCTCAAGAATATCACCACCTGCTGGATGTGTTCGAAAAAGAGCAAACAACGACAGTACCACCACACCGACCAGGCATCGATCTAGGAATCGACCTGGAAGGAGGAAAAATGGTACCCATCAAGAAAATATACGCCCTCAGTTACAACCAACTGGAGGAGCTCCATCGATATATCAAACAGAACGAGAACCGAGGATGGATTCAAAGGGTGAAGTCAGGAAGGGCATCAACAATCATGTTTGTCAAGAAAAAGGACGGCAAGCTCAGACTATGCGCCGATTACCGGACGCTCAGCAAAGTCACCAAGAAGGATCGACACCCGCTACCACTCGTTAGTGAAGCACTGGATAGGCTGGGGGAAGCCAAATACTTCACCAAGCTGGATATCAAAGACGCGGACCACAACATAAGGATCAGGGAGGGGGCCGAATGGAAAACAACCTTTTCTACAAAACTAGGGACATACAAATACCTAGTCATGCCATTTGGAAAATGCAACGCACCAGTAGCGTTCCAGCGATGGATCAATGAGGTCCTTATGGAACATATCGACATGTGTTGCATCCTCTATCTGGATGATGTACTCATATATTCAAACACCCTACAACAACACCGGAAAAATGTCAGCAACATCCTCAGGGCAATACAAAAATCAGGGATGAAGGTCAAACCATCCAAATGCCAATTGCACCAGAGGGAAACAGATTACCTAGGATTTATCATTGGACAAGAAGGGGTCAAGACAGACCCAGTCAAGACACAGGCCATCTGGGACTGGACGGCCCCCAAGAAAATAATGGCAATCCAATGCTTCCTAAGATTCTGCAACTTCTACCGACGATTTATAGAAGGCTTTAGCAGGGCAGCCAGGCCGCTATACGCAAGAACAAAGAAGGAATGCGTCGGCCACTGGGAGTGGGGAGACAAGGAACAAAAGGCATTTGACGAACTAAGAACAAAACTCACTACAGCACCGGTACTAGTCTACTTCGACCCCCTCGCACTGACCAAAATCGAAACAAACGCATCAAAATACGTCTGTTCCGGAATACTATCTTAGCAATACAAAGATGGGAACTGGAGGCCAGTGGCATACCGATCCAAAATAATGTCAAGCGCCGAATGCAACTATAATATACACGACAAGGAACTAGTGGCAATAGTTCAGGCGTTCCACGAATGGAAGCGATACACGAGAGGAAGCCCTAACCCGATCAGGGTCCTCACGGACCAGAAGAACTTAGTAACCTTCATGACGACAAAGGAACTAAGCGAACGACAAGCATGATGGATGCAAGAATTAAGCCAATACAACTTCAAAATCGAAGACCGACTGGGGAAGGAGGGAGGAAAGCCAGACGCCCTCAGAAGAAGAGAGGGAGACCTACCTACGGCAGGAGACAAGAGACTCACTCGAAACGTGGGAATCTTACTCCCAAAGGAGCGATACTGGGACATCCCAGAGAGAGAAGAAAGCAGACTCCACATATTGGAAACAACCGGATTCCGAGACAAGGACGAAGGAGAAATGCAGGAAGCCAGCAAAAACAACAATGAAATCCAGGATATCAAAAGAAACCGGGACGAAGGAAAGAAAGAAATGAAAGGGATAGCGCTGGGGCTATTATTAGGCATGCCAAGAATGCCGACCCATAAGGCTCACGCACAGACCCCTGCGTACCAGTCAGTTAAAAAGTACGAAGTACAAAAGATACATCTCGGTCTACCTTAAGATGCTAGTCACGTGCCTCCCACTATAAGGTCACGTGTTCGATTCACAGCCGCGTCATAGTTATTATTAGTTAAAATATAATTATGCAACAAGTCATATAATGACGGCGATAATAGCGCAAAAGACGTTTGAGAGATTTAAGTGTTTGTTCCCGTTTTAGGATGCCCATAGGGTAAGAACAAGAGTTCTCTAAGAGGACGGACGGAATCAGAATAAACGCTTAAGTAAAATATCGTATGACGAAACCAGAAGACACATAGCGGAGACCTCCGGGCTCGCTCAGAACCAGTCAGTACGAACATAAGATAGTGAGCACAAATTGCTATTTGAGCAATTGTTGCCACAGGTCAGTTCGGAAACCTGATGCGCAGACAGTAGCGAACTCTCGCGCATTGAATGGTCTGACACCTTTGAAGTTGGCCGCTTCATATATGGTTCGGTGAAGAAGTATTACTACGCTGGCATTAGTCTGCTACGTGTACTCTAGACTGACCTATTATTCACAGGACTGACACACCCTCACGATAATATTGTAGTCTAAGTCTTCATAATGTGAGTATGGAGTCGAACAGTTGTCAGGGTCAAGAGGTGTTCGCACTTAAGAGTTTAGAGAACTTTGTTCGGTCGATACTTAGTTAATATGATTAGAACATGTAGCCGGCGAACACTCAGACGCGGAATATATATATCGAAGTGCCTCTCTCGCTTAAACAGAATCATCAAGCACCGGAGAAGAGATCTTATCAATATAATAAGTTTACGATTATTATTTCCTCATTATCTTTATACCACGCGAGTAACTTAGTTACACTTTATCACGAGCCTTCCTAGACAAGATTCTCCGTCTAGGGACCAGTCAAGCATAAGGCCTAGCCCGGTATTATAAGTCACCTTACCGGCTACCCCTAACACCTATGCCAATGGAAGGACCACCTCTTATGGTATCAAGGAAAGATATGGATACCAAAGGCCGAAGGGATACGAACCACTCTTATCGCTAAACATCACGAACCCCCACAAGCGGGACATGGCGGAACTGCAAAAACTACTGAAGTCATCAGCCAACGATATTATTGGCCAAAGATATGAGAAGATATCAAACGATTCATAAAGAATTGCGACACATGTGAGGGGACCAAGCTGGTCCGACATGCACCCTATGGATTGCTACAGTCGAACGAGGCCCCCGATCGGCCATAGAAATCGATAGCTATGGATTTCATTACGGACCTGCCAAAATCAGACGGATATGACACCATACAAGTGGTCATCGATAGGCTGACCAAAATGAGCCATTTCCTTCCAGGCTCGAAGGACCTCGACGCACGGCAGTTCGCAAATCTCTTCATGAGAGAGATAGTTAGGCTAAACGGATTACCACACGAGATTATCACCGAGAGGGGGACACTATTCACCTCAGACCTATAGAAGAAAACTACGGGGCAATTAGGAATCGAATCAAGACTCAGCAGGGCTTTCCATCAGCAAACAGGCGGACAGACCGAACGGACCAATGCCATATTGGAACAATACCTATGAGAATACATCAACTATCAACAGGACGATTGGTGTGGTTACCTACCACTTGCAGAATTCGCGTACAACACCGGATATCAGGAGAGCATCAAGAACACCCCGTTCTTAGCAAATTAGGGAATCAACCCCGAATACGAGATGATCGGTCATCGGATCCAAGCAAAGCAAACGAAACCAGAAGAAATGAGTCATTTACATCAGTCATTGAGAAACGAGATGCTGGCCGCACAATTATGGCAAAAAGAATACTACGATCTACACGGAAAATCTGATCCGAATCTACAATCAGGAGATATGGTCTGGTTGTTGCCAGGCAATATCAAGACGACGAGACAATGGAAGAAACTGGACCCCAAGAAGATCGGGCCATTCAAAATCTTGGCAAAGATTGGGACAAGCGCAGATAAGGTGGCCTTACCACCCTCAATCGCCATACACAACACATTCCACATCTCTCTCCTCCAACCTTATCAAGACAACCAATTGCCCTCACAGATCCAAGAACCCCCTCCTCATATCCAGATAGAAGGAGAAGACGAATACGAACTCGACGAGATCATCGACTCTCGATTCCACTACAACCAGCTTCAATATCCAGCTAAGGGGAAAGGCTACTCACCAGAACACGATAAATTCTGGTACCCCGCAGAAAACTTCAACAATGCAGAACACCCAGTCCAACGATTCCACTGGCGCTACCCCGGAAAGCCCGGAGTGGATACACGTTACGATCAACAGACGGTCATCCGCACCTCCCCCCTTCGTCAAATACGAACGACACTCATGCACGCCAGAGAGCGACGCCCAGCGGGTTGCCCGCAACGCTACCCACACTAGCCCGGATTACTCGGGCTCACCAAGAAGAGAGGTGGCACCCGCCTCTATGAACTGCACGGATTGCACCGACGATGGATGCCAAATCCATCTTAGCGAAAAACAATGGTGAGGCTGGTACCCACAATTCACCATGAGATCGAGAAAACCAAATGTCGCTCACTACCACGACTGGCGACAGGAAATGGAAGCAAACCCAGGAGAGGACGGGGCCCTACAAAAACAACCTCGTCAGCGAACGGCCAGAAGGACCAATGGAAGCCTCACCAGCTGGGAGCACGTTTTTAACGACAAATGCAAGGAACACCAGTGGGAAAAAGTGGACGCCGGATACTACCCCAGACAAGTGGGAGAAAAAGCAACCCTGTCAAAGAATGACAGGAGGGAACAAAACAAGAGAAAAATTCGTAAGGACACGACTAGGAGGGGAGGGGAGCGAAAAAACCGTTCCGGACATGGAAGCCCTGGAAAGGCAAATCTCGGACCTACGAAGCCAACTCAATAGCACTGCCCAAATCATTGTGGCCAAAGACAACGACCTCGAACGACTGGATACGGAAAAGGAAAAACTGCAACAAGACTACAATCGAAGGAAACAGAGGATGCGCCAAATCGGGGGTATGCTGTGGAAGAAAGGAGTTTAGCATCGTGCGACCGATGCAAGAGAGGAAAGGGAGCTAATGTCACAAATGGTGACTAAGCAAGGCAGACTCTGACAGGACGCACGATTGTGGTCATGTGGTTTATGTATTTCGCACATGACTCATAGTTATGAGTCATGGGTTTCACGCATGTGACCCCGTTAGCCCAGATGACTTGTTTTATGGGTTTGGATTGGTTACGAGAGAGGGCGCAGCTCACTCGCACGAGTCAGCTGATGGATTTCACACGATGACTCACTACAGGTCATCAGTCGCGTGACGTGAGAGTTGAGTCACGCAGGGTTAGGGTTGAGGGAAGAACCCCTATATAAGGGCACCCTCGGGGATGGGATTTGGGTCACAAACCATCTCCTCTACACACCCGGTGATTGAAATCTCAAGACCATGAGAATTCATCGTCAACATCCACCACCACCGCACTCTCAGTGAGCTGCATCTGCACTCTCGGTGAGCTGCACCCCCCCCCTCCCGCCTTACTTCCCTTATCATGTCCTTGGGCCCTGGCGTCCTTGTTTGTAAGGGTCGTTTGGCTCTATCACCCCCTCTTTTCGCTTGCGCTTCGCTGCCTCGCTCAGCGTTCGCACGGTCAGCAACACCCTCTCACCCATGTTACACACGGCTGGGACTACCATTTGCAGTAGGAGAAAACTCTTCAACAGGCTACGGTCGATTGCTCCGTTCTCTTGACCTCCGTTAGAGGCTGCCTAGTCAGACACGCACACGGTTACCAATAGTTGCCACCGCTATTGGGTCTACACCTCCTCGGCCCCCCTTCAGGTCCCGTCCCGTTGCTCGGTTACAGCTACAATCTACTCACTCGGCTGCCACCCTACTGCCCCTTTACATTACGCCGCCCTCGCGATTTCTCCACAGTCGCACCCCTCGGTTACGCTCAGTCGTCGTATTGCATTGCCTTGGTGGCGGATGTCAACGCCTTGGGTTCTCGAGTAATTTACGCAACGCCGCAACGGTTTATAGTGGCCCCCGCTCCCCCATTGTTCTTCTTTTATTGTCTGTTACTTTGGGTTTCGTTAGTGGTTATAATAATTATTTATTTTGTTGGCGTCTACGGCAAGGGTTTTCCTGTTCATTCCTCCCCCTGTACTTATTTGTATTTTTCTTTTCGACCGCCTAGTCGGAGGGGGATTTCTTATTTTGCGGGGCTGGTGTGCCGTTGGTCTCATACCAGAAAGACCTGGCTTGATGGCTTTTTCCTTGGTGCCGGGTTGGAGAAAAATAGGGGATGGGGTTCTTTCTTTCCCATAGCTAGCGCTCCACGTAGTCTTTGTTCCAAGTAGTTGATTAATACAAAGCACATGATAAAAAAAGAAAAAAACTCAAAAGAAAAAAGGCATGGGATTTGAGTCAAGCTCCTCGCCCTCTACCACCCCCCCCCTACATTCTACTCAACCACACACCCCGCTTTGCTTACGGGACACCTCCCCACGCCACACCCCCCCTCTCCGTCCCCTGATGCAGATCCCTCCCATCCCCCCAGGCAATCAGGCTCTCGCTGCCGCCATTTCCCGTATTAAGACCCCCCGCCTTCAGGAACCCGACTCCGCCTCTCCCTGGGCACAACCGTCACCCCCTCTGGCCTTCCTGGCAGAGATCTTCACTGAGACCAGAAACAGCCGTCAACTGAACCCCGACCTGGTTCAAGACCTCTCCCCTCACGCACTTCAAACCATAACCCCCGGCGAGGCTCCATCCTCTCCATTCTCTGCGCCACTGTATCAGGTATAGTGGCCATCACCACCCAACTGGACTCCATCAACACCCAGCTCTCGGAAATCCACAACAAGAATCAGGAACTCTGTATCAAACTCCACGACCGGTCTTCGATGGTCGCCAACGAATCAGCCACCCACGAAGACATCCGCCCGCTACAATCCGCCCTGCATGACCTGTCATATCGCGTGTCATCCACGACCCCCACAGCTCGCCCCGCAGCCCCCACCACTCACCCAACAGCCCCCACAGCCCCCCCACAACGCCTCCCGGTGAGAGGTCAACCCACCCCCCCCTCCCAGCCAATGGGC
>Ga0307507_10008189_pt1 | contig 14642 bp, 9 predicted proteins | sample 7_EM_MG_FD_207223 | JGI IMG/M metagenome (GOLD analysis project Ga0307507, IMG submission 207223) | Populus trichocarpa ectomycorrhiza microbial communities from riparian zone in the Pacific Northwest, United States - 7_EM | ecosystem: Host-associated > Plants > Roots > Unclassified | place... | reverse complement strand
GTGCGCCCACTCGACCATGGTCGTGTAGTAGTGCGGGTGGCTGATCGCGATCCCGGTGATCCCGCCGAGCTCGCGAACCTGCGAGACCAGGGCGTCGTCGAGGTAAGCGGCGCAGTCCCAGAGGAAGTTGCCGGACTCGGCCTTCACCAGCAGAGCCCGCTCGCCGATGGCGAAGCCGGGATTCGAACCGATACCGATGATGCCGGAACCCTGTTCCTCGACACGGGGCGCGTACGTCCCGCTCGCGCGCAAGGTCTCGAGGTTCGTCCAGCGCTGCCCCGACTGCGGGACGTATTGGCGTTCGTCCTCGCAGACCGGGCAGTCCTCACGGGCCTGCGCGTACTGCATGCCGCAGGCCTGGCAGATCGGTTCGGTGCTCATGAAGCATCCCTCCCAGAAACGTGGTTCCGGGAGTCACGCTAGCCGCGGGTATGCGCGCCCGGCCATGAATGCCGGGCACACAGCACCTCTACTTGCCGTCGCTGTAAGGGACGGCCTTCACGAGGGTGACCTTCTGGTTCTTGCCGTTGGGCAGCTCGTACTCGCGCGACTCGCCTTCCTTCGCGCCGAGCAGGGCCTTGCCGAGCGGCGACTCCGGGGAGTAGACGTCGAGGCCGCCCTCGGCGCCTTCCTCGCGGGTCGCGAGCAGGAACTTCTCGTCTTCGTCGTCGCCTTCATAGCGGACGGTCAAGACCTTGCCGGGGCCTGCGGTGCCGTCGTTTGCGGGCGCCTCACCGACCTTCGCGCCACGCAGCAGCTCCTGCAGGTGGCGGATGCGCGCCTCGGCCTGCCCCTGTTCTTCACGTGCCGCGTGGTAGCCGCCGTTCTCCTTGAGGTCGCCCTCTTCGCGGCTGTCGTTGATCCGTGCGGCGATGACCGGCCGATTCTCGATCATTTCGTCGAGCTCGTGCTTGAGCCTGTCGTAGGCATCCTGGGTGAGCCAGGTCACCTTGGTGTCGCTCACGGTCACCATCTCCTCGTCGGGCCTGCCAGGCTTGGGTGTTCAAGCCGGCCCACGCGGGCATAGGTGCCCGCGTGGCTGTGTAAAGGAAAAACACGGCCCGGTGGGGGCCGTGCTGGTAGATCAGGGTATCACGGCATGACAGGTCGAGGCCCGTCAATTCCACGCCTCGCGGGCGCTGGGCGCCCGGTTCACCCCGTTGGCCGCTATGGGGTTGACAGATAGCGTGGTATCGCGTACGAGCACCCGAACACGTCGGCGGTCACCGGCTCTCCGATGCTCTTGATGACCGTGCTCATCCTGCTGTACTTCGCGCCCGCGGGGATCAACAGTTCCTTGCGCCCGCTCTCGGCGCCCGTCTTGTCCCGGACGCGCACGATGCACACGCCGGGCCTGCTGTCGTCGTCCCGCGTCACGTTGATGGTGATTTCCATCGCGTTGCCCGGTTTGTTCGCGAACGCGATGCGCTCGGCGTCGATCGGGGCACTGCCGAGATTGAGGTAGGCGACGTACGCGATCGTGCCGCTGACCAGCAGCGCGATCGCCAGGAACAGCCAGCGCCGCCAGCGTCGCGACGTCTTCTGACGTCCGGCGCCGTACCGCCCTTCGGGCAGCGTCGGCGCACTGCCTTCGGTGACGGTGTTCGCCAACGCGGGGCCCTCCTGCTCGTTCTTGTCGTACCCGTGAGGACAATGGGGGCTGCCGGTGCGGGTACCTCGAGGTCGAGTATCCGCCCGCTGGGCGGGCGACCCGGACCGGGGTCGCGGAATAAGGCATGAGAAGGGGTCGTTCGCAGCATGGTGGGAGCCGACGAGTTGACGAGAACTGCCAGCCCGCTGCGTCTGATGGCCGTGCACGCGCACCCGGACGACGAGTCCAGCAAGGGCGCCGCGACGATGGCCCGCTACTCCGCCGAGGGGCACGAGGTCATGGTGGTGACCTGCACCGGCGGTGAAGCGGGCAGCATCCTCAACCCGGCGATGGACCGGCCGGACGTGCTGGCCAACATGTCCGAGGTCCGCCGCGAGGAGATGGCGCGTGCCGCCAAGATCCTCGGCGTGAGCCACCGCTGGCTCGGCTTCGTCGACTCGGGCCTGCCCGAGGGCGACCCGATGCCGCCGGTGCCGGAGGGCTCGTTCGCCGTGGTCCCGCTGCAGGAGTCCACCGAGGCGCTGGTCCGTGTGATGCGTGAGTTCCGCCCGCACGTCATCGTCACCTACGACGAGAACGGCGGGTACCCGCACCCGGACCACATCCGCACCCACGAGGTGTCGATGGCGGCGTGGGACGCCGCCGGTGACCCGGAGCGGTTCCCCGAGGCGGGCGAGCCGTGGCAGCCGCTCAAGCTCTACTACGTGCACGGCTTCTCCCGTGCCCGGATGATCGCCTTCGACACCGCGCTGAAGGAGGCCGGTCTCGAGTCGCCGTACACCGAGTGGCTCGAGAAGTGGGACCCTGATCGCGCCGATGTGATGGAGCGGGTGACGACCCGGGTCGAGTGCGGTGAATACTTCGAGGTGCGGGACGAGGCGCTCAAGGCGCACGCCACGCAGATCGACCCCACCAGCCGCTGGTTCGCGGTCCCCCGTGACATCCAGCGCGCGACCTGGCCGACCGAGGAGTACGAACTGGTCAAGTCGCTGGTGGACAGCACGTTGCCGGAGGATGATCTGTTCGCCGGCATCACGGAGAAGGTGAGTACATGAGTCTGACGCTGCCGGCCGCCGCGGTGCTCCCGGTGACCGCGTCGGCCCTGTTCGTGGCACAGCAGCCCGGCAACGGCGACAACGGTGGCCAGGGCGAGGACTTCGGCAAGTCCTCGCCGGTCGGGTTCCTCGTGCTGATCCTGTTCCTCATCGCGGTCGCCTTGCTGGTGCGCTCGATGACCAAGCACCTCAAGCGCGTCCCGGCGAGTTTCGACAACGACGAGCCCGCCCCGGCGGAGGAGAAGCCCGCCGAGAAGTCTGACTCGTGAGTGTTGCCGCCGGTTAGAACCGGCCGCAACACTCACGAGTCCCTACAACCGCGGGTCCACCGGATCAGACTCCAACGCCAGGACCGCGAAGACGCACTCGTGCACCCGCCACAGTGGCTCGCCGCGTGCGACCCGTTCCAGCGCCTCCAGGCCCAGCGCGTACTCCCGCAGCGCCAACGCCCGCTTCCGGGCGAGGCCTCGCTTGCGCAGCCGCTCCAGGTTCTCCGGCAGCGTGTAGTCGGGTCCGTAGATGATCCGCAGGTACTCGCGGCCGCGCACCTTCACGCCCGGCTGCACCAGCCCGCGCGCGCCCCGCACCAGGTTCGCCGCCGGCTTGACGACCATGCCCTCGCCGCCCGCGCCGGTCAGCTCCTCCCACCAGCGCACCCCGCGCGCCACCGACTCCTCGTCCATGGTGTCCACGGCCAAGGTCCGCGTCCGCGTGAACAGTGGGCCGGAAAGCTTGTCCAGCAAGGACAAGTGCCACGCGTGCGGCCGGTCGTGGTAGCTCGCGCCCTCCGATGCCAGCAGCTGGAACGGCGCCAGCCGCACCCCGGAAAGACCGTCCGTCGGCCAGCAGTACCGCCGGTACGCGTCCCGGTAGGCGTCCACAGTGGACTCGCGAAGCCGGGTTCGCCCGAGCAGCGTCGAGACGTCGATACCGCGCGACGAAGCCGCCGCCAACGCGGCCACCGACGCGGGCAGTACCGCCTGTGCCGCCGCGCCGACCGAGGCGTACTGGTCCGCGATCAATGAACCCGCCTTGGCGCTCCACGGCAGCAGCTCACAGTCCAGCAGCAACCAATCGCTCGAAATTTCAGAGAACAGCGGGGCCGCCGCAGTCCGCACGTCCGCCAGCAGCGTGGACGTCCACGAGGGCTTGAAGAACGGCCGCCCGGTCCGGGTGTACACAGCGCCGCCGCCTGAGATGCCGAAGCGGCGCGGGGCCACGTCGTCGTCGCGGCAGACCAGCACGACCGCCCGCGAGCCCATGTGCTTTTCCTCGCACACCACGGATTCCACGCCCGCGGCGCGGAACTCGGCGAATGCCTCCTCCGGGTGTTCCAGGTAGTCTTCGCGCGAGGACGTCGAGCACGGCGCCATCGTCGGGGGCAGGTAGGCCAGCCAGCGCGGATCGACCGCGAACCGGCTCATCACCTCCAGGGCCGCCGCCGACTGCTCGGCCGAGACGCCGACCCGGCCGTGGTGCCGGGTCTCCAGGACGCGCTTGCCGGTGACGTCGCCGAGCTCCAGCACCACCGGGTCACGGCCCAGTGTGGGCTGCAGCGGCCGGGTCGGCTCGTACCAGACCTTCCGTGCCGGGACCGATACGACCTCGCGCTCCGGGTATCGCAGCGCCGTCAGCTTGCCGCCGAACACGCAGCCGGTGTCCAGGCACATGGTGTGGTTGACCCACTCCGCGTCCAGGGTCGGCGTATGTCCATAGAGGACGGCCGCGCGGCCGCGGTAGTCGCGTGCCCACGGCAGCCGCACCGGCATGCCGTACTCGTCGGTCTCGCCGGTCGTGTCGCCGTAGAGCGCGTGGCTCCGGACCCGCCCGGACGCGCGCCCGTGGTACCGCTCGGGCAGCCCCGCGTGCGCGACGACCAGCCTGCCGCCGTCCAGCACGTAGTGCGCGATCAGCCCGTCGCAGAACGCCCGCACCCGCGAGCGGAACTCCTCGTCCTGCGCGCCGAGCTGCTCCAGCGACTCCGCCAGACCGTGCGCGAGGCGCACCTTCTGCCCGTTCAGCGCGCGGACCAGCTTCTGCTCGTGGTTCCCACAGACGACCAGCGCGCTGCCGGCCTCGGTCATCGCCATCACCCGCCGCAGCACGCCGGGGGTGTCCGGGCCGCGGTCGACGAGGTCGCCGACGAACACCGCGGTCCGCCCCTGGGGGTGCACGCCGTCGACGTATCCCAGCTCTGAGAGCAGCTCATCGAGCTCTTCGCGGCAGCCGTGGACGTCGCCGATGACGTCGAACGGCCCGGTCAGGTCGCGCCGGTCGTTGCGCAGCGGCTCGACGACGATCTCGGCGGCGGCCACCTCGTCCTCGCTGCGCAGGACGTGCACGCGCCGGAAACCCTCACGCTCCAACGACTTCAGCGACTTGTGGAGCTCGCCGCGCTGGCGGCGGATCACGTGCTCGCCGAAGTCGCGCTCCGGCCGCCCGGAGTTGCGCGCCCGGCAGACGCTCAGCGGCAGGTCGAGCACGATCGCCGTCGGCATGACGTCCTGTTCCTTCGCGAGCTTCAGCAGGCTCGCCCGCGAAGCGCGCTGGACGTTCGTCGCGTCGATGACAGTGACGAGTCCGGCCTTCAGCCGCTTCGCCGCGACGTAGTGCAGCGCGTCGAACGCCTCGCCTGATGCCGCCTGGTCGTTCTCGTCGTCCGCGACGAGCCCGCGGAAGAAGTCGCTCGAGAGCACCTGCGTCGGCGCGAAGTGCGTGCGAGCGAACGTCGACTTGCCGGACCCGGAGGCGCCGACGAGCACGACGAGGGACATGTCCGGAATGGTCAGCTTCACGCGGCCACCTCCTTACGGTTTGTGAAGACCGCCATCTGGGTCGGCGGTCCTGATTCCTGGTCCTCGGGTCCGATCGGCAGGTACTTGACGTCGTAGCCGCGCCGCTGCGCCACGCCGCCGGCCCAGGCGCGGAACTCCGCCCGCGTCCACTCGAAGCGGTGGTCGCCGTGGCGGAACCGGCCGTCCGGAAGGAATTCGAACAGCCGGTTGTACTCGGCGTTCGGCGTGGTCACGAGCACCGTTCCCGGCGCCGCGACCCCGAACACCGCGTGCTCCAGCGCAGGCAACCTCTCCTCGTCGACGTGCTCGACGACCTCCATGAGCACGGCGGCGTCGTAGCCCGCCAACGAGGGATCGGCATACGTCAGCGCCGACTGCCGCAGCACGACGCGATCACTGCGAACCCGCTTCTCCGCGATGTCGAGCGCGCCCGCGGAGACATCCACTCCGACGATCTCGGTGAACGACGGTTCCTTCTCGAGCACGCGCAGCAGGGCACCGGGCCCGCAGCCGAGGTCGAGCACGCGCCGCGCCCCGGCGGCCCGCAGCGCGGCGAGCACACTGCCCTGCCGCTGGACGGCCAGGGATTCCTTCCGCTCGGGCGCCTCCTCGACCTCGGCCGGGACGTCGTCCAGTTCGGCCAGCCGCTCCAGGGCATAGGAAACGATCGGGCGGCGCCGCTCGAGGTAGCGGTTGGTGATCAGCTCGCGCTCGGGGTGCCCGGCGAGCCAGCCCTCGCCCGCGCGCAGCAGCTTGTCGGCCTCGTCCTGCCCGACCCAGTAGTGCTTGTCGCCGTCGAGCGCGGGCAGCAGCACGTAGAGGTGGCGCAGCGCGTCGGCCACCCGATGCGTCCCGGTCAGCCGTAGGTCGACATAGCGACTGTCGCCCCAGTCCGGGAACTCGGGATCGAGCGGGACGGGCGTCGCGGTGACCTGCCAGCCGAGCGGCGCGAACAGCTTGTGCACGACTTCGGCGCCGCCGCGCGCGGTCAGCGACGGGACGTGGATCTCCAGGTCGAACGGCTCGTCGACCAGTTCCGGACGCGCCTGGCACCGTCCCGCCAGCGCCGTCGTGAACACCGCGCGCAGCGCGACCGCGAGGTACGAGCCGCCCGCGTACGGCCGGTCGTTGACGTACTGCGTCAGCGACGTCCCGCCGCCGCGGACGAGGCCGATCGGGTCGATCTCGACGAGCAGCGCGACCGTGCACCGTTGCGGCGAAGCCTCCGGGTAGAAGACGTGCGCCGTCCCGGCGGACAGCTCGGCGGACTGGGCTTTCTCCGGGTGTTTGTGCAGGAGGAAGCCCAGGTCGGTGGCGGGGTTGCGGGTCGTGGTGATCGTCAGGAGCACCGGCCAAGTGTGGCGGAGCGAGCGTCGGGACGCCCCCGGTTTTCCGGACCCGCCTATGGCCGTGAATGGCACATTGAGGGTCCTAAAGGCCCTCAATGTGCCATTCACGGCCATCCGCCACCGCCGCGACGTCCGACTTGTCCGAAATCGGACAGAACGGGCGGCGCCCGTTGTTCTTGGTCGATTCCGTTGCTTAATGTCGCTTCTTGTGTGATCGCCCGCTAGCTGTGTGCGATCGTGAGGAAGGGGTCGTATGCGCCGCCGCCGTCGCTGGTCCATGTCCGTCGTACTCGCCGCCCTGACTTTCAGCGGGCTCGCGGTGCCCCCGGTGGCTTCGGCCGCCGGCCCGCCGAGCGACGTCTATCAGTACCTCGAAAACCCGGAAATGACCGGAGAGGGCCAGGAGCCGCACCACGCGGCATTGCCCCAGTTCGACGATGCCGCCCAAGCCGCAGTCGCCGACAACGATGTCAAATGGGCTGCCTCGCTCGACGGCGCCTGGAAGATCAAGATGTCCGACCGGCCCGAGCAGGTCCCGGCCGGGTTCTACGCCGAGGGCTACGACACCGCGGGCTGGCGCACGGTCAGCGTCCCGCACACCTGGCAGACCGACGGGCTCGACCACCCGGTCTTCCGCAACATCCCGACCGAGATGTGGCCGGACGACCCGCCGAAGGTGCCGCACGACGTCAACCCGACCGGCGCCTACGTCCGGACCTTCGACCTGCCGCACGACTGGCAGGACCGCCGCACCTTCGTCCGCTTCGAGGGCGTGACCAGCGGCTACTTCGTGTGGGTCAACGGAAAGTACGTCGGTTACGACCAGGGCGGCTACTCGCCGGCCGAGTTCGACCTCACCGACAAGCTCCACAGTGGACGGAACACGATCGCGCTCCAGGTGCACCGCTGGGGCGCCGGTGCGCATCTCGAGGACTACGACCAGTGGCGCTTCGCCGGGATCTTCCGCTCGGTCGGCCTCTACTCGACGCCGTCGACGTTCGTGCAGGACGTCGGGATCCGGGCGGACCTGGACGCCCAGTACCGCGACGCGACACTCGGCGTGGACGTCGAGCTGAGCCGCCGCGGCGGCCCGGCCGGGACGTACAAGGTGCGCGCGACCCTGCGTGATCCCGTGGGAAAGCCCGTGGTCAGCACCACCGCTGACGCCGCCGGTGACGCCGTCACGCTGACAGCGCCGGTGAAGGCGCCCCAGCACTGGAGTGACGAGACGCCGAATCTGTACACCGTGGTCGTCGAGCTGCTCGACCCGTCCGGCCGCGTGACCCAGGTGACCAGCCAGCCCGCCGGGTTCCGCAAGATCGAGGTCAAGGACAAGCAGCTGCTGGTCAACGGCAAGCGGATCCTGGTCAAGGGCGTCAACCGCGGCGAGACCAGCGCGAAGAACGGCCGCGCGGTCACCCGTGAGGAGACCGCCCAGGACGTCAAGCTGATGAAGCAGCTCAACATCAACGCTGTCCGTAGCTCGCACTACCCGAGCCAGCCGTATTTCTACGACCTGGCCGACCGTCAGGGGCTGTGGATCGACGACGAAGTCGACATCGAGACCCACCACCACGACAGCTGCCCGGACAACTGCCTCGCCGAGAAACCCGAGTGGCAGAAGGCTTTCCTGGACCGCTATGTGGCGATGGTCGAGCGCGACAAGAACCACCCCAGCGTGTTCATGTGGGACACCGGTAACGAGGCCGGGCTCGGCAAGGCGCATTACGCGATGGCCGACTGGACCCACAAGAACGAGCCGAGCCGGGTGCTCTACCACCAGTCGAACGGCCCGGACGGCGACGCGCCGTTCGCGGACGTCTGGGGCCCGCGCTACTCCGCGCCCTTCCGGGGCAGCGATGGCAGGCCGGGTCTGGAGGACGAGCTGAAGACCACGACCAAGCCGATCATCATGGGTGAGTACGAACACGCGCAGGGCAACAGCCTCGGCGGGTTCCGCGAGTTCTGGGACGTCATCCGGGCGCATCCTTCGGCGCAGGGCGGGTTCATCTGGGACTGGGCCGAGCAGAACCTGCGGCTGCCCTTGAAGACCACGCCGGATTCGTCGTCGAGTGGCATCCTGGCCTGGCTGACCGGCATGCCGTCCCAAGTGGACGGACACAGTGGAAAGGCACTGTCACTGTCCGGTTTGGACGACTTCGTCGAGGTCTATCGCGACAAGCGGCTCGACGAGGTGTCCAACGCGCTGACGGTCGATGCCTGGGTGAAACCGGCGGCCTGGTCGAGCGACTTCACCGTGCTGAGTAAGGGAAACCAGTACTCCCTGCACATGGCTGACCAGCAGACCCTGGAGTTCTTCCTCGCCGGTGGCGGCACGCGCTCGGTCCGCACGCCGGTGCCCGCGGACTGGTACGACAACTGGCATCGCGTGTCCGCGACGTTCGACGGCTCGGCGCTGCGGCTACTCATCGACGGCAAGGAAGCCGCGAGCACGACGTACTCCGGCACGATCGACCGCGGCTGGCAGCCGGTGAACGTCGGCCGCAACATCGACCGGCAGCAGGAGGGTTCGACGACCCGGATGGCGCACGGCGTGATCGACAGCGTCCGCGTCTACCACAAGGCGCTGACCGCGGCCGAGCTCGCGGCCGATCCGAAGGCACAGTCCTTGCTGGCGCTGGACTTCGATCGCCTCGACGACCGTGGGACGTACCTCTCGTACGGTGCCGGGATGGGCGGCGTGGACGGCGTCGTCGGCGCGGAACGGTTCCTGCAACCGGAAACCGCGCAGCTGGCCTGGGTGCACGCGCCGATCCGGTTCACCGACGCGGGCAACGGCCGCTACACCGTGCTCAACGAGCGGCAGTTCGCCGGGACCGACGACCTCCGGTTGACCTGGACGGCCGAGGAGAACGGCCGGGTGATCGCCGACGGGAAGCTGCCGCTGAACCTGGCGGCGGGCGCGTCGGCGACCGTGCAGCTGCCGGGGTTGCCGCCGAACCGCGGTGACGTCGAACGGTTCGTGACCCTGCGCGCCCAGCAGGTCCGGCCGACGCCGTGGGCGCAAGCCGGGTATGTCGTGGCCTTCGCACAGTTCGGCGCCGGCGGGCGGCTCGTGTCCGGTGTCGCCGCCGCGGAACCGAGCGGCGCACTGGAAGTTCGTCAAGGTGACGGCACCTCGGTGTCCGGAAAGGACTTCCAGTACCGCTTCGATGCCAAGGGAAACCTGACCTCGATGCGCGTGCGCGGCGCCGAGCTGCTCAAGGGCGGGCCGCAGCTCGACGTCTGGCGCACGCCGGTCGGCAACGAGCTGTACCAAGAGGACGGCGGCTGGCACAACGCCGGCCTGGACCGGCTGGTCACCACCCCCGGCGAGGTCACGGTCAAGCCGGGCCGCGACGAAGTCGAGGTGACGGTCAAGTCGACCGCCGCGGCGCCGGGCGGGAACTCGTCGTTCAATCAGACGATCAGCTATCGCGTCACCGGCAACGGCGAGGTCCGGATCTCCCAGCGCGTCGACCCGCGCGGCGACATCCGGAACCAGAGCTACCTGCCTCGGGTCGGGTTCTCGCTGAAGACACCGCAGGAGTTCCAGAAGTTCTCCTACTACGGCCGCGGCCCGGTCGAGAACTACAACGACCGCGCGGAAGGCAGCCCGATCGGCGTCTACTCGTCCACTGTGGACAAGGAGTACGTCGACTACTACCGGCCGCAGGACTACGGCAACCACAGCGACGTCCGCTGGGCGACGCTGACCGACGGCCGCACGGGAGGTCTGCTGGTCTCGGGTGACTTCCAGGCTTCGGTCACGCCGTACGACGATCTGGAGCGCGCGGCCTACCCGTTCGCGCTGCAGCGGAACCCGGGCTGGAACACGCTGCACATCGACGGAAAGGTCAGTGGCGTAAGCGAAACCTTCCACACGCCGCTCCCGCCGTACCGCACGTCGGCCGACGGCGAGCACGCCTTCTCGGTGACGCTGCGGCCGCTTGGCCGCGACGAGGTGCGCGAGGGCAAGCCGAGCGGGCCGCTGGTCTGCACGCCGACGGCGCAGCTCAAGCCGGAGTCCGCCACCATCGAGGCCGGCGGCAGCACTGCGGCGACGCTCACCGTCAGCAACCCGTGTGCGACGCCGTTCGACGGAGTCATGTCCCAGCTGCGGACGCCCGAGAGCTGGTCGGTGTCGGGACAGCCTTCCTTCGGCCGCATCGCGCCCGGCGCCACGGTTTCGGCACCGGTGACGATCTCGCGCACGGAGAACGCGATCGGCGGCACGCGGCCGGTCACCGCCGACGTCACCGGGATCTCCGCCGGCGGGCGGAAGGTGACCGTGACGGCGAGCGCGTCACTCACGGGGATGCCGCACGCGCCGCGCGGAGACTCGGCGGTCAGCAACCTGGAGTTCGTCAGCGCGAGCAACGGCTGGGGCCCGGTGGAACGGGACCGCAGCAACGGCGAGAACGGCTCTGGGGACGGCAACCCGATCACGATCAAGGGGACCGTCTACCCGACCGGGCTCGGCGTGCACGCGGAATCCGTTGTGGAGGTCTACCTCGGCGGGCGGTGCTCGAGTTTCACCGCGACGGCCGGTGTGGATGACGAGACCGGTGGCAGTGGGAAGGTCGGCTTCGAGGTTTATGCCGACGGGGAGCGGAAGTTCGCGAGCGAGCCGATCGCCGGCGGGGATGACGCGGTACCGGTTTCGGTCGACGTGGGTGGCGTGCAGACGCTGAAGCTGCGGGTCACCGACGGCGGGGACGGGAACGCCTGGGATCACGGGGACTGGGCTGGGGCCACCTTGCATTGCAGCGCGTGAAGGACTCGTGAGCGTTCCGGGCGCCTAGAACCGCCCGGAACGCTCACGAGTCCTACGCTGGGCCTATGAACCGCCTCGCCACGGCCACGAGTCCCTACCTCCTCCAGCACGCGGACAACCCTGTCGACTGGTGGCAGTGGGGTCCGGACGCGCTGGCCGAGGCGCGCCGGCGGAATGTTCCGATCCTGCTTTCGGTCGGGTATGCGGCCTGCCACTGGTGCCACGTCATGGCGCACGAGTCGTTCGAGGACACCGCGACCGCGTCGACGATGAACGAGCACTTCGTGAACATCAAGGTCGACCGTGAGGAGCGGCCGGACATCGACGCGGTTTACATGGCCGCGACGCAGGCGATGACCGGCCAGGGCGGCTGGCCGATGACGTGCTTCCTGACCCCGGACGGCGAGCCGTTCCAGTGCGGGACGTACTACCCGCCGACGGCGCGGCCAGGCATACCGTCGTTCACGCAGCTGCTTCGCGCGGTCGCGGAGGCATGGGCGGAGCGTCCGGACGAACTGCAGTCGGGTGCGAAGCAGATCATCGCGCACCTCACCGAGCAGAGCGGGCCGTTGAAGGAGTCCGTTGTGGACTCTACGGTGCTGGCCCAGGCTGTTGAGAAGTTGCAGTCGGAGACGGACCCGGCGAACGGCGGGTTCGGCCGCGCGCCGAAGTTCCCGCCGTCGATGGTCCTGGAATTCCTGCTGCGGCACCACGAACGGACGGGCTCGGGGCTGCCTCTGGTCGAGGCGACGGCGGAGGCGATGGCCCGCGGCGGCATCTACGACCAGCTGGCCGGTGGCTTCGCGCGGTACTCCGTCGACGCCGAGTGGATCGTGCCGCACTTCGAAAAGATGTTGTACGACAACGCTTTGCTGCTCCGCTTCTATGCGCACCTGGCGCGGCGGACGGACTCGGCTCTGGCGCTTCGGGTCGCCGAGGGCACAGCTTCGTTCCTCGCCGAGGGTCTGCGGACGCCGGAAGGTGGGTTTGCCTCGGCGCTCGACGCGGACACCGAGGGCGTCGAGGGCCTCACCTATGTCTGGACGCCCGCGCAGCTGCGTGACGTTCTCGGTGACGAGGACGGTTCGTGGGCCGCAGAATTGTTCGGGGTTACCGCTACCGGGACCTTCGAGGAGGGTGCGTCGACGCTGCGCCTGCTGGCCGATCCGGACCCGGGACGCTTCGAGCGCGTTCGCGCGGCATTGCTGGCCGTGCGTGCCGAGCGGCCGCAGCCAGGGCGTGACGACAAGGTGATCGCGTCCTGGAACGGCCTGGCCATCACGGCGTTGGCTGAAGCGGGTGTCGCGCTAGGACGTCCACAGTGGATCGAATGGGCGCGTGCGGCGGCGGAGTTGCTGCTCGAGGTGCACGTGGTCGACGGCCGGTTGCGACGGAGCTCGCGCGACGGCGTGGTCGGCGAGTCGGCCGGCGTCCTCGAGGACTACGCCTGTGTCGCGGACGGATTCCTCGCGCTGCACCAGGCGACGGGCGAGCCGCGCTGGCTCACCGAGGCGACCCGGCTGCTGGACCTGGCGTTGGCGCACTTCGCGTCCCCGGACGTCCCCGGCGCCTACTACGACACGGCCGACGACGCGGAAACGCTGGTGCAGCGCCCGGCCGATCCGGGCGACAACGCGAGCCCGTCGGGCGCGTCCGCGCTGGCGGGAGCTTTGGTGACGGCGTCGGCGCTGGCCGGGCACGAGCACGCGGCTCGCTACCGCGACGCCGCCGAGCAGGCGTTGCGCCGCGCCGGCGTGCTCGCCGCGCGTATCCCGCGCTTCGCCGGGCACTGGCTGTCCGTCGCGGAGGCTTTGCAAGCGGGTCCGGTGCAGGTGGCGGTCGTCGGCTCCGGCCCGGAGCTGCTGACCGCGGCCGCGCGGGGCGTCCACGGCGGCGGCATCGTCCTGGCCGGGGATCCCGACGCTGCTGGCGTCCCGTTGCTGGCCGACCGCCCGCTGGTCGACGGCGCCGCGGCCGCGTACGTCTGCCGCGGCTACGTCTGCGACCGCCCGGTGACCAGCGCGGATGCCCTCGCGGCCCAATTGCGCTGAGGGTGAACGACCTCGGCACGCCCATGTTTCCGGCGTAGCGTGAGTGACGTTGTAATCATGTAATCGTTGAGGTGGTGGGTCACATGCGCAGGGGTTGGAAGGGCGGCCGCGGCTGGCAGCAGGCCGAGGTGCCGTCGGCGGACGACGCGGCGGCGTGGCTCGGCGGGCGACTGCCGGACGGCTGGTTCACCGGCGCGCCGGAAGTCACGATCGACCGTGAAGAGATCATCATCGTCGGCGAGCTGCAGCCGCTGACGGACGAATACGCCGACGACGCGGCCCGCGCGGCCGCCGAGGACGGCCGGATCAGCCGGTGGCGCGAGGACACGCGCGACGAGCGCATCGAGATCGCGCGTCAGGCCGAGCACCGCTACCAGCGCAAGGTCGCCTGGGGTGCGAAGCTCGGCGGCACGAAGGTCCTGTTCACGACGGTTTCGGCGCCGGTGATGACGCGGCTGCGTCAGCCCGAGCGCCTGGTGCTGGACACGCTGGTCGACGCGGGTGTGGCGCGTTCCCGCTCGGAGGCCCTGGCCTGGGCCGTCCGCCTGGTCGGGCAGCACGCGGACACCTGGCTCGGCGAGCTGCGCGAGGCCATGAGCAAGGTCGACGACCTCCGCTCGAAGGGCCCCGACCTCGCGTGAGCTGAAGGACGCCTTCAGTGCATTAGATCCACTGAAGGCGTCCCTCACTGCATTGAGCGCACTGAAGGCGTCCTTCAGTCGGCCACGAGCACCGGCTTCCGGAAACCGGCGCCGATCTCGCGCTGACGGCGCACGAACCAAGCACCGGGCGCGATGCCGGTGCCACCGTGCTCGGGATGGATGAGGTACGCGGGCGCGGTGTTCTCGAAAGCGGCGATCGCCAGTCGTTCGGGATCGTGCACCCACATCGTCAGGCGGCAGGTACCGCGGTCCGCCACGAGCGTGTGCGGGTTGTTGCCCGCCTCGCCGCGGACGAGTTCGACTCCGTTGCCCGGCAGGTCCCGCCAGCCGCCGCGCGCCGG
>Ga0307507_10008188_pt1 | contig 14645 bp, 10 predicted proteins | sample 7_EM_MG_FD_207223 | JGI IMG/M metagenome (GOLD analysis project Ga0307507, IMG submission 207223) | Populus trichocarpa ectomycorrhiza microbial communities from riparian zone in the Pacific Northwest, United States - 7_EM | ecosystem: Host-associated > Plants > Roots > Unclassified | place... | reverse complement strand
TTCGACTCGGTTGACAAACTTCAAAAAAAAAAAAAAGACTATTTGCGAGCCGAGACAAACGCAAGTGGGAAAAAAAAGGAAGCTCCACAGGAGCCCCTGGGATGCTCCTGGAGACGATGGAGTTTCGGACCATGGGTGAAGACGTGATAGGCTCAAATTCCCGATCTGAGGCGCAGGCGACCCCACAAAAAAGGCCCTCTGCATGCGGTTTGGGGGCTCTATCACAGCCTCTCCCCCGGATCAACTTTGTATTTTGTGGTATTTGTGTTCTATGCCAGCGGTACCGATACATATCTACTCGAGCACAATTGATACTCGAGTACAATTGATATTGGTTTCACTTCAAACTGTACGATGCTCCGAATGCCGTGGTTGTGAAGGCATAAATAACGAGGCCGCGTATTGAAATTGGTAATCCTTGATTGCTCAATTAAGCCTTCAATCGGTTCGTCCGTTCTGCTGTGCGAGACCACTCCTTGAACAAATTACATGTAGACATCCTTGTGGGCGCTGGGCGGGAGGGGCTTCCTTGTTGTGTAGGAAGGATTCGGAGCTTTTGGAGCTCAAAGCTCAGAGCTTGCGTACGCCTAACCGATTTTACGTTTCTCGAGAAGGTTTTTTCTAACCCTCCTCTGTTTGCCTCCGGAGGGGGAGCACATATCATTCTGACTATGCATATCCCTTCCTGCACCTGCCCTTCCCTCCGGGCGATACAGAGAGTGAGTAGGGGAATCCGAATGCGTACTCAATATCAAACGGATTTCGACCCACCGTGCTTCGTTTTGGCTGGTCCGCTTCCTTCCCGGGATTCGCTGGCAGGGCCTCTCGTGCTAAACAGCAGGTTGGTCTCCAACAGAGAAGGCAGTTTTTGTTACACGTCTTGCAACTGAGGCGCACCAACGCCGGACAAACTCCGCTCTTCTATCCGATTTCAGAGACTCAGTGGCATCCATTGTAGGGCTGTAGGTTGCCAAATCATCGCACGATTGGACACCCACATCCATCTCCCGCTGTTGCGTCCTTTCCAATCGGGGAGGACCTCACTTGGTTAGCAATCCCATATTGGACGTGGTGTGGGTACCGTAAGCAATGACCCTTTTTCTCTATTTCGCTCAGGGATCACCCGACTGGAGACGGAGAATTCATTCGACGGTAGCGATGGCTGACGAGAAAAAGCGATCGACCATTCCGGCTGGTTAGTTTCGGATTTCTCGGATTGTTGGTGTAGAAGGAAAAGGTCCTGTGTTTCTTTTTCTTTTTTCCCCTCCCTCCCCTTTAGTGTCCTTTCCCTTCTGAGGCTTTCTAGCCCTCTACCGGTATCATGAATTGCACCAGACTACTCGTAGACTGATCCTTCTCACCTTTTCTTTTTTTCTTTTCTTCCCTTTTCCTTTCCTTTGTTTTTTTTTTGATTTCTCTCACCCTCGCCCTTTTTTTTTCTCCTGCCCCCCCTCCCAATCCAAGGTCTCTTTTCTTACGAACTGAAGTCCTCACCGCTAATCTCTCAAGCCGTCGATCGTTGATTTGCTTTCCTAGCGTTCCTTCCGGCTCCAATAGTGGGCACTACTTGTGTCATCCCACGTCGCCCGTTGTGTCCTGCTGCTTTTCTGTGCAATGTGCATCCCTCGATCTTCTCTCCCGCTGCAGTTTATGTCTCAGAGCAGCGAACAATGCGTAGGAGTAAAGCATGTTTTGGATTCTGGTTGACGGTTCATGCCTTTCTATCTTCCTTTCCTCATTCTAGGTGGTGATTGATAGAGAAACACGAGCAAGCACACGCACACATACACACATACAAATTCCGCAATTCGGTAAGTAGCCTACTTGATGTTTTGTTTTTGTGATGGAAGCTGCTTGCTGTGAAATCGGAGTAGAAGGAGGTGGTGGTGGTAAAGGTGAAAAGGAAAGATCCAGAAGGGGCAATGGAAAAAGAAAGGGGTTCCTCTTTTCTCCTTGGAGGGGGCGGTGAAGCGGAGGTTATGAGCTGCTGCTAAGGAGGTGGGAAGAGAAATGTTTCCGAGACACCATGAGCAAAGGGACATGTATGAAGCAAGGAGGGCGGGAGGTAAGTGCTATGACACAATGGGAGTGTATAAGACAGAACAAAACAGAGGACCATCTTGCCGTCCACCGTCCTGTATGAGCAGCACTGTGGATGTATCATACCAGTATGTTTGTCTGTCTCTGTGTCTTGCGTGTTCCCAATTTACGTTGGGAAAGCTCGTGCGATGAATTCGGTTTATCACGCTACTTTTTTGTCTCCTTCCTTTCGGGCTACTGCCTAAGTTTGCCGGAAGACACGAAGGTAGAGTACGCAGATGCGGGGGTATTGGCATCAAAGCGAATATACCGAAAATACAACAGTGTTTTTGGTGGAAACGGTAGTCGTACTTCTTTTGGGCGGGAATATATCTATGGTGTAGGAGGAGGGGGGGGAGTAGGAGGAGGAGGAGGAGGAGGAAGAGGAGAGGTCAACAATCATTCATTGCATATGACAGTTTTAGGTTTAGCGTGAAATTGTGGGCACGCACCCGCGGGCAAAATCCCATCCACTACCGGTAGGCCCCCTAATTCCTACTGGCTCGACCGATTTGCGGGGGGCTGCGATAGGCCAGGTTCAGGGTGAAGTCAGTTGAAGTGCAACCGGGGACAAGCGCCGGTTGTCTGCAGAAGCCTGTCAATTAGAGACCACCCAAAAAGCTAAACCCTTTCCGAGGAAGTGTCTTGGGAATAAAGTAGTAAAACCAGCCAATTCGTTGTTCTGATTTTGATTTGATTTTGATTGTGATACTTGAGTACTGATTGTGCACCGGTACTTTCTTGTCTTTCGTTCCTGATTCTGATTCTGATTCTGATCCTGATCCTAATCCTGATCCTGATCCTGCTGCCATTGGTCCCCTCCCCCCGTTGGTGTTGCACTGGCAAGGTGCTGCTGCTGGTGTTTGGGATGGCCGCCTTCTCTTCCTGCTCCCCTTTTCCAGCCTTTCTTGGTAGAGGGACACCGGTGCAGGTGTTCCTACCAAACCGCTGGGGGGAATAAGGATGAGAAAAGGTGGAAAAGGAAGTGGAAACAAGGTGAAATATTTAGTTTGTTTCGTTCCTGTTTGTTCTATTCCTCTTTGCTTCCCTGGTGGCCACTGTAGCTTTATTGCCCACTTGCTTGCCTACCTGCCTGCTTGCATTACCCTACAGAATTGTATTCTTTTCCTCTTTCCGTTTTTTTTCTTCTCGCTTCTTTTTTCTTTTTCCCTTTTCTTCTTCCTCTTCTTCCCTTTTTGCCTGTTTCCCTGTTACACCATCACCCATAGCAATTATCATCGACGTTGGATCTCGAATCAGTTGCTTTCGGTTTGGTGCTTCCCTGCGTGCTGCTTGCTACTCGCTGCTGCTGCCCTCGAATCCCGTCCCTCTGCCCTCATCCCCTCCATCCGTCATACAACCCCCCTACCGTACCTCTGTTCTCCTCGGCTCATCCAGCCCTTCCTCCTCCTCCTCCTCCTCCTCATCTTTCCCTCTTCCCTTAATTCAGCCAATCAATTGTCGATCATCCGTCAGACAAGTCCTTGAAAGCTGGGCCCACTCCAGCATTGCCCCCAATCCCAATAGCCAGCAAAAGCTTGCCAACCATTCAACCGGAAAAGCTACCATAACAGTGCAGTGTCCAGCTACGGTATCTAGGGTACCACTGGACTGTCAGTTATCCAGTACCGGTATCATAGGTAGTTTAGCTATCATTCGACTACCACCCCCCTCCCCCTCATCTTCCCTTATTCCCCATCATTCCCTTCATCTACCCAACTCCCTTCCCCCCACTTTCCCTCAATTGCACTGTATGTAACCTTCCCTCAATCACAATACCCTTCCCGCCCGCCTTATTCCGTTATTCGTTTCTAGGTAGTGTTTCTGCTTTCTGTTTCTGCTCCTTTTGTCGCCGCTTAGTTGCCGTTTTTCCCTTCCCTTTACTTTCCTGACTTCTAACACCCTACTTTGCCTGGTATCATATTGTTCCTCCACACCCCCCCCCCAATCGATGCTGTGAGCAACACCGCTATTTCCCGAAACGTTGTATAAATTTTCCTTTCGACTTTTATTCCATCGGTGACAAAAAAAGCAACGCGAGACCAGTCCACCCCGTCAATTACAATTTACGCGCCATTCATCCGTCCCACACACTGCTCGGGGGGGGGGGGGTTTTTTTTTTCTTCCCCATTTTCATCTTCATTTTATTTTCAGTGCTGGTTTGCTCCTGCGCTAGGTATGTGTATCGTTCCAAGCTTTCCCAGGCACGGGTGACGGTGGTGCGGAGCGGAGGCGACGTTATATGTATGCTCACATGTTCCTCTCAGACTCTCCACATACTTTCCTCCTTGTTTTTTCGCTACCGACTGAGCCCGCCCGCTGTTACATACATAACGTACATACCAACAGTTGATCGACTTGCAGCTCCATGCTAAGACCTGTAACCTTCGCCGCTCAACCGCCCCTGGTTTTCGATTAGCTTTGGAGCAACCTTTTCATACACCTTCCCCCATTCAACCCCCTCCTCCGCCCCCGTCACTATTATTTTCAGGGAACCAAGTCTCAAGGTTCCCCCTCATACCAGGCCCTTTACCTCCAACCTACTACAGCTATATGCAGGCTCCCATGCAATCCTCTCCCCCCCGACGGCCACAGGTATATCCTTCGTTCGGAGAACGTCGATCGATATCCCACGACTTAGCTAGGTTCTCTCTCGACCTGGGTCCGGCCCGTCCTGGAGCCTCCTTAGCTGCCCATACGGTGCCTTATCCTTCACCGCCAATGTCCCATTCTCCTCCCCCTTTGCACCCTCTGTCACCTAAGCAGGATGCTCAACAGCGACCGTCGACTTCGATATCGATACCGCAGGACGTTAGAGGACTACCAGGGCGAGCTCAGGAGCAGCACTCGTATTCCCACCACGACTCCCAGTATTCCCAGCAGCAGCAGCAGCAGCAGCAACAGCACCAGGGACCAGTGAGTGCTACTTCCTCATCTGCTGACAGCGAGCACTTTCCGACACCCTTTCCATCCATGAACAACCATGAGAGTTCTCATGCCCATTCGTCACAGCTCTCAGTCACATCCCCTGGCCGAAGGACACCTTTCGTTTCCCCACCATCGTTTCCGCCACCCCAACTTCCACGAAGGACTAAATCTCATGTTGCATCTGCATGCGTCAACTGTAAGAAGGCACATTTGGCCTGCGATGGTATGTTGCAGCAACTCGATTCAATTAATCTCTATCCCTCTTGAGATTTTTTATTATTTTTAAGTTTTGTGTTTCATTTTCCTTTGAGAAAGTTTCGTTTCCTTTTTTCTGCCCTTAGCACAAAGGACTTGCTGTCTGCGGAGATTTTTTATCCAATTATTCCACCTTTGTGTTTTGTCGTCTCGCAGGCGCAAACTCTGCCATGGACTCGGACACTTCGGTCACGAGACAGGAAGGCCCTTCGCCGGAAACGGGGAGTCGCGCGTTTGTTCGGTGTTTGCCCCATGAGTTCGTCCGATGGTTCTCTAGGCGGATTTTAACCAATTACGCGAGAGGATTGCGAATTATTGACTCTGGTCTTTTCGCTATCTTATTTCTCTTTGCTTTGTATTGAATATTTGCTTTTGTTTTGTTTCTGGGGGCTACTCTGGCTGAACAGCGGAGATGTGGCTTTTCTTCCCGTTTTCCTCGCTTTCCCCTTACTCTCCTTTATCATTCCTTCCGTCATTGCAACCCAACCTCGATAATTATCCTGCATTCTCCTTTTGCTTTTCTGTGACCGGCTGCCCGGGAATCATGGGATGCTGTCGCATGGGAGTGTTTGTGATTGTCTCGGCGGTCACGTGACCAGGCTTCGACATTAGCCTGTTCCGCACCCGGCTTCTGATCCTATTATTCCAGTCGGCCGATTTTCTATTATTTTGATCACAGAGTGATATATGATGATGATGATGATGGCGCTAACATACTTGGTTTTGTAGTTCGACGACCTTGCCCTCGGTGTGTTGGCCTCGGTAAACAGGTATATTGAAGACGAAAAAACCAAAGCTTTTTTGAGTGAGCTAATTGTCTCGCAGGATACCTGTAAAGATGTCCAGCACAAAAAGCGTGGAAGACCACGGCTACGGGATGAAAGGACTCACAGCTTTGAGGTTGGTCAAATGGGTGCACTGCAGTCGCATCACCCTGAGAACGTGTCTCCCCTTTCTTCACCGACCACACGATCGTTTAGAACGGGCCCTCACCGTGTATTAAAGTCGCAGCCAACCGACTCGCACCGATACAACCGGAGAACATCTCTCACACCTCGTGAAGAAACCTCAGGCCAATCTGGAAGCTATTTTGGCGACAGGCCTCTGTCTAGGTCTCGAGGATTGAACCTGCCATCCCCGGTGCCAAATGCCACCGCATATCTGACAACGGAGCTGGTTGTTGCCAAATCATCGGAGAACGTAAGGGAGCTTTTGGGGTATTCTGAGCATGAGCTGAATCGTGTCCGGAGCCTATATGATATTGTGTTATCGAGCGATAGGGACAAGCTTTATCGTTTATCAAGGAGGATCCAGGACGAAGTTACCCAAAGGGAGCCGAATTACCGGCCACCAGTTTCTCCGGATTCGTTGTATTCCGCTATCCAAAGTGTTAACCAAGCAGATATCCCTAGTGCCATTCATGGTTCAAAAGATATACAGGAAAACCTTCACCTTCGTCGTCCTGATGGCCAGTTCCTCCGTACACGGATCAAAATAAATCTGGCAAAAACTTCTGTTTTCTTTGTTGTTGTTGTATTTTCGCTAGTGACAGGGATTCCACCCCCACTCCAATTCAATTCATCGCAATCTTCCTTTGGATCCCAATCCCGGGTGTATACGCCGGGTCAACAAATACCCCCGCCACCTCTCACTTCACCGCCATTTTTAACACCTCCGCAACAGCGACAATTGCAGGGAGAATCCCAGGGTCCGCAACCGCCATACTCATTACACCCAAGTGTCGCGCTTTCCTCCCCCATGGATTCACGACCAAGAACACTGCAATCAGAATCCACATTCCCGTCATTAGCGCAATATGCGTCTGCCCCGTCGCCCGCCTCCGCCGGGTTCCCTTCTGTGCGTCGGCCTGTTTCGCCTGTGGCGTTAACTTCTGGTTCGATATATAAGAATGCGGAATTGAAGAATGATCTTCAATTGCCCCCGTTACAATTGAAAGGGATCTCTGAGAATTCTGGCGGAGACGATAAGGCGAGGAATCCATTAAGTGCTTCAAGCGATGGGACTCAAGCCAGTAGCACACCAAGGAGAGAGCGGATCGGCGTTCAGGAAATGCTGGAATAGTAAATATTGGTGATATTGGTGCGCCACTTGCTGCGGGAATGGGTAGAGCAAGAACTGCGATATTCAAACGTTCAGCATGAGGCATCCAGCATCGGCATCCGAGTGGTGAGGATCCTAGAGGGCGCTTCAGGGAGTTTGTTTTGCTAGGCGTTGTGTTTCGCATGTGCTTTTTTGTGCCTTTTTTTATTTTATTTTTCTTATCCTAGCTGGTTGGTTTTAGAAAGGAGGATTTGGGTAGAGTCAAAAGAAGAGATGCCATTGGAATAGTGGGAGAGAGGGACCTTATGGATCCAAAAGAAAGAAAAACAGCATTGGGATTATAAAAAGAGGGACCAACTTTTTCATGCTCCTACTTTCCCTTATCGGCTCCGGGTAGGATATCCCTTGGATTTTTCATGTCGTACCTGTACGCTGCTGCGGCAAAATTCCCCGATAAAATAATGGATGTATCTGGCGCTTCAGGGCTCCCAGCCCATGGTTGACGGACCTGTCGGTGGGCCCATGGGATCTCGGGGAAAAGCGAGATAACGAGAACCAGAAGGGGAAACCAACGAAATGATGGACACTATTAGGAGGCGGGATGTCAGGAACTGGAGTCTTAGAGAGAAGACGAGAGACAGCGAGACATTGAGACAGCGAGAGAACAGGAGTCTGGATCGAATACCAAAACCACGCAGAGTGCCATCATGCCCTTGCTAACCTCTTCTGACCGCTATCTACCCGCTCCCTCGTTCCCTAGGATCGGGGTCATCGGTACAGCGCGCGCAGAGAGGAAAAATTCCCAATTTGGCTCACTTTTATGTCTTGCCTGTCTTGCCTGTCTTGCCATGCCTTAATCCTACCGACATGCGGTCGATTGTTCCCAACTCGATCCGACCCCATCACTCAAGCGTTCTTCCCTACTTACTCTTTAATATAATATTTTCCATCTATTCCTCTGGCATTTTCACACTTTCTCCGCCATCTCCAATTTTCCTATGCTCAACCTTTATTTCCTTTTCCTTCTCTTCTATCTAACCTTTCGCTGTCATTATTCATTCATCCCCTAACATCCACTTCTCCCTTCTCTTCATTTCTTTGTTGGGAATTCGGCGCGCTTGCAGCCGGAGGAAAAGAAGGGATTGAACGAGAGGGAGCTAGGGTGTTATTTCTTCGTTATTACTTTCCTTTTGGCTTCCTCTCAAGTTCTGATCGCCTATTCCGACTCTCCGTTATGTCTCAGTATCATACTTGCTTCACCTTTTTACCGATAATAACTTGTCGTGTGCACCGTGCGTACGATACGGTGCTTGCTGGCAGTACTGGATTTGTGTCATCGATTATCGCGTTTGCTTGCTTGCTCCACTTTCAACTTTCACACTATTGTACGAGGTGCATTTACTTGCTTACTTCGAGCCTTCCCTCCATGCTTCCATTTCCACCTCCCTTCAAAATTTAGTCCAATTCCTGTATCATGCTTTTTTTCTTTTTTTCTTTTTCTTTTCTTCAATATCCCACTTTGACTATTCCCCTTTTTCTTCTCGGAATTTTTATATACCCTACCTATCTACTTACATAGCGATTTTAGCATAAGTGCCTTGATACTTTTTGTATGTACCTGCTTTATTTTACTTGGTGAGGGGTTTTGAACCACGAGCATGAGGAAGTAGAGAGGGGGGGGGGAGTAAGGGTAATTAGTGTACTATAACTTTTTCTACATTTCGATTTCAATGGTCCATTGGATTGGTTTTTGTAAATTGATAAGCTGGTGCTTGTACTCTACTGTAGTAAGTTAAGGTACGATTAACTTGCAATATTGTACTATACCTCCTCCCCTTCTTAAAATCATCGACCCCCAGCATCAGCATCATCATCGCTGTCATCACTATTAGTATTATACCAGGGCACTTTTTTCTCATTCCAATACAAAACTCAGGATGGATCAAGAACCCGGTGGAGTCAATCCAACTACACAAAGCTCAGTAATAATGGCCCGCGTAAGGTCCGTTGAAGCATATATTATCGGATTACACGCCCGCCTTGTCTTTTGGCTACATATGAGCAGGCAGTTGCGTGTAGGTGTTCGAGAATGTTCTTTTGGTGTATGAAGTCTGGAGATAGATAGAGGGGGGATGTATCAGATCTTAGGTGGGGTGTTCTATCATAGATTGACCAAGTGGGGGGGATTTGTCATTTTTGGAAAAAAGGAAGAGGACGGTTTATCAATATGATATTTGAAGACTTTGAGGTGCTCTATGGATTGTTGGAATGTAACTTGGGTTGTCCATCTGATTGGAGAAGGAGGAGAAGGAGGAGAAGGAGAAGGAGGAGAAGGAGGAGAAGGAGAAGGAGGAGAAGGAGAAGGAGGAGAAGGAGAAGGAGGAAGGAGGGAATAAATGTATCATAAGAAAAAAAGAAGGAAAAAAAGGAAAAAAACAAAACAGAAAGTGCACCAAAGCCATGAATATAGACCACCAAGAGACATGAAAGACATCGAGGGTTTCCCCAAAAAAAGAAAGAAATAGGAAAGAAGGAAAGAGCTTCACCCCAATGGCTTGGCCTTCTTTTTCTTCTTTTTCTCTTCCCCCTTCTTAAAATCCCTCCAGCTATTGATTCTCTGATCCCTAGTCTCCTCCCAGGCAACCTCATTCTCTCGCTTCCTCTTCCGCGCCTCAACCTCCTCATCCGCCTTCCTCTTCTCCCTCCCTTCCTCGGCCATCTGCGCCTTGACCTGCTTCCTCCTCCTCAACTCGCTCTCAATCAGGACAAACTTGGTCTTCTCCCGCCACTCCACGGCGAATTCCTCGCTGGTGAGTTCCGGATTATCTACGGTCCATTTTTTCTCACGGATGAGTAGCATGCGCGCATCGGCGATTGCTTCGTCCAGACGGGTGCGCGCCTTCTCGTCCATGAGCACGCCCTGTGCCTTCTTCAGCCGGTCGAAAGCATCGGGGGCTTGCGGGTTCTTGGTCTTGTCCGGATGGATGAGGAGGGATTTGCGGCGGAATTGGAGTTTGATGTCAGATTCTGGGACGCCAGGTTTTAGGTCTAGGATTGCGTAGCTGTTTTTTTATCTCCTGCTTGTTTCAGGATTTATGCATGATTTTGGTGGAGTAAGGAAGAGAGAGGGGGGTTCTTACGCATCTAGCTTGAAAGCATTCAAGATTCCTGTTGTGGGTCGTTAGCTATCTCTTTCTTTATTTCTTTCTTCCACTTGCGCATTCTCTTGAATCGAGTGTAGCTAGGAGGAGGAGGAGGAGGAGGTGCAAAGTCATGTTTGCGCCTCTCCCCCCCCCCCTCCTACGACGCGAGAGTAGGGAGGAGGGTGGAAAATACGAGATATTTCGGCATCCTAATAACGGGTGAGCGCATTAGCCGGTGGCCTCTCATTATCATTATCATAATTATTATCATCTTGAACCCTTTCCTTTCCTTTCCTTCTTTTCCCTCACCACCTCCGGAGAAGGAGGAAAAAGCAGAAAAGGGGGGAATAGAGGGGCGAGGGTTGGGTAAAGTCTCACCTTGAGGTAATCGGATGCTTCCCTATCTAGCTCCGCTAGGATATCCTTATCGGCTGCCGTGTCTCCTTCCGACATGCTGTTACTGGTGATAGAAGCTGAGGTTGTGATGGTGGCGAAGTCGGCCCGAGAAAGATACGGTTGTCGGCTGTGTCAGCAGGCGCCTACCCTAACCCTCCTTAGAAGCGAAAGGTTCCTGGCACGTGCAACTCACGCTCCGAGGATTTACCCTCGCGTAACATATTGTGCATCATAGTAAATCTCACATATTTCGCAGTAGAGGTGATCACTCAGAGCACGGAGTCCAGATGTGAGAGCGCATCATAATTTGATTGAGAGACCGAAGGTCCGATTATACTACTATCGAGCAGTGTAGCGCTGGATAAAAACTGGAGTAAATTTCAAGCAACTACCAAAGGCGGTGTAGCTCAAATCTCAGATCTCAGTCCAAGCCCAACTGGCACATACCATGGAATTTGCAAATTTATGCTCAGGTCCCCCCTCCCAAGCCTAGGGGCAATGTGGGCCAGTATCGCATTTCCTAAACGTAAGAATCAAACCAATAGTAATATTACTAAGTCCATAAGCAGCCTTAGATGAATTCCCCCTCACAAACTCTCACTCGCAGATCCAACAGCCCGATATTTAGGAAATATTGACCATCCCCAACCACGACACCAATGAGAACCCTGGCTCTATCGAGTCACAGAGTGGACGATCCTCCGTATGTTGATAGAGAGAAGATAGGGATATCTCAAGCTTTCACGGGGATATTGGGGTTTGGAAGTAGGCCAAAATTTTGGTAGGAGTAGGGGAACGTCTAGGGTTTGCTAAATAACCACGAAGTTCATTGGCAAAAGCTGTTAATAGACATTTCCCAAGGTTGTGACCCGCAAAGAAGCCATTCCCGGCAAATTAATATACTAGTACTGAGCTGGAATGAATGTCCGCCTGTTCCGGCTACAGCGGTCCCTCACCATATCTTAGTGTGAGAAACACCCGGGCCTGACACTGACCCTAGCTCACATCACTTACATCATAAACCCGATCGCGGTCGCAGGCAACCGGGCCGTAAGTTAGGGTATCAACGGAGAGCACTCCCCAATAGGACACCACATATCGTGTAGGCATCACTGGGTTCAGCAGAAGAATACGGTAATCATACAGGTCTTGGCTTGAGGTGTGAATAAGATTCGCCCCCTAGCCTGTAATATACCGGTATAAATTGAAATGCTTGTGTCACACTCCGAAAGAGATCTCGATAGGAGAACTATGAGTTATTACTTGCCACAGTATTAATAGAGCTTGATATGACGGCTGCCATGGATTCACTATTGGATTCACATTAGTTTCGGTAAAACTCTGAAGTAGATCGGTATCTAGCTTTGGTATGGTCCCTTTAGGCTGGCTGAACCCGGCGCTAGATTGTGCGGATTTAAGATGTGCGATCTCGAAGAGGTAGTGATGAGGGGTAGTCTAATACCATAATAAATGGCAAAGAGAAGCCTCGCCGGATTTGGGGCCCAAGAAGTGATAAGGTGGGATTTTTATGTTAATAATACCATTCGAGTCTTGCTTTATGATGGGTGTGGTTAGCTTCGCCTGCGCTGGGTGTGGTAAGAGGATGGTGCTGGATAAGAAGTCGGTTGGGTTTACCCAACTCGTAGGACTTCGAATACCGGCAGTTACTCGAGTAGAGGCGCATGTCGTTGCAGTTGCCCCCTCAGGCAAGGTTTAGCGCTTTTTCTCCCTCTTTTCCGTGCCTCTTAGAGGGGCCAAGCGAGTAACCTTTTGCTGTCTTTTTCACCCCTTTTCCGGAGTAGGGAATTTTCGATTTGACTACATAGCGCAGCGCATGGTCCGGCCAATATTCGATACCGTAATAATAATTATTACTATTGTATTCACGGATGACCCTTGTTTTTGTTGGGAAATCTATCGGGATCTGACTGAGATGCGTTATGTGGGCTCGGGAACCCCCCAACTGGTAATAGGTTTTGTAATGACTGCTATAAACTCGCTCACTACCGGTATGCAATTAAACCCACCAGGTCTCTTGCATGGCATATAATTTTAGGGAGCAGTGCCCAACGTATGCAAACAGTGCACTGATACTAGGTCCATGACACCCACGAGGGATGGTAATCATATTCGCCAGAGCGAAACCAAAGAGGATATGCTTCAAATCGCCCGGTCCTCGTCTTAAGCCGAGCGAGGCCAGGCTGCCCGGGCAGTGAGGATAAGGACTCCCGTAGCACCGCCCGTCTGCTCTAGACCGGCGGACGGCATTAGGGCTACTTAGCCTAATATTTCGTTTTGTTTCTAGGATTCTGTGGGATCGCGAAGGGGAAGCGCATAGGTCTCCAGGTATATAGCAATTTTATGATAAATTGGGTTTTCTATATCCTTCCTCATAGTATTTGTCTTGTTGAACTGTCTGTCATATTTGTACTTGCAGAGCAGAGTTGTTCAAACACTTTTGTTTCTCCTGGTGTGTGTCTCGAATGATCGAATTCCGACCTATATCTCCTAGGTGCATAGCAAGTTTTTCAGGTTCATATGGTGGTTGAACAAAGTGAGTAGTAGTGACCTAGAACTTTTTAGAGACATCGAAGGGGCTGAGATCGTCACTCTTAGTTGTGAGCATAAGTAGCCCTAAAATGCTGAGTCCACAAAGCGACTTGGCATTGCTGAGGGGGGAATTGGCCTACGCAGCCCCACGATGCTTCATTGCCATTGTTGCACATCAGAGCTAATGAAATGATTATATATTATGTTACTTGAAACCCCTAGCATAAAGGCATACTATATTGGATCATAGACAGCAGCCTCAGGCCGATGATACATCTTTAGCCTAGGTAAGTAACTTGCTGGTAGTAGCCTTTATGCTATCTAAAAAAATCAGTTGTGTCCGATGCGTGGAAGTGGGGAGAAATGAGTGGGTAGAGATTCAACCTGATTCGTACTGTATCGGATTGTTAATTGTCGTAGGTACCATACGTAGCGTGAGCAAGGTTGAAATTTAGGCCGAGCGTCTAAAGTCACAAAAAGTATGGTTGCAGCTAGGCTAAAGGCAATGGTACCCATACGTGTAACTTGTACAAGTAACAGTACAGTACAAGTAGGTACAGTGTGCGCCTAACTGTTGCGTGGTTCCAAAATTGGGTGCATTCAGGGTGCTAAGTCTCTCTGTGCTGTTACTCGAGTAGAGCTCTTATAATTCTCTGCCCCTGGCATGCCTCAAATCTCCTGGTCCGGAGACAGAGCAGAAGGGCCTGAGAGAGATCGGTGCTTTTTCTGACATGATATATGCTGAGCCCACTACTCGAGTAGATGTGTCAGATCTCGCCAATTGGTATTTCCAATTCTGCTGGCCTGTCAAACTAAGCCTATGGTGGACTGATGCGGTGATCCCCCGTGATATTCTGCTAGCGAATTCTGAGAGTTCTTTCTAACAGCACTGGTATCCGAGCAAAAGTGGTATAACCCCGCATGTGGCCAGGAAGAGGAAGCTCAACCTATGAACCGAGGCTACACAAAGGTGCTTGGCGCAGCAAGGGTCTCGCGATGCGCCTGCGGCCCGATTTCATATTTAAACTGCTGGAGAGATTTATGACATACTGTGCACGTATTTGGCGATAATTATCTGGGAGCACGGCTGTCGTCACAGCCATCCAACGGGGAAAAAAAAAGAAAACTTGTCTGATACTTTGTGCTAGATATAAGTAGATTATGGCAACCTCGATTGGCCTCAAGACCTCCCGATTGTCAGTTCGGTGAATTGAGGGGGGGGGGGGGGTTTAT
>Ga0307507_10008187_pt1 | contig 14647 bp, 13 predicted proteins | sample 7_EM_MG_FD_207223 | JGI IMG/M metagenome (GOLD analysis project Ga0307507, IMG submission 207223) | Populus trichocarpa ectomycorrhiza microbial communities from riparian zone in the Pacific Northwest, United States - 7_EM | ecosystem: Host-associated > Plants > Roots > Unclassified | place... | reverse complement strand
AGTATAGGGAATTTTTAGGTAGAATAAAAAGAAAAGTTGCAAAATAGAAAATAGAAAACAAGAGTCCAAACTCAAAATAAAGAGGGCGTCGTGAATGGAACAAGGCGCACTTCCACACCTCGTTGTTTGGGGTACCAATAGGCACCGATATGAAAAGGAATACATAGGCGTGAAAGAGAGGCAAAGAAGGAAGCATTCTCGTTTTCACGCGTTGTCTCCACCCGCACACTGCCGCCATGTCAACATTTCCTTAGGCTATCAGCCGTGAAGCCTGTATGTAATGCTGTAAGACAATGGGCGCGAGAATGTAGATCCTTAACCACTGGCATCTATGTAGGTACATGAATTTATACATTGACAGGGGAGTACCCAAGGAGAGCCTTTCATACATATGCAGCCTGAACTCAGATTCTTGCGACTCGGAGGAATGTCAGATGTTACAAACGAGACCGCGTGGTCCAATTGAAAACAAGAGATTAGGCATGTGCAATGTGCATGAGAATTTGAGGCGACAGTGGCGAGCTCCTGAGAGGGCCGAATGACAACGGCATGAGATGAAGAGGATGGAAGCGCTGAAAAGGACTCCGCAGGGGGTGTAGAGAGAGAGAGAGCGAACCAGAAGGATTGGAGGGGAAGGCGACGAGCTCGTGGGAGGGCTGAACGGGAACAGCGTGAGGGGAAGAGTAATTCAAATACATTCCGGCGGGGGATGGTCATTGGAAAGGGCGGAGGAACCCTCCGCGGTAGATATAGGAAAAGAGAGCGAAGTAAATTACAGTTGTAAAAGGGATAGAGGAGGTTGTCCTGCAACTCGCTGAGAACATGCCACCGGGCCTAGTCGTCGCCACGTGGCGCTGTCCCAAGACACGGGTCTTTCGATTTCAATGATCGAATCGTCTTCAAGTTGATTTGACTGTTGATTGGATTCCAGCAACGCTTTGGTTTTGAGACTTTTTACAAGTCTTGCGATGCCTATTGAGAACACTCTGAGTAGTGAACGCCCTCCCGCAGTCATGGCATGAGTGGGTTTTGTGACCGAAATGAGAGTTCATATGGTCTGGAATACACTCATCAGCGAAAGCACAACAAACATCTGCAGAGTAGGGCTCTTACTCATCAAGTTGTGCTTCGCGGTGAAGGTCTGAGAGCATAACGAACAACTATGCCTTGGGGGGTATTTCCTCCTTTGCTTACTTGCCGCAATTATTTCTGCCGAAGCAACCACCTCACGGTGATGCGTTCCACCGGCAGACCGACTGTGGGCCAGTGGAAGGCCCTTATCGGCGAGAGGATCATTGCCCCGGTCGCTGAACAACTCGGATATTGATGCGTCATATCCAGTACCAAAGGTTGAGTCGGACATAATATCATCTCTATCACCTGTTGCATCTCCTGGTTCTAGAGATTCTTCAAGTGAGAGAGTATTTCTGCCGCCCCCAAAGAAGGATGGGAAGTAAAAGTTTGTTTCGTGGGGTTGGGTGGATAATTCGGAAGCATGATGGTTCAAACTGTTCGTCGCAGAGATGCCTCCGGATAACTCCTTTTCCAATGGAAGGCGATATGCACTTGGTCCACTGGAACAGGAAAGGTTGTTGTAGGGCATGACATCACTCCCATCAGCATTCTGCCATTTAAATGTTTGGGAGGTGGGCACGGGCAAGACAGCATGCGACATGGAATAAACTTCATCGTTGGAAGGGGCTTGAATGTGAAATTCGCCATCCCTGCGAACGAACTTTCCCTTCAAATATTTCAAGTCTGCCTGGGTTGAATCCTCAAACAAGTCAGATTTGGCATCAACATTGTCATTGTCAGCCGCCTCTTCGATATCAGACCCATTCAGTGAGGCCATCCAGATACTCGCCTCGCTAGGATAATGATATTTGCTAGATTTATTATCATCACCCGAATCGTCAACGGATTTCTTGAAGAATGGAGGGGAGTTATCTTTCATGTTCGAAAGTTGCGAAGGCCATAATTTTCGCTTTCCCAGTAGAGGGCGATCTTCGACCTCTGCTCTGACAGAAACGTCAGATGATGTACTGAGGCCTTGAGATGGCCTTGCTTTCTCTTCTAGGTAGACGGTTCCTGGGAGAAAATGTTCAACCCTTGACAACACAATGTTTAGTCAACCTCACCATTCTTCTCTTCAACGATATGAAATGCCTCTTGAATCCGATGTGGAAGGTCTTGGACTGTACTCGTCCAATCAACATCCTAACATCCGCTTTACACTTCAAATCAAGTAATGAAGTTCATGGCTCACCGAGTCTCGAATCACAGAGCACCAGTCGCCGTCATGGACAACTACAACTCTGGCTTTGGGGCACTATGAAAGTTCAAGGACTGATTAGTGGCAGGTTTTGAGTTTGTACGTAGTAGTAAGCGGCACCTTTCGTAGCATCATGTCGATGACATAGGCTGCGGGGTGAGCTGCTGTTATCTTCAAGATAGTAAACATTTGAAGAGGGATATGATATAACCAGAAGTGCTGACCTGTGCAGGGATCATTGAATCAGACACCTTGGAGCTACCCCCGCGACTATGACCACGCAAAAAGCCTATGCGACCTTGAATATGATGTCAGTTTGAGTGCCCACAATCAGGGGAAGCAGGAGACAGCGTACTTGAAAGAGAACTTATGGCACCTGAAACTGAAGGGAAAGGGCTCTTGGGGGATCGCACCGATGCTTGATCCTTCGCTAAAGACGCCACCTTCAATTCGAGACGCTCCCAGTCATCCTTACCGATAGCAGGGGTGAACGACCGGATAAAGGTACACTGATTTCGTGGAGGAGACACGGAGCCGTTGACTCCTAAATTCATAAGTTCATCCTCTTCAGGACCAGACTTCGCCTCCGAAGCCGCGCCCTCATAATCCCATTTATACGGCGTATATGAAGGATGTCGACCTTGACATCCGTTACCAACAGGATTGAATTTCAAGAGGGACACCTTGTCTTCAGGACGTATCGACTGGAGATGCGAGTAGGTTGCAATTCCCCACGAGATTGTCTTGTCACACCCGGTGACCAAGTGAAGTTCCCCATTGCCAACTTCTCGAGCGCAAGGCCCGTTGGCGTACTGGTACCAGCTTTCAGCGTGAATCAATGCATATTCCCTAAATCTCCTAATACTTTTCAAATCTTCGTGGTATGCTCCTTGAGGCATTGCTAGAATAGCGCCGTCAGAGCCGGAGCATTCAAACGTTGCCCTGTTATAACCTTCGTTAGTGCCCCTGAGATGTGGAAGGGACCGCGGCTTACTCTCGCTTCTTTATAGACGGACTGGATAAATAACTGTGCGAACAATGAGCATGGAACTCGGAAACATCTGCGGGTCTAAGCAGAAAGCAAGAAAAGCCCTCGGGCAGCTCATTAGGGTTATTAGGATGTCCTGGCGGGAGACAGACATTGAAAAGGAAGTCAAAGCCACCATCCGATGTGAAGGTCCCAACATCACCGATGCTGACACCTTGTCGCCGGTATGAGTGAGAAAGTCTCATGTTGGGTTGAGGAATCCAGAGAGGGAAACCATGTTTTTTGAGATACATGTGACGCTCATAGATGACGTTACTGGGCTCTTCTTCGACGAGATTTTCCTCTTCATCGGATGGGGAGTCTGGAGACTGCTCAATGTCAGCACATTGGCCATGCTGGCAAGAGAGAAAGCCAACCTCGTTTTTGGAAGATACTTCGCTACCACCAAGGCCTGAATGGTATCAGCACGAAGTAAGAATTGAACCAGGTTTCTTTGAAAAACCATTGAGACTACGTACCTGAATCTGTGGACGCACTGAACTCCTCCAGCGAGCTTTGTTCTTGGTTTGATGCAGATGAAGCGCTAGATTTTGAATAGGGCAGATCCCTAACCGAGGATGAAGTGCTAGCATGAGGCGAGTCTCCAATCGAGCCCGAAGTAGTAGGATTGCCGACGGCCAATGCAGTAGACGATGTGTCGGAGTCAGACCCCCCAATACCTAAGGAATTTCCAATGATTAAGAGGTCTTTGAAGATGTGCAGCATGCGTACTGATATTGAATGTAACCCTGGTATGGTCTCCTAGCGAGTTGTTAAATTCCCCACCCAGCACACTTGGGGTTAAAGCACCCGAGAAAATGGATGCCCTAGTCAACAATTTAGAATAACTGGTCGAATACATGCTCAGAACCAACGTACTCTGTGCTTTCCACTCGAGGGGCGGCCTTCGTTTCGTCGGCTGTCGAGGTAGACCTAGTCGTACGTCTCTTCGACTTCATTTCAACCTAACGATTTGGAGGTACCAATTAACTATGTGTGAGCACAGGTTTTCCTGGGCGCTTCTAGTCAAGGTGAAATTCCCATGCTCATTTAGCGAGCTCGTTATCGCTTTGCAAGATATTGGTGCTTGTCTTCATTGCTTGCCAAGTTCCAACTTCCTCGCGACCTAGGTAGAGTAGTAGGCAGGCCGCGCTGGCGGAACGTTCTTGTGCGATTCGTTGTCCTTAGTAGCTAATTGGAAATGACGCAGTATTGAAGCATACAGTAAACGGGGTCGGGACTGATGTACACATCGGTTTTTTGTGGGCTTTGGGTTTCCGTCGTCGTTGTTAGACTCTTTTAACGAGTGGTCCAGGCTCGATTTTCTGGCCGTGTCGTTCATAAAATTTCCTTGTGTTCGTGAACTCCGACATAGAAAGTGTGACGAAGTAGATGGAGCGGTGGCGAAATAGAGGTTTAAGTTGAATTGAACGCAAGTGGCAGACTAGTACTGCCGCAGACCTCATTGTGGATTCTGAGAGGAAATGCCAGTCAAATAAAGACCAACGAACGTAGTGTTGACGCAAATGCTGGTGTTGACTTCGTCGCCCCCGCCCCCATCCTCTTTTTACGTTTTGTAGATGTACAGGGGCCTGGTGGTGCCGCAATGGTGTAGAAGACGGAGTCATAGGAAATTCATCAATGGAAGGAAAAGAAGAATTCGAAGGCCCAAAACATGATGAAAAGTGGAAGCAAAAACTTTTGGTACCATAGCGCTGCTAGCTATGTAGGTGATAAGCTTCTTTAAAAGACGCGGTAAGGGGGGTATTAGTGTCAAATCTAAATTAGAGTCCAGTGTGATAATTGAGAAAAAGTAGATACTCGATGAGTACTGTATCAACGTTAACACCTTTCACAAATTCCTGATCCATCGAAGGGCAAGTCTCTCCAGAAATGGGGCCGGAGGTCACTGGCCCCGAACTTCAACTCCTAATCCAGCACCACATCAACCCGACGTATAGAAGGTACGAATGGTTTGTATCTGTCTAGGAGACACTGGCTCTCACCAGCGTTAGGCCGCTGATGAATATGGGACGTGGGCGGGGGAAAGCGGCCAAGACATCCAAAATAGAATCATGTTCATCACTAGACGAAAGCGTAAGTTCGGCATCCCCACAAACGGACCCCTGCGTGAATTCTGACTCTTCGCCAGGATCGTGGAACAAGTCATCGACATAATCTTCGGCCGACACGTACTGGGCACAGGAAGACAGTTGGAGTTTCCGAAGGAACTTTTGTCGGTTTTAATTTGGCGATTCATAGCCTTAAGGCCTTCAGCTCTTTGTCATCTGGGCCATTACGGAGGAGGAGAACTGATTTTCATCTCCTGTAGCTGGTGAAATGGCTCAAGAAAATCAAAAACTTCCGCGAGCTCCGGTTTTTGGACTCTGAGCAGAACGAATCCTCCTCTGGCTCTAATTTGACGTGAGCGTGAGGCAATGTCCTGCGCGATTTTCTTGCGCCAGGCTCGTCGGGACTCTGCTGTGCTGTGAGTGAAAAGTAGCCAGGGTTGGTACATTGTCCTCGTGTATGAGAAGAAAGGCCAACTTCGCGTTCGAAAGACGTGTTAATGTCATGGCCTAAATAACGTCAGGTCAAAAGTGAATACCATATTATCCAAAGGATACATGCCTGATTGGGCGAAGCCGCTCGACTCCCCCAGTGTCAAGTTTTCTTCTTGATCCGGGGGTACGTTCCCAACCGAAGCCGACGCGCTCACTGCTCCGAGTCGTGTGGCGCAAGATGTGTCCAAGTGAGATCTCACAGCTGAGTGAGTCAGAATCTTTTTGAGACGTGAGGCATGCGTACTGGTGGAAATGTAACCCTGCTTTCAAAGTCTCTTCGGCATTTGCTAGCCTCTTGATCAAGCGCAGTTGACTCGGAAGACGCAACGTTCGGAAAAAGAGATGGCATACTAGCGAAGTCAGACGAGTATATGGACTGCGGGATCAAAATTGACGCACCTTCGCTTGCCATTGCGGAGAGGCCTTTGTATTTGCTGTGAAGAGGGCTTTTGTGGTACCTCTCTTGGGGTCCCTTATTTAAAGGTTTGAACCCTGTTTGAACCGTCCGTTATGATCCTTCATGGGTCCAAACCAATAAGTTCCTAAAAAAAGGTAAGATGTTGTTGCGGCATGAGATGAGCATCTGACTTGACTGGAGATGTTTCCTCATTGTCTTTGTGCATAAATTGCAGGAGGTTTTCAGCGATCCACACGGTCGTTGATTATCCACGTTGATGAGACCCGTCCCTGACTGGCGCGTTTCTTTGAACAGAAAACGAGGAAGGAAACGACTATGGCGATGGTTGAAATATTGAGGAGTCGATTGTGGATGAGGAGATGAGGACCAGATGCCAAGTGTGAACAATCGTTTGACCCTTTTGATTGCTTCCACTCGCGAGGCCACCACTGTGAGTGTCAGTTTCTCGCTTTCCTAGCATCAAGGCTGCGGAGACGTGGGTTTTGGCACTGATGTTGCCAGTACTTAGCAAGCAAATATTCGTTGACGACAAATGTTCGACGTCCGACTTCCATGACTTCCACCCGATTCTCACAGAACCACCTCCTGAAAAGCATCCACCATAAGTAATCTACATCTCGAACGATGACTTTTGAAATGCCAGACTACCCCCTCCCCACGCTCGACAGACTAGGTGGACCCGTTGCCCCAGACCTTGACGCAATAAAATCGCACAGTACAGGTTCGCCACCTTCTCCGCCGCAGCTATTCAGAGGCCATGTCCAGTCTTCTCATCAAGGAGAGCCACTGGCATGTCATGTCACGGTTAGCTCTCACCTCCTCACTGATCGACTAGCTCAATCGAAAGGGCAGAACTTTCGCATGAAAGACAAGCTACTGGGCTTGGAGTAGCCTTACCCCGATCTTGCATGGAACAACCCGATGTTCGAGTTCCAAACTGACGTAGGGAACGCGTCGTCTCGTACCGACGGTGGATCAGTGGGGAGTGGAAGGCTGCACGTGGTGTATACCAATTTGGAGAGCCTCAAAGGGTTTTCGGAGAGAGAGGGTGAATTGAGGGATTCTGATCCTGATCATGGACGGTGGGAGGAGCAACTTGAGATGGAGGGAGAGTAAGTTTAAGGACGGGGACCCGACGGTACTCATTGTTGGAGTCGGACAGATTGGGGTGAGGTCGAAACACCTTGACATATCCTCGGTACTTGTGAGGCGAAATGCCAGGGTGGGTGATAACTGGAGAGACAGGTATGAGACTTTGTGTCTACATGATCCTTCACATCTCTGACTATGAGGACGACAGCTGACTTGATTTTTTTGTAGGGCATCATCGTATGCCTTATCTTCCGTGAGTTTGAAGCTTCCCCCCTATCTCTATCTCATGGTTACACAGCCCACGATATTGCCCAGGACTATTACAACCATGGAGTCGGTAGGTTGAGGATCAATCTGACCATGGTCATTGATTTGCTCACTTTCCCATAGATGATTTCGAGCGAATCTCGACGTATATCATGTCCACAACAAATGGCTGGAAAGAATTGGCAGATGGTAGGCATTTACGATTCGGATGCCCTGAGGATCGATCATTCTCAAAGTGAAACCGATAGGGCTATACTTTGAACACGCTCCACCTGTGGAAGTCGCAGATAGACTGAACGCCTCCTTCCCACATTACATGGCCGTCGGCATCAACCAGCGCAAGGTCCAAGCTATAGCTGAGGCAGACAAGTTCCCCCTTTCGCCCTCTGCCACCGAGGAAAATGACTCGCCTTGCTTGAAGGGATATCCGAAAAGTTGGCTTTAGACTTAATTGGGGCATTAAGGATACTGGGTTTGGCCTTCTAGCATGGGATAGATATTACTTGGGCAAGTCCATTGCTCCTTAATATTCGGGAAAGCAGCTGGGCTCACCACGGGCGATATAGACACCGGAGCCACTCAGTTGATTGCTGAGAGCAAGATCAAACTCAAGAACGGCGCCCTCATCGAGTACTTCATGGAGACAGGACAGGCATCAAATTCGACCATGGCAGTGAGCTAGCGGCCGACGTGGTTGTGTTTGCTACTGGGTGAGAGCCGTCCCCTTCCCCTTCTCACTGTGATGGCTGATGTCATCTTCCTTTCTCCCTTCAGGTTGGGTGATCCTCGGGAGCACATACGTAGAGTTTGCGGGGACGAAGTAACGGATAAATGTAAAGCGATTTGGGGCTTTGACGAGGAGGTAGAAGTGAAGGGCACCTGGCGGGACTTGGGTGTTCCAGGGCTGTGGTACATGATGGGTTCGTTCGTCCTTTGGTTGGGATTTCTGATACTGACGTCCAATGTTTTGTTTATTTAGGAAACCTGTCTCTTTGCCATTTCCATTCTATCGACCTTGCGCTTCCTAAGCGTTCTTATCCATCTTCAACATAATCTCAGGAAGTTGCTGACCATTTTCGTTCTCTCTCAGAAATCAAAGCCATTATAGCTGGTAGATTCACTCTAGGCTCGACGTTTGCAAAATTTGACGCGAAATACTCGTCAAGGACAGACCAACTCTTACGTAAAGAGTATCAGGTCGAAACGTGAGCGCCAAAGCTCTGGCAGTACACTGCAAGTCGACCAGGCTCAGCAATGTTGCTAGCTCCTACACTGCAACACTTATAACGTTACAAAAATGTGCGTTTCCCCAATTGAGGCGAAGAAATTCTGGAATGTGGCCTTGAGGAAATGAAGAAAACCACCCAACGAGTCACCTTGCTATCGTCTACAATCGCGGCGTAATGATTTCAGCTGGAAGGAAGAGTGCCCTTCACCTTTTGGTTTCAAAGTGAAACGTCCTTTAGGAAGGACTGCCTTTATTATCCATGCCTTTGAAATGCAAAATGACGCTGCTCAAAAGAGATCAATGAAATGAAACGAAAGGGCGATGGGGAGCAAATCGAAATGGGTTCAAGGTTACTTATTTTGTAGATGATGGACGATGGACAAAGGGAGGGGCCTTCAATAGCGCACCCAGTGACAACAGCACAGTTTTCAATCTTGGAACTCAATGAGCGGTATACCATGACTGCAGTATCTGCCTCAACGTCAACGTCCGCCATACATCCTTCTCCAACGCCAATTTTTCAACACTCTCCTCCAGCTCCCGCTGATACTCCCCGACTTCTCCTTGCTACGATGACATCCTTCCTTCGCTTCCACTCAACCTGCTCCCTCCGTCGTGTTGGGCGCGAGAGGCTCATCTTGTCCTCTTCTTATTCTAGTGCCTCGGCCCTAGGGCGCTTGCCGGCAAGAATGGTGGAGAGGTATTTGGATGAAGTCGCGGAAAGGCCGGCATACTTCCGCCGCTGTGTGGGCGCATCGAGGGGTAAAAGAGCTTCCGGTGTTATGCCTTTGCGTGTTCCCGTTGCGGAGTTGTTGCGCTGGTCGTTAATGTCAATGTGGAGGTGGGAGCGTCAGGAGAGGAGGAGATCATTGAATTAGGTCGATTCTAGAGCGACACCACTCACCTTGCTAGAATCAGGACTCGGATCGTCGTAGTAGACACCAATCGACGGCATTTCCGGTGGAGATACGGATGCCTTTAGCCAAAAATATTAGCTAAATCGTCTTGGAGGATATGGACGGCACGCCTCACCAACGTTTGACCTATACGATCGTCACTAGCTCATCCACCTGACGTTGGGATTCTCTTAACCTGGGAAACTCTTCCAAGGCGTGTACCAGTTCCAAAGTTCTTCCATTGCCAATTGTAAAATGTATATTTGATGCATACATGCCCCCTCTGGCCATTTCGGTCTTTCCCCTTCTTCCCGATGTATCCTCGTTCCTTGGAGTACCAATAGACAGCGATATGAAAAGGAATACGTAGCCGTGAAGGAGGCAGGAAGGAAATATCGTCTTCGAATGTATGTAATAATATCATCATTATCGATTTCACGCGTTGTCTCCACCCGCGCACTATCGATGGCGATGGCCGTCGACATGTCAACATTTCCTTAGGTTATCAGCTGTGAAGCCTGTATGTAATGCTGTAAGACAATGGGCGCGAGAATGTAGCTCCAACTGCGCATCTAACATTAACCATCTATGTAGGTACATGAATTTATACATTGACAGGGGAGTACCCAAAGCCTTTCATACATATATGCGCCCTGAACTCAGATTCTTGGGACTCGGAGGAACGAGTCAGATGTTACAAACGAGGCCACCACCATTGAACAAAAGATGAGGCATGTGCATGAGGACCTCAGGCGAGCCCGGCGAGCTCCTGAGAGGGCCGAATGACAACGGTATGAGATGGAGAGGAATTGAATATCATTTTAAAGAGTGATGGACGTTGGAAGGGCTGAAGAGGACTCCGCAGGAGGTGTGGAGAGAGAGAGCGAACCAGAAGGATTGGATGGGAAGGCGACGAGCTCGTGGTGGGGCTGAACGAGAACAGCGTGAGGAGAAAAGTAATCCACATGCCATTCCGGCGGGCAATGGACATCGGAAAGGGCGGAAGAAACCTCCGCGGTAGAAATAGGAAGAGAGAGCGAAGAAATTTACCGTTGTAAAAGGGAGGAAAGGAGGTTGTCCTGCAACTATCTGAGAACATGCCACCAGGCCTGGTCGTCGCCAGGTGGCGCTGTCCCCGACATGGGTCATTCGATTTCAATAATCGAATCGTCTTCAAGTTGATTTGACTGTTGGGTGGGTTCCAGCAATACTTCGGTTTTGGGACTTTTTACAAGTCTTGCGATGCCTATTGAGAACACTCTGAGTAGTGAACGCCCTCCCGCAGTCATGGCATGAGTGGGCTTTGCGACCGAAATGAGAGTTTATATGGTCTGAAATACTCATCAGCGAAAGCGCAACAAAGATCTGCAGAGTAGGGCCCTTACTCATCAAGTTGTGTCTCGAGGTGAAGTCCTGAGGGCATAACGAACAACGAAACCTTCCTGGTTTTAACCTCCTCGCTTCACTTGCCGCAAGTGGCGTCTTCAAAACAATCGTCGGACGCTGGTGGGTTCTACCGGCAGGCTGACTGTGGGCCAGTGGAAGGTCCTTATCGGCGAGAAGATCAGTGCCCCGGTCGCTGAACAAGTCGGATATTGATGCGCTGTATTCAGCACCAAAGGTTGAGTCAGACATGATATCATCTCTATCACCTGCTGCATTTCCTGGTTCTAGAGAATCTTCAAGTGAGAGAGGGTTTCTGTCGTCCCAAAAGAAGGATGGAAAGGGGAAGTCGTGAAGTTGGGTGGATGACTCAGGAGCGTGATGGTTTAGACTGTTCGCCGCAGAGAGGCTAAGTCTACCTCTGACAATGCCATCGGATAACCCCGTTTCCAATGGAAGGTGATATGTGCTTGGTCCACTGGAACTGGAAAAGTTGTTGTAGGGCATGACACCACCCCCATCATCATTCTGCCATATATATGTTTGGGAGGTGGGCATGGGCATGATAGCTTTCGACATGGAATAAACTTCATCATCAGAAGGGACTTCAATATGAAATTCATTACCCCTGCGAACAAACTTTCCCTCTGAATAATTCAAGTTTGCCTGGGTTGGATCCTCGAACAAGTCAGATTTGGCGTCATCATCGTCATCGTCAGCTAACTCTTCGATGTAGTCTAATTGCTGGAACATCATCTTGATGATGGTGTTTAGCATGACGTGATGCGTATTGTCCAAATCATTTTTGTCAAGCTTGAAAGGACCCTCGTCATCGAGTCAGTCCACGAATTGCTGTGTGAATGAAATTAACCGGGAACTCACCTGGCTAGAATTATGATTCACGCTGAATTTGTTGTCGTGGGAGGGATTGTTCCTCAGTGTCTGGATTTGCAATGAAATGTATTCTAGGAAGCCATCAGTCCAAGAACTTTCTTTATGAACCATTTCAAGCCCCAAATGCCCCTGGTCATTCAATTAATCGACGTGATTCCCGGACGGACGTAACCATGGGGAGGCTTACCTCGCTAGAATCCGAATTGGACTCATCGTCACAGTCATCACCCAACGTCTTCAGAGACCGAGGAGCAGAAAAAGACTCTTTGAAGGAGTCTTTATTTTTCGCTTTCTGAACTTGATGGAAAATGAACTCCAGAAGGGGGATATCCGGGAGCAAGTTATCTTCGTCACACAGTTCATCTTCGTCATCCTAAAAACGACTACGACCATCAGACTCATTCAGTGAGGCCATCCAGATACTCGCCTCACTACCATAATGATATTTTTTGCTAGGTTTAAAATCATCGCCCCAATCGTCAACTGATTTCTTGAAGAATCGAGGAGAGTCAACTTTCATGTCCGAAGAGGATATTTCAAAAGTTCGATCTTCAAGTAGATGGAAGTCTTCATGACCCAAGTCATTGTCGTCGTCCTAAGAACAACTATGTGGTCAAGCCCATCCAGAACAGCAGAACCGTCTTTATACTCGCCTGAACAAAACCATGATATGCATTAGGTTTGATATTTTCGTCCCCATCAAATGTTTTCTTGGAGCACGGAGGGGAGTCAACCTCCATGTCAGAAGGGGATGTCTCAAAGGGATCGAAAAGTTGCGAAGGCCATAATTTTCGATTTCCGAGCAGAGGGCCATCTTCAACCTCTGCTCTGACAGAGACGTCAGATGATGTACTGAGGTCTTGAGATGGCGTTTTCTCTTCTAGGTAGACGGCACCTGAGGGGAAAATGTTGAATCGTTGACAACACTGTGTTTAGTCAACCTCACCATTCTTCTCTTCAACGATATGAAATGCCTCTTGAATTCGACGTGGAAGGTCTTGAGCTACAAGCGTCCAATCAACATCCTAATACCTGCTTTACACTTCAAATCAATTAATGAAGTTCACGGCTCACTGAGTCTCGAATCACAGAGCACCAGTCGCTGTCATGGACAACTACAACCTTCGATTTGGGGCACTACGAAAGTTCAGGGACTGATTAGTGTCAGGTTTTGAATTTGTATGTAGTAATAAGTGGTACCTTTCGCAGCATCACGTCGATGACATAAGTTGCAGGGTGAGCTGCTGCTGTCTTCAAGATAGTAAACATTTGAAGAGGGGTGTGATGCAACCGAAAGCGCTGACCTGTGCAGGGGTTATTGAATCAGTCACCTCGGAGCTACCCCCGCGGCTATGACCATGCAAAAAGCCTATGCAACCTTGAAAATGGTAGTTGGAATGCGCACAATGACAAGAGACAGGAAACAACATACCTGGGAGTGAACTTAGGACACTTATAACTGATGTGAAAGGGCTCTTGGGGGATTGCACCGATGCTTGATCCTTCACTAAAGACGCGACATCCGATTCGACATCCTTCCAGTCACCATCGCCCAAAGCAAGGGTAAGCGACCGGATGAAGGTACACTGATTTCGTGGAGGATTGGAGCTGTCGACTCCTAAATTCGTAAGCTCGTCCTCTTCAGGACCCGACTTCGCCTCTCCCACACCCTCATAATCCCATTCATACGTTGTATATGAAGAATGTCGACCTTGACGTTCGTTACCAACAGGATTGAACCTCAAGAGGGACATGTTGTCTTCAGGACATTTCGACTGGGGATGTGAGTAGGTTGCGATTCCCCAGGAGGTTGTCTTGTCACACCCGGTGACCAAGTGAAGTCTCCGATTGCCAACTTCTATACCGAGATGCCATTTCACGTACAGATACCAGCTTTTAACGTGAATGAATGCATATTCCCTAAATTTCCTAATATTTTTCAAATCTTCTTCGTATGCCCCTTGAGGCATTGCTAGAATAGCACCGTCAGAACCGGAGCATTCAAATGTTGCCCTGCTACAACCTTCGTTAGTACCCCGGGATGTGGAAGGCATCAGCGACTTACTTTCGCTTCTTTACAGACGGATTCGCTAAATGGCTGTGCGAAGAATGAGCATGGAATACGGAAACTTCTGTTGGTTTCAGTTCAAGGGGAACAAAGCCTTCGGGAACTTCAGCGTTACTTGCGTGCCCAGCGGGCAAGCAGACATTAAAGAGGTAGTCGAAGCCACCATTTTTAGTGAAAATTCCGACATCGCCAATGCTGACACCTTTTCGTTGATATGAGCGAGAAAGTGCCATGTTGGGCCGAGGAATCCAAAGAGGAAAACCACGCTCTTTGAGAAACATGTGACGCTTGTAGATGGAGTTACTGGATTCTTCTTCAACGCGATTGCCCTCCTTTGTGGGTGGAGACTGTCCGGTGTCAGCATACTGGTCAGGCTAAGAAGGGAACAGACAGACCTCTACTTCGTCTACTTCAAAAGATGCGCTACTGCTGCCAAGACCTGAACGGGATAACCGAAGAGTAAGAATTGAACCCAACTTGCTAAGAAAGGACCTGGAAAGAACACATGCCTAACTCAGTGGACACACTCGACTCTTCC
>Ga0307507_10008186_pt1 | contig 14648 bp, 6 predicted proteins | sample 7_EM_MG_FD_207223 | JGI IMG/M metagenome (GOLD analysis project Ga0307507, IMG submission 207223) | Populus trichocarpa ectomycorrhiza microbial communities from riparian zone in the Pacific Northwest, United States - 7_EM | ecosystem: Host-associated > Plants > Roots > Unclassified | place... | reverse complement strand
GGGGCTATCTCCTTACGGAGAGCCCTTACTTCTTCTACTAGCCCTTTTAGGACATCTTTTTCCTTTTCTTTTCCTTTTATAAAGGGATTTTCTCCTGCTAGGATACTCCTTGTATAGTCCTCTAGCTATTTAACTTGTTCTTTTTCTTCTTCTTCTTCTAGCCCTTTATATGCCTGGGTTAGGCCTTCTAGAGCTTTTTATAGGTATTGTTCTGGAGAAAGGGGAGGAAAAGGTATAGGTGTACTAGGTGTGCCATCCGTAGTAGTTATTGGTTTCTTTTTTACAGGTTTTTGGTTTTCTTTTTCAGGAGAAGTTTAAGAATGTTCTCTTTTCTCTCCCTTCTTAGATAAGCTACGAGGAGAAAGAAAAGAAGATGAAAATAGAAATCTATTATCATTTCTTTCTATAGGGGTTTCGCCTATAGACTCGTTATCGTCACTCGTCTCTATAGGAGGTTTCTTTTTAGGCCTGCCCGGCTTTGGCATCTTGTAGGAGGAGCTTGCTAGTTTTTACTATCCTTATACCCTTTTTCCTTACTAATCCTACTAGAGGATTTCTGGGGAGATTAGGTTTAAGGTAGTAGTAATACTAGACCCCTGGTATTGGTGGTAGTAGTAGTGGTAGTAGTTTTGGTGTTCCTGTCCGTGCCTCGCTTACAAGCTAGGACCACCCCTAAGAAGAATTTTCTGTTGGGGGAAAGGGGGTAAAACGACAATTAAATCCCTCTATAGCTCGCTAGGCAGTAGGAATTGGGTCTTGAAAGTTGGAAAATCGAATGTTTTTGGTGGTAAGATGGGTATGCGTAAGTTTTGAAGTGCGGCGCTACCTTTTGGTAAGGTTGCATGTGTGGTGAAAGGTACCACCACAAATAACAATATGGACATTGATACTATGCAAACTGGGGCCATAAACATCCAATTTGGCATCGGCTTAACCGCATTAATTAGATCAGTTGCAGTTAAGACTCCAATTGGCCTAGTTAACTTTCACGTAGTAAAAGCGGATACCCCTTTCCTACTTTGCCTTGCGGACATGGACAGGTTATAGGTTTACTATAACAATATTACAGACACCCTAATTAGCCCCGCTATTGCCCTAGGAAGCAAGCATATTACCCTGCCAATTATACGACAATTCGGACACCCGTTCCTTATATGGGGAGAGACTTTACAGACCTACATTCAGGAATCTTTTGACTATAACCCGTGTTACCTTACCAGTACTAAAATCCACCGCCTATACCGCCGTTTCGGCCACCCGTTAGCCAAAAAGCTATATAGAGTCCTTAAACGCTCTGGACATGACGACGTTAATAAGAAGGCAATTAACCACCTAACTAAATACTGTTCCTTTTGCTAGAAATACGGATATTCCCTAGGCCGATTTAAGTTTACTCTCTATAAGGACCTTGATTTCAACCACTTAGTATATATAGATATTATATACATTAACGGCAGCCTAGTATTATATATAATTAATAAGGCAACCCGCTATTAAGCCGCCTGTTAGTTGCAAAATATATCCGTAAAATATACTTAGGATATTTTACGGACCTGCTGGATTAACACATATGTTGGACCCCCTAAGTATATCACCCACGACACTAGTAGGAACTTTATTAGCAAGGAATTCCAACAGTATGCTACGGCCATGGCTATTTTAATAAAAGCCGTTCTAGTTAAGGCGCACTGGTCTATTAGGCTTATTAAGCGAGCTTACCTAACCTTACGGAGAGCTTACTAGATTATTACGGATAAATGCAAGGATATTTAAAAGGAACTAGCTTTATAGATGGCCGTAAAAGCCGTTAACAATACTGCTAGCCCTAACGGACTAGTACCTACCCTCTTAGTTTACGGAACCTACCCAAGGATAAGCAACCTAGACCCTCCTGCCCCGTCTATTACGGAATAAGCAGCTGCAATATAGAAGGCAATAGCCGAAATAGTTAAATTACGGGCCAAATAAGTTGTTAATAGCGCTCTGCACTACTATAACGGACTAGATATAACCTTAGTTTATAACCTCCCGCTTAATTCTAAAGTCCTTATATGGCGTAAGAGCGGTAATTGGACTGGACCTTGTTGTTTACTAGCTATAGGAAATGAAATATGCTATATACAACTTCCTAATAGACCTACTAGGTTTAGAAGCACGTCTATAAAACTCTATTTTCGGTCTAAAAATACCTATGACTATAATATCAAACTAGATGAACTGGAAGCACCCCCGCCTACTTTAGAAGTCCCCTAGGAACTCACTAAACTTGCTAAACCTACTATAAAGCGTGGTTAAGGACGCCCCTAAAAGCACCCCATAACTAAGAACCCTATAATGGAGAATTACCTAACCTCCGTAGGCATATCTGTAAGACAACCCCTACTTGCAGATATATTATTTCTAGTATAGGAAACCCCTTTTACGGACTTATAACACAAAGAGATTAATAGACTACTTAAAAAGGGCGTCTTTGCGGTTATAATGGAGAAAGACGTCCTATAAGGCGTCTGTATATTTAACTTACGCTTTATTAACAAGATTAAGCACCCTAGTACTAATAAAGCCTTTAAGAAATTAAGGCTTGTTATACAAGCTTATAATAACTAGGGAAAGGACTTAGTCCTTATGCAATCGCCCATAATTTAACAAGTTAGTTAACGGATTATACTTACACTTATATCTAGACTATAGCAAACCAAACCTATAGCCCTCTACTTACAGGACATCTCGCAAGCCTATATACAGTCTAATACCTACCTAAGTAGGGACATTTTTATATAACTACCCCTTAAGCTTAACTTGGAATTAGGAACATTTTTATAGGTTATAAAACCCTTTTATAGAGTGCCGGAAGCTAAAAACTACTAGTTTAAGACATATTACTAGCATTACGTCCATAAACTTAAGATAGAGCAGTTGACATATAACCCCTGCCTCCTATACACCCTATTAAACGGCCTTAGTATTATTGGACTCCAAATAGATAATACCCTCTTCTTAGCAGACCAGACTTTTATGGACGCTAAAGAGACTAAACTATAAGAAGCCAAGTTCCTAGTAAAGCCGTAAGAGCAATTAACTAAGCAGACTCCAATTAAGTTTAATAAAGGTTTAATTATATAAAAGGGTAACTTAATTTAGCTAACTTAGGAACGCTAAGCTTAAAACCTAAGGCTTATTATAGTAAAGCCTACGGACCTTACTAGTTCCTATAGAGAGACCTGTAAAACCATAAATATAAAGGACTAATACATTGCACAGCGTGCAAGAGGCGCCTATATTACCACAGTCTATCAACCTAAATCTGCCTATAATTTATCCTTTACGGCCTAGGTAATAGATCCGCAAGAGGAAAATATTAAGTAGCTTAATAAGCGTATTTAGTGGTAAATTAACAATGCAATAAGAGGACTTACTTTTATACCACTAGACCTAAATTCCCTTAGCGTACTAGTATTTATAGACGCCTCCTTCGCTAATAATAGAGACCTATTATTACAAATTGGCTTTGTAATTGTATTTACAGACCATAATTAGGACGTAAATATACTGTATTAGTCTTTAACTAAATGCAAATAAGTAACCTATAGTGTACTAGCTTCTAAACTATATGCACTAGCTTATAGCTTTAATATAGCAGCCGTAATCAAATCAATAATCTAGAAGATTCTATAATTGGAGCAATTACCCCTGGTTCTATACACTGATTTAAAGTCCCTTTACAACTACCTAGTTAAACTAGGTATAACATAAGAGAAGAGGCTTATGGTCAACCTAATATGCTTACGTTAGGCCTATAAACGACGTGAGATTACAGAGGTTAAGTGGATTAGCGGCGGAGACAACCTAGTAGACGCTATAACTAAGGCAAAGCCATATTAAGCTCTTAAAACTCTAATTAACATAAATAAGCTTAATCTAAAGGTTATAGAGTGGGTAAAACAAGACTAACGGAGTACTTATGGCTCATTTACGATCCGTCAAAAGGCCATACGGTTCATTTACGGCCTATTAGAAGGCCGTACGGTTCATTTTACGGACCATAAGTAGGACTTACAGCCAGACTAAAGCATTGTTTAAAAGGCAGCCTAGAAGGCACCTCGGGAGGGATTTCTTGTGGATTTCTTTTATATTTTACGGTTCTATTAAAGCAATTGTGGAGGCTATATACAAGTGGGTCTATTTTCAGGTGCCACCAGTGTATAATTACAGCACCTAGTGTACCAAACGCGTACTTACGCGTTTGGTGCACCAACCACTTGTTTATAAAGTGCTGACTAATTAGGGGGAGGGCGCGTCAGTATATAGACTACGTAGTCTATTTTAATAGACTCGACAGTCACCACCATCCAAACGAGCATACAATACTATACGTATTTCGTGCCCCTGAATATGACTTACTTGTATTATTAAGTTGATACAAACACTTTATAAAGATTTACGCGTTACCTATCCTATCTTAGATTTCGCTAATTAAGGGTAAAAGATACCTATCCTTTCTTATAATACTGTTTAACTATTTATAGTTAATACACATTCTAAGTTTTCCGTTTTTCTTTAGGGTAAATAACACTAAATATCCCACTTATAGCTGTAATAGTCTAATATATCCCTTTTATAAGTTTTCCTAGACAAATTCCTTAAGTGCTACTAACTCGGTTTTAGTAAGCTTATAGATTAGAAAGAACTTTAGACTTATTCCTAGTTCTAACTCTATTTTATAGTCCTATACTATATACTTTAATAGCTTTTTACTTTTTAGGCCCTATAGCTCTTTACCATACTTATAGTATCTTTTTAGTATATAACTTAAGCCTTACTTAGTCTTTTTATAGGTTGCTCCAACCTAGTACTATATTATCTTAGTTTGCTATCGCATTCTGCATTATTATATATCTTTAATATTAACCTAACCTATAATCCAATTAATTTTTAGGTTGTACTTCTATAACTAAGGCATTCCTAATATCGCCTTATTCTTTCCTAATAGTAGGATATTAAAGGACATCTTAACTAGTCTTCCTTTAATAGTTAACTTAATAGGTCCTGTTTTAAGATTAATAATACCTCCTCTATAGGCTATTAGATCCCCTAAAATTGTTATTAATAGGTATAAATGTTCTTTCTATCTATGTAGTAACCCCATTCTTTTAACTGCTACTAGCAATATATAGTTCCTTATTACTCTACTGTCCACTAGTACTTTAAACTTTTAATCTTGCTAACTAACTTTTAGGTTTAGGTTTAGGTATCTTCCTACAATTCCTCTAAGGGTCTAAGGCTCTACCACTAGCTCCCTCTAGTCCTATAGGCCTCCGCTTTTCCTAACTATTGACTATTAAATCTTAACTATACTTAGTCCCTTTATGGCCAATACTTAGTTTATTTCTTGTCCTTAACATACCATAGATATATATTCTTTAGGCACTCCCACCACTATTATCCGTCTAGGCATTCTTCTATAAGGAACCTTTCTAGTTAAAGTATTAAGTCTCCTAGTTCTTAAATTTCTACTAGGTGCTAACTATGTATATACTTTATATTTCTGTACCGTTTTTCTTCTATTATCTAATATATTCTTATTAAATACTTCTTATACTTATCTTTAGGTGTCCTGTATATATTATATATATTATCCATATATACAATCCATGCTAATATATAATATGCTAGGTGTTTTAGGTTAACTCTAGGCTTATCTTTATCCTTAAGTTTAAACCTTTCCCGCATTATCCTAAATATTACCATATTATTTGCTAGTATTAATACTTATATTATCTTTTTCTAGTCTATAGCCTATTCTTCCAGATTCTTTAATATTATAACTAATACCCCTTTTATATAGCTTATCTGCTTCTTAAATATCACTTAGTCTAGTATAACTTTCTTATTCAGCTATATACAGAAATCTTCCCACTTATCGTTTCCTCTTTCTTTATACCACTTTTAGTATAGCTTAGTAAGTGTATATAACCTATCTATAAGGAAGTATCTCTTTATTACTACATTATTGTAACCTTTTATATGTTGTTTTATAAACCTAGTTAGAACTCCTAGATCCTCTTTTTATTCTAAATCACTTAACTACTTAGCTTTTAGCATTTCTACTCTTAGTCTATTAGTAACTTTCTATATAGGTACTCTGTCCCTTATATATCTTAACATTACTAACCTATAGTCTAGCTTCTATTCTTACTATAAGATAATTCATTATCTAAACTTATCTATACTTTCTTTTAGTTTTCTTCTTCTAAAAGGATTATGACGGTGCTGGAGCTTGTTACCTACTACATTGCCGTTTCCTAGGCAATTTGCCGTAATTTGCCGTTTTCTAGGCAATCTGCTAAATTCTACCAAATTCTGCCAAGTCGCTATTGGCTCGCTTACTACTAGCGCCTTAACAACCCCTTTGTATCTTGCCAGTCCCTACCAGTCTTCTTCTTCTCCTTAGCTTAGTATTCTTGTATGGTAGCAATCTATAAGCTTTAGTTCAGAAGCATTTATACAAGCCCGTCACATTATACTAAGCTCTCCCTACATTGCCTAGGAAGGCCTTAATAATATCCCACCTTAAAAGAAGGCCTTTGTCTGCAATGACGCGTTAACGCGTTATACTCAGACACCGAAAAAACTCACACTACTACGCCTAGGAAGGCCTTAACAATATCCCACTTTTATAGGCCAGACTGTACTTAACCTACACCCCCAAAAGAACCCTAGAATTAAAACCAAATTATATAATTCCAATAAACCTTAGGAAGCCGACGATGGCACCTAAAGCGAGCTTATTTAAAAGACCTGCCTCTACCTAAGAGGAACACGAGATCTAGTTAGGATTAGAAATTGAAGACAATAACAACATTACAGATATACACGAGCAGATTTATGCCCTTATAGCCAGTTAGAAGGTTAATTATCTTCAAGCCTAAAGCACACAAGAGACTCTAAAGGAGATCCTAGAAAGCCTTACTGCCTTATAAAATAGCCCAGCCTCCCCTTTATAAAGCCTTAGTTAACCTATTTACTTAACTAAATATAATATACTAAAGAGTACGGACACAATAATAAAGTAATTAAAGTCCATTAAGCTCCCTAACCCCCCACCACTATTGGATAGCATAGACCCGACCTTTAAGAACTGGAGAATCCAGGTGCGAGGAAAACACCACGTTAATTAAGACCACTTTACTTCTAAAGAGGCCAAGATGCTCTACGTCTTTAGACGAACTATAGGAGATGCACAATGGCACCTCTAAGCCAAATTCAAAGATAAATCCCCCATCCGATTTATATCTATTAATAAGATGTTATAGCACCTAGCTATAATCTATATAAATCTAAATAAAGTACGGGATGCCTGATACAAGTATAATCGCCTAATAATAAAACTAGGTTACTCCTTTGCTAAGTTCTAAACTTAATTCTTACACCTAGCAGAGGAAGGCCAGGTTCCCCTTAAAAACTACTGTTTAGACCTATATAATAAGCTAATGGTCCAACTATAAGAGAAGATTACGGTAGCCTTAGATAACCTACTAACCTACTAAAGACTTACAGCCTAATATTTATTACTAGATTTAGAACTAAAACAAATTAACGCTTATTCTAATTAACTAAAGCGGTCCTATAATAACTAAAATCTATCTGCTATACTAATGGGAGCTAGCGTTAGAAGATAAACTACAACCGCCCTTATACTAAAAGCGGTCATAACTACCTACCCGCGAGCCCCGCCTAATTCGCTACATACTACGCCTTTAGCCAATGCTTATCACAACACCCTAATTAACCCTACTATAGTCACGTACTTTAATTGCAGGAAGGATGGTTACTTTACTATATCCTGCCCAGAGCTAAAGGATATAGGTAATATTAAGGAGATAGAGGAAGAAGAAATATCTAATAAGTTAGGAAAAGAAGAACCCTAAGGAAAGACTCCCCCCTAGTATATCTTATTAATCTTAAAGAGATTAATCTAAGTTAGCTAATAGGTGGAAAACACTTTATAGTTCTATATACAGTATCTTAAAATGGATATAGAGTTAATATAACTGCCCTTATTAACACTAGAGTAAATAGCTTTACCTTTATAAACACTGCTTATATAAATAATGTTGCTAAGTTCTTAAATATAAACGCTACCTAACTAGAGAAGCCTATTTAAGTAAAAGGCTATAACAGCCAAGCTGGTAAGCTGGTTACCCATATCTTAAAGCTATATATTACTATTAATAGACGGCGCTAATTTAGTATCCCCTTCTATATCCTAGACCTAGGGTCCTATAATATAATCCTTAGCCAAAAATAGATATCTTACTTTAATATTTAGCTAAACGTTTAATAGAGACAGTTTGTCTAGCTAGAGAATAGACTAAAGTTACCCTCTTTTATTAGAGAGATCTGCACTAACTATAAGACACTAGCTATAAAGGCTAACCCTATCTACTAGTAGGATGTTAAGGACCACAACCTAGCCTTTGCTTAAGAAGATGCCCGCCATAAAACTGGTAGGAACTCTATACCAACAAGAATACTCCCCTAAGGGACTATAGTTGAGGAGGACTTTACTTACGGAAGTGGAATAGATAGTGGCGTAGATAACTTCTAAATTGCGGAGATCTGGCCAATAGAGAAGAGGACATACTAACAGGACATAGAGGATAACCTTTAAAAGATATAATGAGAGCTAAAAGGAGTAAAGACAACGCTAATACGCTAAAGGCCTCTAAGGCTGCGGACACCCCTACTATTATATAATCCCCCTATGGTAGACATCGCGGCAATTAGCGCTATAGGTTTCCACTTTAATATATATTAAAAGGATAATAAGGTCTTTATAACTAGCTTATATAAAATTAACCAGATTATTAATAAGAAGGAAGAAGGGCCAGTAAAAGAAACTAATAAGGAGCTAGTTAAGCGCCTCCTCCCTACATACCTCTTAAACCATAGAGACACATTCTCAAAAGCAGCCTTAGACATGCTGCCCCCCTACCAAACCTATAATTATAAGATTTAACTAAAGGCCGATAACTCTCTAGGCTACAGCCCCTTTTACTAGTAAACTATAAAGTAACTAAAAGTAACTAAGCAGTACTTAATTAATAACCTCTATAAGGGGTTTATTAAGCCAAGTTAGGCTCCTTTTACTTCCCCTATTCTATTTATAAAGAAACCTAATAAAGGCCTTTATTTCTGCATTAACTATTAGAAACTAAACGCTATTACTTAGAAAGATTGCTACCCTCTCCCCCTAATTAATAAGACCCTTATACATCTAAGCTAAGCCAAAATCTTTACTAAGCTTAATGTCCACCAAGCTTTTTATTAAATTAGGATAGACCCTATATTGGAAGATCTAATAATATTTTATACCTATTATAGGTCTTATAAATATAAAGTCCTCCCTTTTAGACTAATAAATAGGCCAGCCACTTATTAACGGTATATAAATAATGTTCTTTTTGATTACCTTAACGAATTCTATACGGCATACCTAGATAACATTCTTATATACTTGGATAATAAACTTAAGCACCAAGTTTATATTAAGAAGGTCCTAGAGAGACTATAAAATACAGGCCTATAAGTTAATATAAAAAAATATATATTTGGAGTAAAACGCATAAAGTACCTTAGGTTTATTATTAGTATAAAAGGGATTAAAGTTAACCTAGAGAAGGTTAAGGCAATCTATAACTAGAAACCCCCTTACACTATAAAAGGTATCTAGTCCTTTCTTAGCTTCTGTAATTTCTACTATTAGTTTATCCATAACTATAGAGTTATAGCTAAGCCTCTTATACAACTAACTAAGAATAACACGCCTTTTATCTTTAATAATAACTATATAAAAGCCTTTAAGGAGTTAAAGGACCGACTTATCTCCTCCCCAATCCTTTATTACTATAACCCAGACCTCAAATCAATACTAGAAACAGACGCCTCTAATAGGGTAGTAGCGGGAGTCCTCTTATAGCTACACCCAGACGGCAAATGGTACCCTATAGCGTTCTTCTTAAAAACAATAGCCCTAGCTAAGTGCAACTACAAAGTACACAATAAGGAAATGTTGGCTATTATATAATTATTATCCCAGTGGCGCGCAGAGCTTAAAAGCTTAGACTTTTAGATTAAGGTCTATACCAATCACAAAGCCCTTAAGTATTTTATAACAATAAAACAACTTACCAGTCAACAGGCCTAGTAGGCCAAAATACTCTCTTAATTCTTCTTTATAATTATATACCGCCCTAGTAGGCAAAATACTAAAGCTAACGCCCTAACCTAGAGAGAACAGGACGTGGGGCCATAAGACGAGCTAAAGGCTCAGCATTAGACACGCGCCCTCCTCCATTCCAAACAGCTTAACCCATATATCCTTAAGGAACTAAGCTCCAAACAAAATAAGGTAGCACCTATAGAAGGAGAGGTCCTAGATAAACCAATAGGACTAATTAATTATATCCTAACCGCGAACCGCACAGCTAAATCCCTAAAAGCCCTCTATAATTAAGCTATAAGAGGTAACCCTAATTTAAAAATAGAAGACGGACTGCTCCTATACTAAGAATAGCTTATAGTTCCAGATATTAACAACCTACAAACAGAGCTAATCCGTAAAGCCCACTATTAAGTCTCTACGGCGCACCCTAGTAGAGATAAGACCTACTAACTACTATTACCTCATTACTATTAGCGAGGACTCCTGTCCAATATAGAACGGTTTATTAAAAATTATTATGCTTGCAAATGTGCAAATACCCCTAGGGACTAAACTCCTAAATAGCTGCAACCACTACTAGTTCCTAAACGCCCTTGGCAATATATTATAATAGACTTTAAATTATTCCTAAAGGATAAACACGGCTACAACATGGCCTTTATAGTAGTTAACCAACTAAGTAAGCAAGCCATTTCCCTCCCTTGCTTTAAGACTACAACCGTAAAGGACATAGCCTATATATACGTTAACAATATCTACTAGATCCATGGCGCTCCCAAGTTAATTATCTCTAACTATAGACCCTAATTTATATTAGACTTCTAGGATAAATTCTACCGCATCCTTAGAATCCAGATTAAGCTCTCTACTATATTCTACCCTTAGACCAACGGCCAAACCAACATTATAAACCAGTACCTTAACCAGCAACTCCACCCCTTTATTAGCCACTACTAGAATAACTAGTTGGAACTACTACCTATAATAGACTACGCACAGCTTACGCTCCCTTATAATAGTATAGAAATATTACTATTTAAGCTACTCTATAGATACAAACCACAAACATCCTTTAATTGGGATAGACCTATAGGACCTATAACAGCCCGCAAACGCCTTAGCTATAAAGAGGCCTAGGCATTTACTAAGAGAATACATAAAGCCTAGGAAACCGCCCAAGCAATTATAAAAAGAGCACAAGAAAAGAAAGAGTCTAATATAAATTAACATTATTATAAGGTAGACTTTTATGTAGGAGATAAGATATAGGTATTAATAAAGAACTAGAAGACCTAGAGGCCAAGCCATAAGCTAGACTACCAAATAGCTGGCCCCTATAAGATCCCTAAAAAGGTAGGGCACTCTTTTAAGGTTAAGCTACTAAAGTTAATAAAGATCCACCCTATCTTCTCTCTAAACCAACTACAAAAGGCTATAGACAACCCGTTACCTAAACAGCATAATAATCCCTCACTACTAATTTAGATTACAGAGGACAAAGAATAGGAAGTTAAAGAGATCTTAGCAGTTAAGAAGGACTATAGTACCTTAAAATACCATACAAGCTAGGTAGGTCATAACAAAGATCCAGAATAGTACCCCACATCTAATTTTAAGTACTCTCCCTATAAGCTACAAGATTTCTACCTAGCCCACCTAGACCTCCCTAGACTACCACGTAAATTAGACAGTTAGATTAAATACTAGTAAAAGGGGTTAGATAACTATAATAATTTAAATAATAATAAAGAACTTGGACAAAGCCTAAGGGCAGGCTTTTTTAGGAGGGGGGGGGTAATATAATGGTGCTGGAGCTTGTCACCTGCTATATTACCATTTCCTAAGCAATTTGCAGCAATTTACCGTTTTCTAGGCAATCTGCCAAATTCTACTAAATTCTGCCAAGTCGCTATTGGCTCGCTTACTACTAGCGCCTTAACAACCTCTTTGTATCTTGCCAGTCCCTATCAGTCTTCTTCTTCTCCTTAGCTTAGTATTCTTGTATAGTAGCAATCTACAAGCTTTAGTTCAGAAGCATTTGTACGAGCCCGTCACAAGGATCCTTAAAGTCATCCTGCTTCTTAATTACTATATTAACTTTTTAACCTTTAGGCTAAATACTATATTTACCTAGAATTACTATAGACCTCATTTGTTCTTTAAAATCTTAGTTTCCTAGAAATTGTTATCCCGTACTCATTTATTTGCCTTTAAACTAAGCTACTACCCTTTCCTATTAATTTTCGTCCGTTATGGATTCTTAGGCTTATCTTATCTTATCTTAAAAATCTTAAGCATCTCTTATCTCTACTTAAGAATCTTAAGCCTATAGCCTTTTGCCTTTATTAAGTGGTAAGCTAGCACTAGCAGTTGTCTACTTGCTTAATCGTCTTTAAATATTACTCTTTCTGTCTTATAAAGCAATAGATACCATATCTAATAGTATTATAATACCCATTACTAAACCGCGTTCTGTAGTGGTCTTAGTCTCTACTTCTAATACATTATTAAGGTTTAAGCGCCCCCAGCTAGCCTCTTTTTCTTCCTTATTGCTATTAATTAATAAATACTCTAACTCCATTATTATGGTTACTAATCTTTATCCGTATATTACTATAATATCTTAATCTAGCTTATAGAGTTAATCTTATTCTTTATCTAACTCTCTAGTTCCCTTAAGTCCTCTTAACTCTGGCTCTTATAGCTAATAGCTTGCGCCATACTTAGTGTCCTTATAAATTTAGTATGCGTTATTATAATAAAACGTAAAGTGCTTAATTAAATACTCCTTGGTCCTACGCAACATCTCTATATCTATGCTATTATAGTTTAATAACCTAGTGCCTTTTACTATATAGTTACTCTAACCACCTCTGCAGTTTCTAGCAAAATGACCCTATTTTCCGTAATTTATATAAGCTCCTGTTTTAAACCATTCTTCTTATTATAGAGTCCGCCTAAATATCTTCTACTACTAAGATCCCTGGTTTAGCTTCTGCTTCTTAGTCCTATAATTACTTAATCCTTAACCTCTAGGTTTCCATATTTTCTTATTATATTTCTTAGATTTTTTAGTGCCGCTTAAGTCCATTAGCTCTGGCCTACTATTTTATAGTTTATAACTCTGCATCTATTACTATATATTCTACGCCTTATATAACTATAGAACTCTATCCTACCCTTTCTTAGCTTATTCCCTTTAATAGATCCTATTATTAATCTTAATTAACTAATCTATTAACTCTTATAGAGTTTCCGTATCTTCTATTAGGATAATTACGTCCTAGACTTTAGCCTTAAGTCCCTATTTATACTATGCTATAAGCGCCTTATTATTTTACTTAACCTACATTATAAGTGTCTAAAACTGTATTGTATACTTAATTACTAATAAACGTTATACTAGGTTTTAAAGCTTTCTTTCCGCTATAGTTATCGCTTTTAGGTTTCTAAATATCTATATTAGTCTTTCTATAAACCCATTCTAGCTATTAAACATATACTGTACTTCCTAGTTAGTAGTTATCATTCTATTAGCTTGAATTTTAATAAGGTAAAGTTTAAACCACTTAAGCGCTCTTCCAGTTAAGAACAACCCTATATACACTATTTAGTCCATAGGTATTACTAACTTAGCTCCCTCCTATATGACCTTAAAGTGCATTTATATAAGAAACCCCTTAAGTTTTAACTTTTCTCCTAAGAACCGTTTAATTAAGGGTAACTTAACCTTAGCTGCTCTAATTCCATTAATTCTTTCTTTAAGTAGTTAATTGTTATCTATTAATTAATTAACTATTTCCTATAACTAACCCACCATAAATAGCTGCGAATCTATATCCCTTATCATTAGGAAAATATTCGCAGGATAAGATTTAAGTAGACTTTGATTTTCGCGTTTCGCGTAATTGATATGCAATTTAACTAACTTGACACGCAATTGACTAACTTAACACGCAATTAACTAACTTGACACGCAATTTAACTAACTTAACATGCAATTAACCAACTTAACACGCAATTTGACTAACTTGACACGTAATTAACCAACTTGATACGCAATTTAACTAACTTGATATGCAATTGACCAACTTGACACGCAATTTAACTAACTTAACACGCAATTAACCAACTTAATACGCAATTTAACCAACTTAACATGCAATTAACTAACTTAACACATAATTTAACTAACTTAACATGCAATTAACTAACTTAACACGCAATTTAACTAACTTGACATGCAATTAACTAACTTGACAACTTTAAAAGCTAACTATATATTTCTTAACACGCAATTAACCTACTTAGCAACTTTAAAAGGTAACTATATATTTCTTGACATGTAATTAAGGTAAAGTTATATGCTATATATTTAACTATTATATATTATCTAATATAATCTTATACAATCTTATATAGT